>UMEM01002837.1_pt1 | contig 26226 bp, 17 predicted proteins | sample 1964761 | NCBI WGS metagenome assembly UMEM01 (sample SAMEA4836021, study PRJEB28245) | human gut metagenome | biome: gut microbiome; material: fecal sample | place: Denmark | collected 2008 | reverse complement strand
CCGCATGAGCGAGGTTGACACACAGACCGTTGAATGGCTATGGGAGCCGTATATTCCCTTTGGGAAAGTAACCATTGTGCAGGGCAATCCCGGCGAGGGCAAGACCACTTTTGCCCTACGCCTTGCCGCCGCCTGCACCACCGGGGGAACGCTGCCGGGAATGAAGCCCTTGCCGCCGTTCCAAGTAATTTACCAGACCGCCGAGGACGGGCTGGGAGATACCGTCAAGCCACGCTTGATAGAAGCCGAAGCCGACCTTGACCGCGTACTTGTGATTGATGAAGCCAAGCGGGAGCTTACCCTCTCCGACGAGCGCATAGAAAAGGCAATCACGCAGAACGGGGCGCGGCTGATTATCCTTGACCCCATACAGGCGTATATGGGCGAAAAGACCGACATGAACCGGGCAAACGAAGTGCGCCCCATGTTCCGCCGCCTTGCCGATGTTGCCGAGCGTACCGGGTGCGCCGTTATCCTTATCGGACATCTCAACAAAGCTGCCGGAGGGCAGAGCGCATACCGGGGCTTAGGTTCTATCGACTTCCGCGCAGCCGCCCGGAGCGTGCTTCTTATTGGGCGCGTAAAGCGAGAACCGAATGTGCGCGTTATCGTCCATGACAAATCTTCCCTTGCGCCGGAGGGTAAGCCCATAGCCTTTTGCCTTGACCCGGAAACAGGCTTTTCGTGGATAGGCGAGTATGACATCACCGCCGACGAACTGCTGTCCGGCGCGGGCGGCAACAACGCCACCAAAACCGAACAGGCTGAACGGCTGATACTTGACCTGCTTGCAGACGGAAAAGAGCTTGCCAGCGAGGACATTGTAAAAGCCGCAGCCGACGCCGGAATATCCGAGAGGACGGTGCAGAACGCCAAGCGTAACATGGGCAGTGTTTTGGGTGCAAAGCGTGTCAGCGGTCAATGGTACAACTTCATCAAGAAGAAGCAGCCACCCGAACCCGCAAGCTGAAAGTGCAAAACGCAGACCCTTTGCACTTTGCACTTTCGCACTTTCACGATAATTTGCGTCAATAACTCAAAAAAGCACTTGACAAAACGCTTCATGGGGAACCGCCGAGGACATCAAGCCCTACGTCGATCCCGCATTTGAGAACAACATCATTCTCACGCAGACGGAGCGGCTGACGATGAACAGCCGCCCCAAAGACCCAAAAACGGCGCGGAACAAAAATGTCCTGATCGTCGGCGGCAGCGGTTCGGGCAAGACCCGCTTTTGGTTGAAGCCCAATCTGCTCCAATGCACATCAAAAACCTATCCCACCAGCTTCGTCGTCACCGATCCCAAAGGGGACATCGTGGTTTCCTGCGGCCATGCGCTGCAAAAGAACGGGTATCAGATCAAGATTCTCAATTCCCTGAACTTCAAGAAGTCCATGCACTACAACCCGTTCGCCTACATCCACTCGGAAAAGGACATTTTGAAGCTGGTCACGACGCTGATCGCCAACACCAAGGGCGAGGGCAAAGCCGGTGACGATTTCTGGGTGAAAGCGGAAACGCTGCTCTACACCGCCCTTATCGGGTACATCCACTATGAAGCGCCGGTGGAGGAACAGAATTTCTCCACGCTCATTGAGTTTATCAATGCGATGGAGGTGCGTGAGGACGATGAGGACTTCAAAAATCCGGTGGATTTGATGTTCGAGGAACTGAAAAAGCGCAAGCCAGACCACTTCGCCGTCCGCCAATATGCCAAATTCAAGCTAAGTGCCGGCAAGACCGCGAAAAGCATACTTATTTCCTGCGGCGCACGGCTTGCTCCCTTTGACATTCAGGAGCTTCGGGAGCTGACGGCCTATGACGAGCTGCAACTGGACACGCTGGGCGACCGGAAAACCGCCCTGTTCATCATCATGTCCGACACGGATGATACCTTTAACTTTCTCATTTCCATGTGCTATACCCAGCTTTTCAATCTGCTTTGCGAAAAGGCAGATGATGTGTACGGCGGTCGCTTGCCGGTTCATGTCCGCTGCCTGATCGACGAGGCCGCGAATATCGGCCAGATACCGCGACTTGAAAAGCTGGTTGCGACGATCCGTTCCAGAGAAATCTCCTGCTGCCTTGTCTTGCAGGCGCAGAGCCAGCTCAAAGCCCTGTATAAAGACAGCGCGGATACGATCATCGGCAACATGGACTGCTCCATCTTTTTGGGCGGTAAGGAACCCGGTACGCTGAAAGAGCTGGCGGCGGCGCTGGGTAAGGAAACCATCGACAGCTATAACACCGGCGAGAGCCGTGGCCGCGAGGTTTCCCATTCGCTGAACTATCAGAAATTGGGCAAGGAGCTGATGAGCGTGGATGAGCTTGCCGTGCTGGATGGCGGCAAGTGCATCTTGCAGCTTCGCGGCGTCCGCCCGTTTCTGTCCAACAAATATGATCTCACCAAGCATCCCCTCTACCGCTACACAGCGGATTATGACAAGAAATACGCCTTTGACATAGAGCGTTTTCTGTCCCATCGCCTCAAGCTCAAGCCGGATGATGCAGTTGAGGTGTATCAGGCAGACCTTTCCGGTGAACCTGTCGCCTGACGGCGGCAGCCTGTTTTGACAACGACTCGATGAAACTTCGTGGAAGAAATGTACCCTCCAAAATCTAAAACATATTTTTCGGAGGTACTATTTATGGCTTTCTTTAATTCTGCTGTTGGTGTTCTTCAGACCCTCGTTGTGGCGCTGGGCGCTGGCCTCGGCATTTGGGGTGCGATCAATCTGCTGGAGGGCTACGGCAACGACAACCGTGCGATGCGTTCCTGACTGAAAAGGTCAGGCACAGGTCGAAGGACGAATGAAGTCCAAAACCTTGGAGAACTGATATTTCGATGGATGAAATGAGGGGGTAACGCCCCGAAGCGTCCACACTAATACTCCGACTGGCATAGGTGCGCAACCGCCGATTGTCAGAAGCTCGGTGAAGTCGGCAGAGAGATGCCGTAGTTTTGGCTGCAAGGCTGAAATCGAAAGCTGTCCAGAGGTGGATAGCGCATCCTATATGCCGGGTGTCAGCCGCACATGGTTAGTATGTATGGAAATACTGACGAACTTCTGAATGTACAAGTCTAAACGTTGATACTATCGAAACGGTGGTACTCCTTATACGGAGGTATTCGTGGACAAGTAAAAATGGTTGTTATGAAAGTCCATGTGCCGTTACAGGCGGCACGATTCGTAAAGAATTGAATACAGGCTTAGAGGAAGAACCTAAATGCGGCCCATGATAGAAATATCGGAACGCAGGAAGCTGAAAACATTTAGCCTGTTGCAAGGCTGCGAGATGGTGGATGGGAATACCTTCGTGAGAAGGCAATAACCATTCTTTGTTTCAGTGAAAGTAGTGGCGTAGTACCTATGAAGCCGTGAAAAAGTAAACGGTGGAGGAAAGGCCACAAGTCGAATTTGGCAAAAGAAGCACACACAAAGTGTCGCAAGCCCTGTATGACCAAATTCGATGGAACGCCGTGTGCGGTGAAAGCTGCACGCACGGTGTGGAGCCGGGGAAAAGCTGGAGATCATATCAAATGCTTACCTATGGCTATCTGGTGCTAAATCTCAGGGCATGAAGCAGCTGATGGCCGGTGGCGGGGTGGCTTTGATTGGCATTACCCTCGTGCCGCTGCTGTCCGGTCTGTTCGGCTAATCGGCAGCTCGTTTGCTTCCCGTAAATCCACGGAGGGTGCCGCTTTCGGGCGGCATCCTCCCGAAAGGAGGGCAACCCTATGGATTTCTTATGGGATAAGATCACGGAATGGCTGAAAGAAATGCTCATCGGCGGTATCGTGAGCAATCTGTCCGGGATGTTCGATGCAACCAATCAAAAGGTTGCCGAGATCTCCGGTCAGGTGGGCTTATCGCCGCAGGCATGGAACGGCAGCATTTTCAGCATGATACAAAACCTGTCGGAAACCGTGATCGTCCCCATCGCAGGCGCAATTCTCGCCTTTGTGATGACGCTGGAGCTGATCCAGCTCATTACCGACAAAAATAACCTCAATGACATGGACACATGGATATTCTTCAAGTGGGCGTTCAAGTCCGCTGCCGCTGTCCTGATTGTAACAAACACATGGACGATTGTGATGGGCGTGTTCGATGCCGCCCAAAGCGTCGTTGCCAGCGCCTCCGGGCTGATTATCGGCGACACCAGCATCAACATTTCAAGTGTCATGGTGGGCATTGAGGATCGGCTGATGGAAATGGAACTGGGGCCGCTCTTCGGCCTATGGTTCCAGTCGCTGTTTGTTGGCATTACCATGTGGGCGCTGACCATCTGCATTTTCATTATCACATTCGGAAGAATGATTGAAATATATCTCGTCACCTCTGTTGCCCCCATTCCGATGGCGACCATGATGGGCAAGGAATGGGGCGGCATGGGACAGAACTACATCCGTTCCCTGCTGGCGCTGGGCTTCCAAGCATTTCTCATCATCGTCTGTGTCGCCATCTACGCCGTTCTGGTGCAAAACATCGCGCTTGTGGATGACATCATCTACGCCATCTGGACTTGCATGGGCTACACGGTGCTGCTGTGCTTCTGCCTGTTCAAAACCAGCAGCCTTGCCAAGTCCGTGTTCAATGCCCACTAAGACCAGAAAGGAGTGCAGATCATGGCCTATGTCAACGTCCCAAAGGACTTAACCAAAGTAAAAACCAAGGTGCTGTTCAACCTCACGAAACGACAGCTCATCTGCTTCGGAAGCGGCGCGCTCATCGGCGTACCGCTTTTCTTCTTGCTCAAGGGCAGCATCGGCACCAGCCCCGCCGCCATGGTGATGATGGTGGTGATGATCCCGGCCATGCTGTTCGCCATGTATGAAAAGAACGGTCAGCCGCTGGAGGTTGTCATCCGCAACATCTACCGCGTGTGCTTCCAGAGGCCAAAGCAGCGCCCGTATAAGACCAACAATTTTTATGCCGTTCTGGAGCGGCAAAACCAGTTAGACCGGGAGGTGTATCAAATTGTCCGAAAAGAAAAAGCTGACCCGCGCCGAACGAAAACAGATCGAAGCCGCCATCGCAAGAGCGAACCGAACGGATAAGAAAGAAAAATCGGCGCAGGACAGCATCCCGTATCAGCGTATGTGGCCGGACGGCATCTGCCGTGTGACCGACACGCGCTACACCAAAACGATCCAGTATCAGGACATCAACTACCAGCTCTCGCAGAATGAGGACAAGACCGCCATCTTTGAGGCGTGGTGCGATTTCCTGAACTACTTTGACAGCTCCGTGCAATTCCAGCTTTCCTTTGTGAACCTCTCGGCTTCGCAGGAAACCTTTGCACGGAGCATTTCCATTCCGCCCTGCGGGGACGAGTTTGACGGCATCCGCGCCGAGTACGCCGGTATGCTGCAAAATCAGCTTGCCCGCGGCAACAACGGCCTCATTAAGACCAAGTATCTCACGTTCGGCGTTGAGGCCGACAACCTCCGCGCTGCCAAGCCCCGTTTGGAGCGCATCGAAACCGACCTTCTGAACAACTTCAAGCGGCTGGGCGTTGTGGCTGCGCCGCTGAACGGCTTTGAGCGCCTGCACGTCATGCACGACATTCTGCGGATGGACGAGCAGGAACCGTTCCGCTTTTCGTGGGACTGGCTGGCTCCCTCTGGGCTGTCCACTAAGGACTTTATCGCGCCCAGCTCCTTTGAGTTCAAGACCGGCAGGCAGTTTCGTATGGGCAAAAAGCTGGGCGCGGTCAGCTTCGTGCAGATTTTGGCACCGGAGCTGAATGACCGGATGCTGGCGGACTTTCTGGATATGGAGAGCAGCGTCCTTGTCAATCTCCATGTGCAGTCTGTGGATCAGGTCAACGCCATCAAGACCGTCAAGCGCAAGATCACCGATCTGGACAAATCCAAAATCGAAGAACAGAAAAAAGCCGTCCGCGCCGGGTACGACATGGACATTATCCCGTCCGACCTCGCCACCTACGGCGCAGAGGCTAAAAAGCTGTTGCAAGATTTGCAGTCCCGTAATGAGCGAATGTTCCTGCTGACCTTCCTCATTCTCAACACGGCGGACACACCTCGGCAGCTTGACAACAACATCTTCCAGACCTCCAGTATCGCGCAGAAATATAACTGTGCGCTGACCCGGCTGGACTTCCAGCAGGAAGAAGGACTGATGAGCAGCCTCCCTCTGGGGCTGAATCAGATCGAGATTCAACGGGGCTTGACCACCTCCAGCGTGGCGATCTTCGTCCCCTTTACCACGCAGGAGCTATTTCAGAACGGTTCAGAGGCGCTGTACTACGGCATCAATGCCCTGTCCAACAATCTCATCATGGTAGACCGGAAGCTTCTGAAAAATCCCAACGGTCTGATTTTAGGCACTCCCGGCAGCGGCAAGTCGTTTTCGGCAAAACGTGAGATCACCAATGCGTTTCTCATCTGCCCCAAGGATGACATCATCATCTGTGACCCGGAGGGCGAATATACACCGCTGGTGGAGCGTTTGCACGGTCAGGTCATTAAGCTGTCGCCCACCGGCAAGGGCTACGACGGTTCGCCCTGCTACATCAATCCGATGGACTTGAATCTGGATTACAGCGACGATGATAACCCGCTGAGCCTGAAATCCGACTTCATTCTGTCGCTGTGTGAGTTGATCGTCGGCGGCAAGGACGGGCTTGCCCCTGTGGAAAAGACCATCATCGACCGCTGCGTGCGCATCGTCTACCGAGACTACCTCAATGACCCGAAACCGGAGAATATGCCGCTGCTGGAGGACTTGTATAACGCCCTCCGTGCGCAGGATGAAAAGGAAGCGCAGTACATCGCCACTGCTTTGGAAATCTACGTCACCGGCTCTCTGAATGTGTTCAACCATCACACGAACGTGGATGTGAATAGCCGCATCGTCTGCTACGACATCAAGGAGCTGGGCAAGCAGCTCAAGAAAATCGGGATGTTGGTGGTGCAAGATCAGGTCTGGAACCGTGTGACCATCAACCGCGCCGCCCATAAAACGACCCGCTACTATCTTGACGAGTTCCATCTTCTCTTGAAGGAGGAACAGACGGCTTCGTACAGTGTCGAAATCTGGAAACGCTATCGCAAATGGGGCGGCATCCCCACCGGGATCACGCAAAATGTCAAAGACCTGTTATCCAGCCGCGAGGTTGAGAACATTTTTGAGAACAGCGATTTCATCTATATGCTCAATCAGGCCGCTGGCGACCGGCAGATTCTCGCAAAGCAGCTCAACATTTCGCCGCATCAGCTTTCTTATGTGACCCACTCCGGCGAGGGCGAGGGGCTGCTGTTCTACGGCAACACGATCCTGCCCTTCATTGACCACTTCCCGAAGGACACCGAGCTGTACCGCGTCATGACCACCAAACCGCAAGAGGTGGCGTCGGCATGAAAAGAGAACCGCGTTTGCAGTTTTCCGACGCCGATCTTGCCGAGCCGAAGCTGGAAAAGCCCATCAAGCGGGTGAAAAAAGCAGCGGCCAGAGCGGATAAGGCGCAGGCCAAAATCCCCAAGAAAACCGTGGTCAAAAAGGAACGCGGCTTTGATCCTGCCACCGGCAAGGTCAAAACGCAGCTCCGGTTTGAGGAGGTGGATAAGAAAAAGCCGCCCTCAAAGCTGACCCATGCCGTGCGGGATGCCCCCGCCAACTTTGTTCTCTCTCAGGTTCACCGGGAGGTGCGGCAGAGCGAGGATGACAATGTAGGCGTAGAGGCCGCGCACAAGATAGAGCAAGCCGTGGAGAGCGGCGGGCGGCTGGTGCAGTCTGCCCACCGCGCCCATCAGCTCAAGCCTTATCGTGCTGCCATCCGTGCAGAGAAAAAGCTGGAACGAGCCAATCTTGACGCGCTCCAGAAGAAAGCGGAGATCGACAGCCCCACCAGCAATCCCGTTTCCAAATGGCAGCAGAAGCAGGCAATTAAGAAGCAGTATGCCGCTGCCAAGCACAATCAGGCGGTGCAGACTACGGCAAAGGCGGCAGAGAATACCGCCAAGGCCGCGAAAAAGGCCGCTGAAAAGGCTGAGAAAGCGGGCAAATATGTGTGGGAACACCGGCGCGGCTTTGCCATTGCCGCCGCAATTCTGCTGATGCTGGCATTTCTGCTCAATGGCCTGTCCTCCTGCTCGGTGATAATGGATGGCGTCGGCTCCGGGATCGCGGCCAGTACCTATCCATCGCAGGACGCCGATATGCTGAGCGCGGAGGCGCAGTATTGCGCGATGGAAGCCGAGCTTCAGCACTACCTCGACACCTACGAAAGCACCCATGACTACGATGAGTACCACTTTGATCTGGACACCATCGAGCATGACCCCTATGTACTCATTTCCATAATTACGGCGCTGCATCAAGGGGAATGGACGCTGGATGAGGTGCAGGGTACGCTCCAGATGCTCTTTGACCGCCAGTACATTTTGACCGAAGATGTGGTGGTGGAAACCCACTACCGCACAGAAACCGACACATGGACGGACGCGGACGGCAACACCCATACGGACACCTATCAGGTTCCGTATGACTACTACATCTGCACGGTCACGCTGGAAAACTTCAATCTCTCCCATGTTCCCGTTTACATTATGAGCGAAGAACAGCTCGGAATGTACGCCACCTATATGGCCACCCTCGGCAACCGTCCCGACCTGTTCCCCGGTTCAGGCTACATCGGCAAGTATGTGGAGGGCAGCTATACCGACTACGACATTCCCCCGGAGGTGCTGGACGATGAGGTATTCGCCGCCATTATCAAGGAAGCGGAAAAATATCTCGGCTACCCCTACGTTTGGGGCGGCAGCAGTCCCTCTACCTCATTTGACTGTTCGGGCTTCGTCAGTTGGGTCATCAATCATTCCGGTTGGGATGTGGGCAGGCTGGGAGCGCAGGGGCTATGCAATATCTGTACGCCCGTACCCTCTGCCAATGTCAAACCGGGCGATCTGGTATTTTTCACCGGAACGTATGATACCCCCGGTGTCAGCCATGTGGGTATCTACGTCGGCAACAATATGATGATCCACTGCGGAGATCCGATCTCTTATGCAAACTTAAATTCAAACTATTGGCAGTCCCATTTCTACCGCTATGGGCGCTTGCCGTAAAGGAGAGTGAACGATATGAACCCGAAAATTATGAAGCTCCGTGGAGAGCTGGAGAAGAACAAATGCAAAATCTCCGATCTGCAAGGCCGCAACCGCGAGCTGGAAAAGCAGATTCGTGAGCTGGAGGACACCGACATCATCGGCATGGTGCGCGAGAACGGCATGACGATGGAACAGTTTGCCGAGCTGTTCCGCCGTATGCAGGCCGCGCCTGCACCGGCCACTTCGGAAAAGGAGGCGTTGAACCATGACTAAAAACACACCGCGCATTTTTATCAGCCTGCTGCTGATGCTCCTGTGTATCGGGATTCTCCCCGTTTCCGCCTTTGCCAGCGACGGTGATTATCCTGATGATGCGCTGCCCACCGCCGAAAGCAGCGCCGCAGACGCACAGGAAACAAAACAGATCGGCACGGTCACGACCAACGGCGGCAACTTGAATGTCCGCACCGGCGCGGGACTGGACAACACCGCGTTTACGCAGCTCCCCAACGGCACGGTGGTCGATGTGATTGGCAGGGACGGCGATTGGGTAAAAATCCTGCTGCCCGCCCGTGTGGGCTATGTGTACGGCGGCTATCTGACCGTTACCGACGCCGCCGACAGCACCGTGAGCATCGGCAGCATGACGGGCGGCAGCGACGCGCTGACACCGGACGGCAATCTGACGCTGATCGACGATATTGGCTCCAGCACCAAGGTGGGGAAACAGTTCATTACACTGGAAAGCAAGAACGGCAATACATTTTACCTGATTATTGACCGTGACGATGAGGGCGAAGAAACCGTCCACTTCTTGAATCAGGTGGATGAGGCCGACCTGATGGCGCTGACTGGCGAGGAAGAAACGCCCGCCACTTGCTCCTGCACCACAAAATGCGTGGCCGGTACGGTCAATACATCCTGCCCCGTCTGCGCGGTCAACATGACCGAGTGCGTGGGCAAGGAGGCAAAGCCCGAAGTCCCCACCGAGCCGACAGAACCCGCCGCCGAGGAACCGGAGAAAAAGAGCGGCGTGGGCGGTATCCTTGTCGTTCTGCTGATCGTCTCGCTGGGCGGCGGTGCAGCGTTCTACATTTTCAAGCAGAAAAAGGCCAAGCCGCAGACCAAAGGCAGCGCCGATCTGGACGATTATGACTACGGCGAGGACGAATATGAGTTTGAGCCGTATGAGGACGAACCGGAACAGGATACTACGGAGGATACGGACGCATGAGATATTTCACCAATAATCCGCTGGAACGCCTGATGATGCAGAAGCCGAAAGCAGCGCGGGAGGACAGCCCTCCCGACGCTGCCAAGGAACACTTCTGCTACGGCTGCAAGCGCTTCGGACAGCGCTGCGTTCGCCCCTGCTACCGTGACGTAAAGAGAATGGAGGCTGCACCATGCGCCTTGTGATCGCCGAAAAACCCTCCGTGGCGCAGAGCATCGCCGCCGTGCTGGGTGCAAAATCACGGCATGACGGGTATCTGGAGGGCAGCGGGTATATCGTGTCGTGGTGCTTTGGGCATCTGGCAGAGCTGGCCGACGCCGCCGTTTACAATGCCGATGATGCCAAATGGACGCTGGCGGCGCTGCCCATCATTCCTACCTCGTTCCGCTTCATCGTCCGCTCTGAAAAGCAGAAGCAGTTTGACATTCTGCGGGAGCTGATGCGCCGGGAGGATGTGGCAGAGGTGGTCAACGCCTGCGACGCTGGGCGCGAGGGTGAGCTGATCTTCCGCACGGTTTACTGCCTTTCGGGATGCTCCAAGCCCATTTTGCGGCTTTGGATTTCTTCAATGGAGGATGATGCCATCCACAGCGGCTTCCAGCAGCTTAAGTCTGGGCGCGACTATGACGGCCTGCATCAATCCGCCCTGTGCCGTGCCAAGGCCGATTGGCTGGTGGGCATCAACGCCACGCGGTATTTTTCCCTGACGTATGGACGCACATTGAACATCGGGCGCGTCATGTCGCCCACGCTGGCGCTGCTGGTACAGCGTGAGGCGGAGATCTCCGCATTTGTGGCAGAGCCGTTCTGCACCGTCCAGCTTGATTGCGGCTTTCCCGCCACGACAGGCCGAATGAAGGACAGGAAGGACGCCGACGCCATCGCCAACGCCTGCAAGGGCAAGGCAGTAACCGTCAAAAGCGTGGAGCGCAAGGAAAAGTCTGAGAAAGCGCCTGCGCTCTACGATTTGACCTCCCTCCAGCGCGACGCCAACCGCGTTCTCGGCTACACCTCTCAGCAGACCCTCGACTATCTCCAAGCGCTCTATGAAAAGAAGCTCTGTACCTACCCGCGCACCGACAGCCGCTTCCTGACCGACGATATGGAGGGCAGCGTCCCCGGCCTTGTCGCCGCCGCTGCCGCTGTCTGCGGCATGGAGAAGCCTCCGACCATCTGCACCAAGCAGGTATGCAGCAGTAAAAAAGTCACCGATCACCACGCCATTGTTCCCACCATCAGCGCGGAAAAGGTAGATATGGCCTCTCTGCCGCTGGGCGAACGCGAGGTGCTGAAGCTGGCGGCAAGGGGCTTGCTTCGTGCGGTGGATGAACCACATCGCTACGCAGAAACGGTCATTACGGTGGACTGTGCCGGTCAGAGCTTCACCGCCAAGGGCAAAACCGTCCTTGCTCCCGGCTGGAAGCGCTATGAGCAGGAGCAGGCAGAGGCAGCGCCCGCGCTGCCGGTGGTAACGGAGAATCAGACGCTTTCCGTATCTGCCGCATCGGTCAAGACCGGAAAAACCACGCCGCCCAAGCATTTCACCGAGGATACGCTGCTGGCTGCGATGGAGAACGCGGGCAAGGAGGATATGCCAGATGATGCCGAGCGCAAGGGCATTGGAACCCCGGCGACCCGTTCCGGTATCATTGAAAAACTGGTGTCCTCCGGTTTTGTGGAGCGCAGGAAGTCCAAAAAGATCACAAATCTGCTGCCCACCTCTACCGGCACGGCACTTATTACGGTTCTTCCCGAACAGCTCCAGTCACCGCAGCTCACCGCCGAATGGGAACACCGCCTGAAAGAGATCGAGCGCGGTGAAATCGCCACGGACAGCTTCATGGATGGGATCGCCGCCATGCTACATGAGCTGGTGCAGACCTACAAACCCATCCCCGGTACGGAAGTCCTGTTCCCCTCCGGGCGTGAGGTAGTCGGCAGGTGTCCCCGCTGCGGAGCCGAGGTGACGGAATCACCGAAAGGCTTTTTCTGTGAGAACCGTGCCTGTTCCTTTGTTCTCTGGAAAAACAGCCGCTTTTTCACAGCCAAGAAAAAGGTGCTGACAAAATCCCTTGCCGCTGCGCTTTTGAAAAATGGCCGCGCCCCGCTGAAAGGCTGCTACTCCGAAAAGACCGGGAAAACCTATGATGCCAGCGTTCTTCTGGAGGACGATGGGCAACGCACGGGCTATAAGCTGGTGTTCGACAATGGCTGATGCGCCGCGTATGGATCACAAGCAGCTCCGCCGCGCCAAGAAGCTCATTCGGAAGCTCTGCTGCAATTACGATCACGGCAACTGCCTCGCGCTGGATGATGGAGAGCCTTGCGTCTGCGTACAGGGTATTTCCTACTCGCTGCTGTGCAACTGGTTCCGAAACGCGGTGCTTCCCGCCGACCATGAGCTGCTGGCCGACGTGATGCGGGAAAGGCCGGGAAAGTGCTGCGCCGTTTGCGGCAAGCCGGTCTATTCTTCCTCCAACCGCGCCAAGTATTGTCCTGCCTGCGCCAAGCAGGAGCGGAGAAAGCAGGACGCCAAACGGAAGCGTGAACAATACTGGAACCTCCGCAGATAGAGGGCGTAAAAGCCCCGTGCCGCAAGGCTTTTTCCATGCGGAATCCCAAGGGGCTGAGACATTCTATCCGCAAGTCCGGAAACAACGTCTATCTGCGGAGAATTGCCCCTGTGCAGGATGTGTTTTCTTCTGCGCAGGGGCGCTATTTTTTCTGAAAGGAGATTATCATGGCTGAAAAGCAAACCAACAAAGACCGGATGCGGGAGATCGTTGACAGCATCGAAAACGGCATCAAGGAGCTGTTTGAGAGCGATAAGTACCGGCAGTATCTCTCCACGATGAGCCGTTTTCACCGCTACTCGGTCAATAATACCATGCTCATCTATATGCAGCGCCCCGACGCCACCCATGTGGCGGGCTTCAACAAGTGGCGCAATCAGTTCGGCAGGAACGTCCTGAAAGGCGAAAAAGGTATCCGCATTATCGCTCCCACTCCCTATAAGAAAAAGGTCGAGGAGATCAAGACCGACCCGGAAACCAATGCGCCGGTGCTGGATGCGGACGGCAAGGCCATCATTGAGGAAAAGGAAATCCGTATCCCCATGTTCAAGGTGGTATCCGTCTTTGATGTGTCGCAGACTTATGGAAAGCCCTTGCCCCAGCTTGCCGCCGATCTGAGCGGCAATGTGCAGCAGTATGAGGTTTTCATGGAGGCGCTGCGCCGTGCTTCTCCCGTTCCGATGGAGATAAAGCCCGTTGCGCGGGATACGGACGGCTTTTTCAGCATTAAGGCGCAGAGCATCACCATCCGCGCCGGTATGAGCGAGGTGCAGACGGTATGCGCCGCCGTCCATGAGATTGCTCACGCCAAGCTCCACGACTATGAACACATGACAGAGCTTGCGGACGATGGTGAGACGATCCTTGTCCCCGGAGAAAAGAGTCGCAACACCGAGGAGGTCGAGGCCGAAAGCATCTCCTATGCGGTCTGCCAGTATTACGGCATTGAAACGGGAGAAAACAGCTTCGGCTATATCGCCACATGGTCAAAGGGCAAGGAGCTGAAAGAGCTTCGCGCCAGTCTGGAAACCATCAACAAGACGGCTTCCGAGCTGATTACGGACATTGACCGGCATTTTGCGGAGATTTGCAGGGAGCGCGGCATTTCTGTGGAGAAATCCGAGCAAGCGGAAAGCCAATTAAAAGAGAACAGCAATATGTCTGCGGCTGACTTGGCAAAAAGCATTTCAGAGCTGTATCTCGATGCGAATGGCCTTGCCTTTCTCAGCGAATTTGCAAGTCAGGAAGATTGCCTCCAGCATTTCTACGAAGATCTGTTGACAGGAGCAGATGAGATAAAAGGCTTCCTGTCCGAAACACTTGAGCAGAGCGATGAATACGCGCACAGAGCGAATGAGCTGCTGTTGGAAGTTGAGGCATTTCAGGAAAGTCACACTTCCTTAAAAGAACTCGACGCTAATGAGCGTTGGTATGCGGTTGATGGTGGGAGCAAGCATCTTCGCATAACAGAAGATGGTGCAAAATATGCCTATGAACTTTACGACAAGGACACTCTACACCTTCTGGAAAGCGGAACAGTACATGACGATGATGTAAACTTTCTTTTGGCGGCTGCGATTCGTATCTGTGAAACACATGGGTATGATAAGACCGTACCGTTTGAAGTTTTGTCAAATGAGTTTGCAGGGATTTTGTACTCACTCGAATTGTCATCGGACGACAATCAGGTTGTTCACGAGGAGGCCGGTTCTCATGCCGCAGGCACACTTCCAACTTCGCCAGAGCTGGAACAGGCCACACCTATGCCTGACCCCACGCTGACGGTGGATGATATGCGCAGCTATGGGTATCTGGACAGCGATATGCTCCCGCTTTCCAAGGATCGGGCGGTGGAACTGCTGGAGCATGACATCACGGTTTATATGCTCTATCCCGACAACGCCGAGGAAATGGTTTTTGAGGCCGAGGACATCATCAAGCACGATGGAATGTTCGGGCTTACAAGACCGGATTGGGATGCGGTCAAAGGCCATATCCCGCCCCGCGATGTGGAGCAGCGTTTTTTGAACAGTCCCACCGATGCTATGGCGATCTACCAGCTGCGCCGGGATGCGCCGGTGGAGCTGCGTTTTGCCAACCTCGGCAGTCTGGCCGCGCCGCCTGACCCGGCCAACTATGAAGCCGTCTATACCCGTGAGGTGTACCCGGACGATGATACCGGCAGAATCCTTGAAAACTTCTACTACATTTTCAACGACGAGCGCCCCGGCGATTTTGTGGGACACAGCCTCTCCGTCAGCGACATCGTTGCGCTGAAACAGGACGGCAAGGTATCCTATCACTACTGTGACAGCATTGGATTTCAGGAGCTGCCCGCCTTTCAGAAACCGGAGAATTATCTGAAAGCCGCCGAGATGTCGATGGAAGATGATTACGGCATGATCGACGGCATTATCAACAACGGCCCCAAACAGCCCACCGTCGCCGACCTTGAAGCACAGGTCAAGGCCGGTATGTCCATCTCCTTGATGGATTTGGCAGAGGCGGCACACCGGGAAAAGAAGAAATCTGTGCTGGAGCAGCTCAAAAGCCAACCGGCCCAAGAACGTCCACACAAAACAGCGCCCAAAAAGAGCGCGGAAAAGGAGCTTTGATATGAACATCACCTTTGAAGAACGCCAGCTTATGAGCCTCTACAACACCGGCACCCGCACGGGCTTGATCGCGGCGCTGGAGGAAATGCGCGGCTACCTCGCTGCGGATGAAACGGAGCTGCGGGAGCTGACGGACAGCGCCATCGCAAAGCTGCGCAGGATGAGCGACGCGGAATATGACGCGCTCGACCTGTTCCCCGATTTTGAAAAGGAGGATATGGATGCCGAGTAAAGTACAGCTCTATGCGCAGATGGCAGACCGCACGGCGGAGCAGATCACGGGAAGCTACCAGAAGTGGACGGCATTTCTGACCACCGCCGCAAGGCTGTATAAGTACCCCTACAATGAACAGCTCATGATTTTCGCCCAGCGCCCGGAAGCCACGGCCTGCGCGGAATACGACCTTTGGAATAAGCAGATGCGCCGCTATGTGCGGCGAGGCAGCAAGGGCATCGCCCTTGTGGATACCAGCAGCGACCAACCAAAACTCCGATATGTATTTGATGTTTCCGACACCAGCGGCGGCGAGAACTCTCGCCGCCCTTATCTTTGGGAATACCGGCAGGAGCATCGTGAGGTGGTATCTGCGGCGCTGGAACAGCGCTTTGACGTTTCCGGTGAAAACGGACTTGCCGATCAGATGGAGCGTGTGGCGGTGCAGCTTGTAGATGAATACTGGCACGACAATCGGCGCGATATTGTCGGCATCGTTGACGGTTCCTTTTTGGAGGACTATGATGAGTTCAACATCGGAGCCGCATTTCGGAACGCCGCCGTTGTCAGCACCACCTATGCGCTGCTGTCCCGCTGCGGGATGCAGCCGGGAGATTACTTCGAGCATGAGGATTTTCTGAATGTCTTTGATTTCAACACCCCGCAGACCGTCGCCGCCCTTGGAACGGCCATCAGCCAGTCCAGCGAGCTGGTGCTACGGCAGATCGAAGTCACCATCAAGAATTACGAGCGCGAGAAAATCGCGGAAAGGAGCGAAAGCCATGAGCGAACTGACCTACACCCGCAGCGGGGATTATCTGATTCCCGATCTGAGCCTGACCGAGCAGCCGCAAGCCCCGCTGGGCAAGTACGGCAGGATGCGGAAGGATTACCTGAAGGAGCATCGTCCAGTGCTGTGGAACAGCCTGCTGCTGTCCGAGAAGCTGTACCCCCATCTGCGGGAGATCGACGAAGCAGCGAACAACCGGCTGGAACAGATGATGCCGGAGCTGATGAAGTCGGCAGGCGTGACGGAAGCGCTGAAAGCCAGCGACCCGATGAAGTGGGTAGGGCTGATGAACACGCTGAAAGCGCAGGCCGAGGAAACGATCCTCACGGAGTTGGTGTTCAGCTAACCATGTTCGATGCCCCTGCTGGGGCGCAGATGTCCTTCTTCCCCTCAGAGGCAGAACAAATTCAATCCATCGCAGAAGCGGAGAGTGTAACACCCTCCGCTTTTTCTATGTTCATTTCTCAGAATGATATTGACCACATCCTGCGCGCGGGCGGTAATGCGGATGCAGCGCGGATGAAAATTGCTGCGGAATTCTCCAAGCAAAAACCTTTAGAGGATCGCGCGGCATTTCTGAAAGCTCTTTACCACGGCGGCAACGGCCTGATTACGGATAACGGCAGGTTTTCCGCATGGTACGGGGACGATGGTATCCATATTGCAACCGGAGATACCTCTCGCTATCTTCGCTCTGCACAAGTGATAGGCTGGGCAGATGCGGCGGAGCGTATTGAGGAACTTCTGGACGGCGGCACATTTGCCACCAATCTTGAAGTCACAGAAGCCCCGCGCTATGAGCGGCTGGGTATTGCTGTGGATGTCTGGAATCTTTATCACGATTTCTCGGATGAAGCAAAATCGCTGGGGTATCTGTCCTGCTTGGGCAATATCCATAGCACCAGCTTTCCAGAGGAAACGGAGCGCCTGACGGATGATCTGCTGAATCCGGAGTTTCGGGAAAGGCTTCTGGCAGAACACAGAGTATTTCTTGACGCATACCGTGAGAACCGGGAGCTTCTGCGTTTCCATTTCCACCGTCCGCAGGCGCTTCTTACACGTATGGAAGATCTGTCATTGCCGCGCAAAGAATATCACTCCGATATGGCGGCTGTTCCGAAGACGGGCCGGTTTATCACTGAAGATGAAATTGCGGCTTCTCTTGCAAATGGAAGCGGCTTTGAGGGTGGAAAGACCCGCATCCATGAGTTTTTCCAGACTCCGCACACGACAAAAGAGAGCGCTGATTTTCTGAAAAAGGAATACGGCATCGGAGGACGCACCCATGCTGTATCCAGAGAAAGCGGCAGCTATGAAGATCACGGCAGCAAAGGCATTGTGCTGAAAAAGAACGGCTGTGCAGACATTCAGATGAATTGGAACAAGGTCGCTTCGCGCATCTCGGAGCTGGTTCGGTTGAACCGCTACCTTACGCCGGATGAGCAGGCAGCCTATGACAAGGAAATGGCGCAGGACGCCATGCGGAACGCGGTTTATAACGACTATAACGACGTAAAGGCGGCGCACCCCGATGAAATTGTGCTGTATCAGGTTGGGGACTTCTTCGAGCTGTATGGCGAGGATGCGCGGGCAGTTGTAGATGATCTCAGCCTTGAGCTGACGCGCCGCAATTTGGAGGGAGTAGGCCGTGTTACCATGTGCGGCTTCCCTGCAAAGGATTTGGAGAAATACGTTGAAAAGCTGCGGGAAAAGCATGATGTAACAATTTCGCGCATTGGCGATTCCAGCCATGAACACACGGCATATACGCTTCCGTCCATCGACCACGAGGCAGAACAGGCCATCAATGCCTATGAAGCGGAGTTCGGCGCGGATGGGACGCGGGTGTTCCGCGACCCCGCCGCCGAGCTGCCACCACAGCCTACCGTGCGAGAGCTGTTTGACGGGTACAAGCTGACCGTCGGCAACTCGCTTTCCAAAGATACGGCTTTTGTCAATGCCTGCCGCAATTCAGACCGCCAGAACGCTTATCTGGAGGGCGCGGACGCTATCCGTCGTATTGTCACGGCATCTGATGATCTCCAGCTTGTCCGCCTGTACTTTGATATGCCCGCGTTCCATAACCGGCTGCATCAGGAGCTTTTGGAGGAACTGTATCCCACGCTGGCAGCGACGGTCGCACCCTCTCCCTATCCGATCACACAGGAGGACATTGACAACGCGCTTCTGGATTGGCACAACAACCTAAAGGGCAAGCAGGAAGTCGCACTATATATGCAGGCGCATGGGCGAGAACGCAGCACCGCCGCATGGCTGGCTACAAAATATGGCTGGGAAGATAGCAAAACTCCCATGTATATCCATGTAGGAAACGCCGAGCCGGTGACGCTCACATGGGCGCAGGTACAGCGGCGGTTGGCACAGCTCATCCGCGAGAATAAATTTTACGATGAGAATGAGCGACTACGGTTATTTTCACCTGACCGATACTCCATTCGTCTGCATCCCGGCGAGGGCGGAATTACCGGCATTTGGGATGAGGTGTTGGAACGGTTCTGCGGAGATGGGGAACAAACGCTCCGCTTTGCAGAACAGAATAACGCCATTGCTTACTTGGATGGCATCAAACGGGATATGGGAATTGAGCTATCCCCTCCGGCGTTTACAACACCGCTTGGCTATACTTATCATATTGGAGATCGCATTTCATCCATAGAGTTAGACCACATAGCAGCAGTCGGCGTTATCGCGCGTGTAGATGAAGATCACGTCTGGCACACGTTACCGAACGTACCCGGACAGGAACCTGTCAGCATCGACCGCAATTCCTTTGAACGCTACCTCGACACCAGATATTTCGAGGTTTCTGAACCGGAGCCGCAGCGCGTCATTGCGGCGCAGCACACAGAACAGCCAACCCCGGAGACGCCGCAAGCGGTTCAAAACCTTATGGGGCAGCGCGTGGAAATTGATGGTAAGCTCTATAATGTTGATTCCGCAGATGAAACTATCGCGCATCTCAGCGTCGTTTCATCCTCCAGCGAGAGCAATCACGATCCGGAACACAGAACCGAACCGGTTTCTGCTGTCCTCACACGAATTGCAGATCAGGGTCGTGAGCTTGCGCCGAATATTTCGGCATATCAGGTGCTTCGTGCAGAGCATCCCGAAAAGCTCATCGGTGTCCGTGTCGGAGAACGGCTGCTTTTTTATGGCGCGGATGCAAAACGAGCCGCCAGCGCTTTGAATCGCCGCCTGCTGCAACGCGATATTCCCGGTATGGGCGAAACCTCTGTGACCGGCTATGATTTTGGACAATGGGCAAGCGGCGCAAAGCGGCTGCTGGAGCATGGACACAGCTTCGTGTTTGCGCAGCCAAATGAAACCGACGGCTATGATGTTATCAACGAGGCCGATGCCAAGGAGTATATCCCCATTGGCATGGAGCTGGAGATTGACGGACGGAAGTTTGTCATTGACAGCGTAAATTTCGGCACGGATGAAGTATCTCTGCGCGATGTGACTTTTCAAAACAGGCAGGGCTTTCCCATCTTCCGCGCTGAACACATTGCGTTTATACGCTCGTTTGTTGAAGAGCAGGAACGGGAGCAGCCGCAGCCTGTCACCAAACCCGTCGCGTTCTATCCTGCCGAGAAAACGCACTTGCCCTACGACATAGAAATCCAAACGCTGCACATCCCGGAACCGGAGCATGACCCGCCCTCTGCGGAACCCGCCGAGCCTGAACCGCCCGCCATGAGCGATGAAGAAAGGCTGATTCTGGAGCAGGAAGGGCGCGCGGCACTCTCGGAAATGGGCGAGTTTGTGCCTGATTTTGATGATGCCATCTCTCAGGCTGAGATCGACGAGCCTCCCGCACACCGTCCTGCGGTATCTATTCCCGTTGACGGCGAGTGGCAGGGCTTTCCCAGCATTGCCGCTGCGGAGCAGGCCGCTTACGCTGACTTCAAGGCGGCAAGCCACCGCGACGCGCAGAATTTTCACATCACCGATGATGCCCTCGGCGTCGGCGGCGCAAAAGCAAAGTTTCGGGCAAATATGGCGGCGATCCGCCTCCTGCAAGAGCTGGAGTTTGAGGGCTTACAGGCCAGCCCGGAGCAGCAGGAAATCCTCTCCCGCTATGTGGGCTGGGGCGGTCTTGCGGATGCCTTCGACGAGAATAAGCCAAACTGGTCGGACGAGTTTGCAGAGCTGTACGCCACACTTTCCCCGGAGGAATACGCTGCCGCCCGTGCGTCCACGCTGAATGCCCATTACACCAGCCCCACCGTTATCAAGGCGATCTATGAAGCGGTCGGCAATATGGGCTTCCAGAGCGGTAACATTCTTGAGCCGTCTATGGGCGTCGGCAACTTTTTTGGCCTGCTGCCGGAGCAGATGCAGGGCAGCAAGCTCTACGGCGTGGAGCTGGACAGCATCACCGGACGTATTGCCAAGCAGCTTTATCCCAAGGCGGACATTACCATCGCGGGCTTTGAAACAACGGACAGAAAAGACTTTTACGACCTCGCCGTGGGCAACGTCCCGTTCGGACAATATCAGGTAGATGACCGGGCTTATAACAAGCTCGGTTTTTCCATTCACGACTACTTCTTTGCCAAAACCCTCGACCAAGTGCGTCCGGGCGGCGTGATCGCGTTTGTGACCTCCCGCTACACGATGGACAAGCAATCACCCGAAGTCCGCAGGTACATCGCGCAGCGGGCGGAGCTGCTGGGTGCCATTCGTCTGCCCAACAATGCGTTCCGCGCCAACGCCGGTACGGATGTGGTTTCGGACATTCTCTTTCTCCAAAAGCGTGACCGTCCCATTGAGATCGAACCGGATTGGGTACACCTCGGTCAGAACGAGGATGGCTTTGCCATCAACCGCTATTTTGTTGACCACCCGGAGATGATCCTCGGCAGGCAGACCTCCGAAAGCACCCAATACGGCAAGCAGGATTTCACCGTTGTCCCCATTGAGGGGCTGGCACTTGCAGATCAGCTCCATGATGCCGTGAAAAACATTCGCGGCACCTATCAGGAGGCGGAACTGCCAGAGCTGGGCGAGGGCGAACAGATCGACACGTCTATCCCCGCAGACCTCAATGTGAAAAACTACTCCTACACCGTGGTGGGCGGCGAGGTGTATTACCGGGAAAACAGCCGCATGGTCAAACCGGAGCTGAACGCCACCGCCGCCGAGCGTGTCAAGGGCATGGTCGCGCTGCGGGATTGCGTGAATGAGCTGATTGCCCTGCAAATGGACGAGTACAGCGCAGAAAGCCGGATTCAGGAAGTGCAGGCCGAGCTAAACCGCCTCTATGATGCGTTCTCCGCAAAACACGGCCTGATCAATGACCGTGCGAACCGTCTTGCGTTCTCTGACGATTCCTCATACTATCTCCTGTGTTCGCTGGAAGTGCTGGATGACGACGGAAAGCTGGAGCGCAAGGCGGATATGTTCCACAAGCGCACCATCAAGCAGCAGCGCAGCGTAGATTCTGTGGATACCGCCAGCGAAGCCCTTGCTGTCTGCATCGGAGAAAGAGCCTGCGTCGATCTCGACTTCATGGCCTCCCTCATGGGCGGCAGCGAGAAAATCCCGCAGATCGTTGAGGATTTGAAGGGCGTCATTTACAAGGAACCCAACAGTGGCCCGTTTGACTTGGAGGACGGCGGCGAGCATTGGGCGAAGGGCTGGCAGACGGCGGACGAATATCTCTCCGGCAACGTCCGGCAGAAGCTCCGCACCGCGCAGCGTGTAGCAGCGCACGACCCGTTCTTTGCCGGGAATGTGGAGGCCCTGATTGCCGCACAGCCGAAGGACTTGGAGGCCAGCGAAATTGAGGTGCGGCTGGGCGCGACATGGCTTGATAAGAAGTACATCGAGCAATTCATGTACGAAACCTTTGAAACGCCCCGCTATCTGCGCGGACAGATCGAGATCAGCTATGTCCCGTACACCGCAGAATGGCAGGTTTCCCGCAAGAGCATGGTGCGCTACAACGACGTGGCGGCATTCACCACCTACGGCACAGACCGCGCCAGTGCCTACCGGCTGCTGGAGGATGCGCTGAACCTCCGCGATATTCGCATCTACGATACCATTGAGGACGCAGACGGACGGGAGCGCCGTGTCCTCAACGCCAAGGAAACCACCCTTGCCGCGCAGAAGCAGCAGCTTATCCGGGATGCGTTCAAGGACTGGATTTGGAAAGACCCGGAGCGGCGCGAAACGCTGGTACGGCAATACAACGAGGAAATGAACAGCACCCGTCCCCGCGAGTATGACGGCAGCCACATCGTTTTCTCCGGTATGAACCCGGAAATCTCCCTCCGGGAGCATCAGAAAAATGCCATCGCCCATGTGCTGTACGGCGGGAATACGCTGCTGGCACACGAAGTTGGCGCGGGAAAAACCTTTGAAATGGTAGCCTCTGCGATGGAATCCAAGAGGTTGGGACTGTGCCAGAAATCCATTTTTGTCGTGCCAAACCATCTGACGGAACAGTGGGCGTCCGAGTTTCTGCGGCTCTATCCTTCGGCAAACATCCTTGTCACTACCAAGAAGGACTTTGAAACCCACAACCGCAAGAAATTCTGCGCCCGTATCGCCACCGGCGACTATGATGCCGTTATCATCGGCCACAGCCAGTTTGAGCGTATCCCCATCAGTCCGGAGCGGCAGGAACGGCTCCTTCACCAGCAGATTGAGGAAATCACCGATGGCATTCAGGATACCAAGCTCGCAGGCGGCAACAGCTTTACCATCAAGAGTTTAGAGCGCACGAAAAAGGGGCTGGAGGCGCGGCTGAAAAAGCTGCAAGCCAGCGACCGCAAGGATGATGTGATTTACTTTGAACAGCTCGGCGTAGACAGGATGTTCGTGGACGAGTCTGACAATTATAAAAATCTTTTCCTCTATACGAAGATGCGCAACGTGGCAGGGCTTTCCACCACCGATGCGCAGAAATCCTCGGATATGTTCTCCAAGTGCCGCTACATGGATGAGCTGACCGGCGGGCGCGGCGTGGTGTTTGCCACCGGCACCCCGGTTTCCAACTCCATGACAGAGCTTTATACCATCCAGCGCTATTTACAGCATGACCGGCTGCAAGAGATGGGTATGGGCCACTTCGATTGCTGGGCAAGCCGCTTTGGTGAAACCACCACCGCGCTGGAGCTTGCCCCGGAGGGAACCGGCTACCGGGCAAGGACGCGCTTTGCAAAGTTTTTCAACTTGCCCGAATTGATGAATCTGTTCAAAGAGGTCGCCGACATCAAAACGGCGGATCAGCTCCACTTACCCACGCCGGAGGTTGCGTATCACACCATCGCCACAAAACCCACGCAGATCCAGCAGGACATGGTGAAAGCCCTTTCGGAACGAGCGTCCAAGGTACACAGCGGTGCGGTCAGCCCGGATGTGGACAATATGCTCAAAATCACCTCGGACGGACGAAAGCTGGGGCTTGACCAGCGCATCATCAATCCCATGCTCCCCGACGAGGAAACCACCAAGGTCAATCAGTGCGTGGCGAACATTCTCCAATACTGGCGCGACGGCGAGGAGGAAAAACTGACGCAGCTTGTGTTTTGCGACATTTCTACGCCAAAGACCACGCCCTCGCAGCGGGCGGCAAAGGCTTGCCCCGGTACGCTGGACAGCCCGGAAATTCATGCGCTGGAGAGCGCGATCCCGTTGGAAGAAAGCTCTGACACGCCGTTTACGGTCTATGAGGATGTGCGCCAAAAGCTCATTGACGCCGGTATGCCCCCGGAGCAGATCGCGTTCATCCACGACGCCAATACGGAGGTCAAAAAGCGGGAACTGTTCGCAAAGGTACGCAGCGGTCAGGTGCGCGTCCTGATGGGCAGCACGGCCAAGATGGGCGCAGGAACCAACGTACAGGATCGTTTGGTCGCACTTCACGATTTGGATTGCCCGTGGCGTCCCCGTGATCTCACACAGCGAAAAGGCCGCATCGAGCGTCAGGGCAATCAGAACAAGCTCGTTCATGTCTGCCGCTATGTGACCGAAGGGACGTTTGACGCCTACCTCTGGCAAACGGTGGAAAATAAGCAGAAATTCATCTCTCAGATCATGACCTCAAAATCTCCGGTTCGCTCCTGTGAGGATGCGGACGCCACGGCGCTGTCCTTTGCGGAGATCAAAGCGCTATGCGCCGGTGATCCCCGCATCAAAGAGCGCATGGATTTGGACATTGAGGTGTCCAAGCTCAAAATTATGAAAGCAGACCACAACAGCAAGCAATTCCGCTTGGAGGACAGTCTGCTGAAATACTTCCCGGAAAAGATAGAGGAACACAAGGGCTTTGTTCGTGGGCTGGAGGCGGATATGCAGACCCTCGCGGCGCATCCGCTCCCGGCAGAGGGCTTTGTCGGCATGGAGATTCGCGGCGACCAGCTCACTGATAAGGAAAACGCCGGTGCCGCGTTGCTGGATACCTGCAAGGAGGTCAAGGGCAAAGACCCGGTACAGATCGGCAGCTATCGCGGCTTTACCATGTCCGTTGCTTTTGATTCCATGTGGAAAACGTACACGCTGACGCTGAAAGGCCAGATGACCCATCGCGTTGAACTCGGTTCGGATGCCAGAGGCAACCTTGTCCGCATTGAGAACGCGCTGGATAAAATGCCGGAGCGTTTGCGCAGCGTTCAGGAGCAGCTTGAAAACCTCTATAACCAGCAGGCAGCGGCAAAGGCCGAGGTCGGTAAGCCGTTCCCGCAGGAGCAGGAGCTGGCCACGAAAACGGCACGGCTGATTGAGTTGGATATGGAGCTGAATCTGGACGGCAAGGGACAGCCGCAGCCTGAGCAGGCGATTGCAAAATCGGCGCGGCCTTCCGTTCTGGACAGGCTGAAAGCGTCGCCTGTTCATGGCGCACCGGAAAAGTCCCACAAAAAAGAAATGGAGGCACGATAATGAAAAATCTCCCCGTTTACAAGCACCCGGCAGCCTACGCCAGAGAGCATGACGAGCTTGCGGTCTACCGCGCTTCCAATCAAGCGAACACGGCCTGCAAGGAAGCGATTGGAGCCGCCATCCGTGACCACTACCGGAATAACCGGCTGGATGCAGCGGCGGTCGATCAGGTGGTGCAGCAGTTCGGCTATGACCGCACGTTCCATGTCCTTGCCATCACCGTCTGTCAAGCGGACTGGGATAGGCGCTATTCTCCCGACAACAGGGCTTGGGCAAACGCCATGTCCATCCCCGCCAACCCTGACGCATGGGGTACTGACCGCAACTGCTATCTGGCCGTCAACAGCCATCCCGGTCTGGTCGATCTGTTTCTCAGCCAGACCCGCAAAGCCTATGCGCAGGAGCAGCAGAAAACCTCTGTCCGGGATAAGCTGAAAAAGCCGCCTGAAACAACTTCGCCGAAAATTTCGGCGAAGTCCAAAGCCCCGGAGCGTTGAGCGATGGCAAAACGCAAGCGGGATATTCAGCTCAAATTCCGCGTCACGCCGCAGGAACGGGAAATGATTGAAACAAAGATGGCACAGTTCGGCACCACCAACATGGCGGCGTATCTCCGCAAGATGGCGATTGACGGATACGTGGTAAAGCTCGATCTCCCGGAGCTGCGGGAGCTGGTGTCCCTGCTTCGGTATTCCAGCAACAACCTCAACCAGCTTACCCGCCGCGCTCACGAAACAGGCCGCATCTATGAGGCCGATTTGGAGGACATTCAGCAAAGTCAGGAACGGATATGGACGGCGGCAGAGAAAAT
>UMEM01002652.1_pt1 | contig 26379 bp, 30 predicted proteins | sample 1964761 | NCBI WGS metagenome assembly UMEM01 (sample SAMEA4836021, study PRJEB28245) | human gut metagenome | biome: gut microbiome; material: fecal sample | place: Denmark | collected 2008 | reverse complement strand
AATGGATTTTTGCACGTAACTATGAAGGTACTGAATAGTTACCCGGCGGGGAAAATAAAAAGGATCTGGTGGTGGAAAAGCAGAGGGAGAGAGTGGCGGACAGGAAATGAAATCAGGGCGGCTGTCAGAATGCAAATCATATAGAGATGGTAGGAAATATAGAGTCAGGATTGACAAGCACTGTGAAATCATGGATAATAGGTTTCAAGACTGCGCCAGCCGCCTGCCATATTGTATGGAAGGATATGGCAGTATTAGAAGACCGGGATAGCTGCGCAGAGAGTAAATATGGAAGGAAACGTGTTCATGGAACAGTGGAACGAATACCTGGAAGTCCTGGCATCCAAGGCACCGACTCCGGGAGGCGGAAGTGCGGCGGCGGTTTACGGCGCCATCGGAACGGCTCTCGGTGAGATGGTGGGAAACCTGACTTCGGGAAAGAAGAAGTTTGCGATATATGAGGAAGATGTCCAGAAGATCCTTGCGAGACTTGGCGGGGCGAGAATGGATTTTATCCGGCTTGAGAAGGCGGACGAGCAGGCGTTTCAGCCACTCTCGGAGGTCTACCGCATGAAGGCGGAGACGAAGGAAGAGAAGACGGAAAAGGAAGAGCGGATGGAAGAGTGCCTGAAGGCTGCGGCGAAGGTCCCGATGGAAGTCATGGAGCGGGCGGTCAGCGTGATGGACGATATCGAGTTTCTGGCGCTCCACGGAAGCCGGCTTGCGGTGAGTGACGCGGGTGTCGGGATTCAGGGGATCCGGTCAGCACTTCTCGGAGCGGTTATGAGCGTGTATATCAATACGAAGCTGATGAAGGACCGGGAGTATGCCGAGGAGATGAACAGCCAGGCGGAGCTTCTTATAAGGAAGGGAACGGAACAGGCAGACCGGATCTATGAGATTGTATTAAAGGCGGTAAGAGGATGATCACATTAAAAGGTGCAGAGGTTTCTGCGAAAATCAAGGAACAGGTTCTTGCGATGAACGGGAAATTAGGAGGATATGTGCCGACAGCGGCTATCGTCCGCATTGGCGAGCGGCCGGATGATCTCTCCTACGAGAGAAATGTCATGAAACGTATTGCGGCATATGGAATGGAGACAAAGTCATATGTGTATCCGGCGGATATCACAGAGGAGGAGTTCTTTGCGGAGTTCCAGAAGATCAATGATGACGAGGCCATCGACGGAATTCTGTTATTCCGCCCGCTGCCGAAGTATATCAATGAAAAACGTGCGGAGCAGATGATCCGGCCGGAGAAGGACCTCGACGGAATCTGTGCAGTGAATACGGCGAAGGTATTTGCTGGTGAGAGAGACGGCTTTGCACCGTGTACGGCTGAGGCGGTCATTGAGGTGTTAAAGGCCTTTGATATTCCAATGGAAGGAAAGCGCGCGGTGATCGTTGGACGCAGCATGGTCGTTGGACGTCCGCTGTCTATGTTGATGTTAAAGGAAAACGCGACGGTGACTGTGTGCCATACAAAGACGAAGGACTTAAAGGCAGTCTGCCGGGAAGCGGATATTCTCGTCGCGGCGGCAGGTAAGGCGAAGATGTTAGACGCGTCCTTCTTAAAGGAAGGAGCTGTGCTGATCGACGTTGGAATCAACGTGGATGAGAACGGAAAGCTCTGCGGCGACGTCCTCTGGGAAGGTCTGGAAGAAAAAGCCTCCGCGGCGACCCCGGTCCCGGGCGGCGTCGGAGCTGTGACGACGGCTGTACTGGCGAAGCATCTGGCGATGACGGCGGAGAGAAAGATAGAGCGCAAGTAAAGATAATGCCCAACAGGATTCAGAAAGGATCCTGACATATAACAGATTATAACTGCATAAAAACCTCCTGACTATGGAATCCTAAGGGAAACATGGTTTCAGGAGGTTTTTTATGTGGGGAATTCTGGTGGCATTGCTTTCTGGGGCGCTTATGAGCCTGCAGGGGATCTTTAATACGGAGGTGACGAAGCAGAGCAGTATCTGGGCGGCGGCAGGATGGGTGCAGCTGACGGCGTTTCTGACATGTGTGGTTCTCTATTTTTTTACCGGGCGTGGGGAGATCTGGGGGATGTTCTCCATCGACCGGAAATATATGCTTCTCGGCGGTGTCATGGGCGCGTTCATCACCTGGACCGTGATAAAAAGCATGGACGGTCTGGGACCGGCTAAGGCGACGCTACTCATTGTTGTGACCCAGATATTAGTCTCCTATATTGCTGAGGTATTTGGGCTTTTCGGCGTCGAGAAAGCAGCATTTGAGTGGCGGAAGCTTATTGGTGCGGCGCTGGCGATTGCGGGAATCGTTGTGTTTCGGTGGTAGCGCGGCGCAGGGCGTCTTGAAAATGGGCGAAGGTATCTGTGGTGGCAGCCGTTTCTACGAGATCTATGCGCTCGTCAGAGGTGAGGTATCTAATTGTGGGTGAGGCGAGTTCTCCTGCATTTTTGCCGAAGCGCGAGACAATGATTTTCATGAGCATTTTATAGCTAGTTTCATCATTGCCTTGGGATATACCCTGAGAGAGGCCCTGGGATATACCCTTTGCTTCCCTTTCTGCTAACCAAATATCCATCGCTTTGCACATATTTATCTTTCCTCCTCTTGTCTGCATCATACGGGGTTCTAGTAAAGTCGACATACTCGTATGAGTGGCAATCATTTCATATGCATCTTTATCTAACATTTGATATTCTGATGTATTCAACAACTTTTTTAGATACGTCTTATCATCAGAATACCGGATAAAATCAAATACCTGCCTGATATCCGTCTTAAAAACATCGGTATTCTGTAAATGCCGGACATCCACAAGATGAATCCGGTAATTCTGAATCAAAGGATGAAATTCTTCCGGAATCCCGGAAAAATCGATCATTCCGTGAAGGTCGACGGATCCATCCCAGGGAAGCTCGCCATAGTAGAGAACGATGATTTTTTAACCAGATCACGAAGCTTTACACGTCGACGGTTCTTTGATTTGTGGATTGCCGGATCGTTCCAGATCCCGGTCTGGGTGTCCAGATCCTGCAGGTCTTCTTTTCGGACAACCGGTCTGCCCTGGCAGATGAGTCCATTGATCAGGTCGGCGTAGCGCTCATCGTCGGAAAAGAACTTTTTGTCACTGATGTCCGCACTTGGAATTGTGCTCAAGTTCATACCTCCTTTGCGCAGGAGTCAGAACATGCAAAGTGGACAACATTATCAGCTATCTTCCAATGAATCTCGGATTCTCCTGCTTTTAAATTGATTGAAAATAGGTAAAGGATATAAAAGCAATGAAGCTCCGAAATGTGAAAAGACGGATCGTAGTCCGGATAGAAACTTAGAGAATATGCTTTTATAGGATTATGTGTAACTGTTCAGCAGGTCTGCGCACTTGCTGCGCTGACCATAAGAAAACATAGGCTGGAAGGCAAAAATCCCGTCAGTGGAGCTGATCTGGAATAGATTTTGCGCGTAACTATGAAGGTACTGAATAGTTTACGATTTTGTGTGGATATCGTATCACAGGATATGCGGGATAGCAAGGTAGTTTGGTATATAAAATTATAAAAATTTTCGAAACTATGAGGAATTTTGCAGCGCGGGGAAAATATATAGGCATGGGAGAAGCGTGTTGCTTCGGAATAGCAGTGATATGAAAATTTTAAAACGATCATGCAAGAAGTTTAAAAAAAATAAATATATGATTTAAAATAAATAAAATCATATTGACAAACTAGGAAATAGGGGTTATTATAGCGCCATCGGATTCGAACAGGGAGTTCAGACGATGAGGAAACATTGACTGCAGGATAGCAGGCGGTTGGAAAGGAGATACAGGTATGGGAAATGCGGGAAGAAATAACATGAACAATATGTGTTGTTGCTGTTGTATGTGTATTTCCGGGCGTTTTTTACGGCCAGGTGCTTTGTTGTGCAGCCAGGTACCTGTATACAGAAAGTAGTTTCCTGTTAATGCCAGAAAATGCGCCCGGAAGTGTAAAAGCTTCCGGGCTTTTTATTTACGCGGAGAATCACAGAGACCGCGAAAACTTGAGAAGTCTTAAAATCGCGCTTCTCAGATGGGAGGAAGAAACATTGATCCAGATCGAACATGTAAGCAAAACCTTTTCAGGAAAATACGGAACCGTCCACGCGTTGGACGACGTGAGTATCCATGTGGAAAAGGGTGATATCTGCGGTATCATAGGGTTTTCCGGAGCCGGAAAGTCCACACTGATCCGCCTGGTAAACGGTCTTGAGACGGCGGACAGCGGAAAAGTCACTGTCTGTGGAAAGGAGCTTTCCACATTGAAGAAGCCGGAACTTCGGGCGCTGAGAAGAAAGATCGGAATGGTATTCCAGCAGTTCAACCTGCTGGAATCCAAGACGGTGTACCACAATATTGCGCTTCCGCTGATCCTTGCAAAGACTCCGAAGGTGGAGATCGACAAGAAGGTTAAGGAAGTATTAAAGATCGTTGAGCTGGAGGACAAGAAAGACACCTACATCAGTCAGCTCTCCGGAGGACAGAAACAGCGTGTGGGAATCGCGAGAGCGCTGACCACCGACCCGGAACTTCTTCTCTGCGACGAGGCTACAAGCGCCCTGGACCCGCAGACAACGGAATCGATTTTAAAGCTTTTAAAGAAGATCAACCGTAAAATGGGTGTCACGATCCTTCTCATCACCCATCAGATGCAGGTCGTCCAGATGATCTGCAACAAGGTAGCGGTCATGGAGAGCGGAAAGATCGTGGAATCCGGCAGCGTTCTGGAGGTCTTTGGATCCCCGAAGATGCCGGTGACAAAGCGGTTCGTCCAGACGGTTATCCGGGACCAGATTCCGGACAGCATCATAAGCCTCGTGAAGGAACAGAAAGAAAACTTCCGTGTGGACCGTCTGAAATTTATCGGTTCCAGCGTGAAGCGCCCGGTAATCTCCGATATCTGCAAGACAAAGGGTGTCGTGGTCAACATCCTCGGCGCGGCGGTACAGGAACTGGAGGACAGCGTCATGTGCGTCTTCATCTTACAGCTCATCGGCGATGATGAGAGCATCGATAAGGCGGAAGCGGAGATCGACAAGAACGGCGTCTTAAGAGAACGACTGGAGGTGGAGTAAGATGGAAGAACTTATGAAAACAAAGATCTTTAAGGTCACGGTGGAGCGTCTGCTGTTGAACGGCGGGCAGACTCTTTACATGGTTGGATGGTCACTTCTCATCGGAACGATCATCGGAATGATCCTGGCACTGATCCTGGTGCTTTGCAGAAAAGGCGGATTGGTGGAGAACCGACCGTTATATATGATCGTCAGCGTCTACATCAACGTGGTGCGCAGTATCCCCTTTGTTATTCTTCTTGTAACGATCATGCCGATCACCCGCGCTATTGTCGGCACGACCATCGGAAGTACGGCAGCGTTGGTGCCGTTAGTAGTTTATATAAGTCCGTACCTTGCGAGGCTGATGGAGAACAGCCTGCTTGAGATCGATCCGGGAATCCTGGAGGCGGCAGAGGCCATGGGCGCGACAACATGGCAGGTCATCCGATATTTCCTGGTTCCAGAGACATTAGGTTCCATGGTGCTTGCACTGACAACGGGAACCATCGGACTTCTTGGAGCGTCTGCAATGGCCGGATATGTCGGTGGCGGCGGAGTCGGAGATCTGGCATTGACATACGGTTATGAAAAGATGAACACACCGCTCATGATCCTCACAGTTGTGATCCTGGTGGTTCTGGTACAGCTTTTACAGATTCTCGGAAATACGATTTCTGGTAAATTAAGACAGCATAAATAAATTTTAAATAAGAGGAGAAAAAATTATGAGAAAAGCAATTGCGGGAGTACTTATGGGAGCAGCAGTGTTAAGCCTTGCGGCATGCGGAAAGAGCGACACCGCGCAGACAACAGCGGCACAGGCTGCAGAGAGTGCAGACAGCACAGCGGCAGCGGTTGATACGGAGGAGAAGAAAGAGATCGTCTACGGAAAATCCCAGGGGCCGTACACAGAGCTCTTTGAGGCTGCCATCGTTCCGATTCTTGAAAAAGAGGGATACACCGTAAAGGGCGTGGACTTCTCTGATCTTCAGACAGCTGACATCGGATTAAACGACGGCGATGTTGATGTCAACGTGGAGCAGCACACCGCATACGCTGAGAACTTCAACGCAAACTACAATGCGGATCTTGTGCCGATCAGCCCGATCCCGACTGTACCGGCTGGCGTATATTCCGCAAAATACACATCTGTTGATGAGATCCCGGACGGCGCGAAGGTCGCAGTTCCGAACGATGCCTCCAACACCGCAAGATGCTATCTGATGCTTCAGAAGATCGGCTGGATCAAGCTTGCCGATGATGTGGATCCGTCCGCAGTTACCCAGGATGACATCGTTGAAAATCCGCATAACATCGAGTTTACAGAGATGAAGAGCTTAACGATCCCGGCAGCGATCCAGGACTTTGACTATGTGGCAATCACTGGCAGCGTTGTATACAACGCAGGCATCGACCCGTCCACAGCCCTCGCAACAGAGGATATCCAGGATCACCTGGTACTTCAGGTCGTTGTGAAGGAAGAGAACAAGGACGCAGAGTGGGCAAAGGCAATTGTGGACGCTTATCATTCTGACGAGTTCAAGCAGTACATGGAAGAGAACAACGACGGATTATGGTGGATCCCGGACGAGTTAAAATAAGATTGGAAGCTTATTGAACGATCAGGAAAATAGTTGATGAAAAAGGTTCTTCGGCACTGGAATATAAATTCCGGTATCGAAGAACCTTTTTTGGTAGTGGTATTAAAATTATAAAACTTTGAAAGTTAACTGATAAACGGAAAATGGTTGACTTTCGCGGCGTTTTTTTATATAATTGTGAACTATAACGTAGAGCAAAAGTTTACAATCGTAACATGAGAATTCATAGAAAAAATCCGGAAGACGGACCAGGACCAGAGATCAACGCCCGGATGACGAAAACGGCGATTGCACATAAAAATCAGAAAAATAAGGAGAATACTATGGACGCACTGACACTGGCACAGGAAATTATCGACGGAAGAAGAATTACAAGAGAGGATGACTTAAATTTCTTTCTGACATGCGATCTGAAGGAGCTCTGCGAGGGCGCAGACCGGATCCGCAAGGCATGTGTGGGAGATAAGGTTGATCTCTGTTCCATCATCAACGGACGGAGTGGACGATGTCCAGAGGACTGCAAGTACTGCGCGCAGTCTGCACACCACCACACAAGCTGCGAGGTCTATGATTTCCTTCCGGAAGAAGAGATCGTAAAGATGTGTCACGTTCATGAGGAAGAGGGCGTTGACCGTTTCTCCATCGTCACATCAGGAAGAGCATTGACGGGGGAGGAGTTCGATAAAGCGATCCACGCCTACGAGACTATGAAAAAGGAATGCAAGATCGACCTCTGCGCGTCCATGGGCTTTGTGACCGCGGAACAGCTTCACCGTCTCCATGAAGCAGGTGTCACAAGCTACCACCACAACATCGAGACATCCAGAAGAAACTTCCCGAACATCTGCACGACTCATACATACGACATGAAAATCAACACCTTAAAGATGATCAAGGCAGAGGGTATGTGCGCATGTTCCGGCGGCATCATCGGAATGGGTGAGACATGGGAGGACCGTCTCGATATGGCAGTGAGCCTTGCGGAGCTTGGAATCGATTCCATTCCGTTAAACGCCCTGATGCCGATCCCGGGAACTCCTCTGGAACATCTGGAGAGAATCTCTGAGGACGATATTCTCCGCACCATCGCATTCTTCCGCTATATCAATCCGGAGGCAAACATCCGCCTCGGCGCAGGTCGCGCGCTGCTCACAAACGATGGTGAGACCGCATTCTGCTCCGGAGCATCCGCAACAATTACCGGCAATATGCTGACAACGGTTGCATGCGCAACGATCCGCAGCGATAAGAAAATGCTGAAAGGCCTTGGAAGAGATGTGACACCGGAGTATATGAAGGAAAACTAAGAGAAAGAAAAAGGTTATATATAGAAAAGACAGAAATGTGAGGTTTCATTTCTGTCTTTTTTCGTACCATTCTTTAAACCCATCCACTGTGAGCCGGTCGCTGAGGTCCTGGATGGTCCTCGACGCGGACTCCATGATCTGTTCCGGAGTCTTTCTTTTTCGAAGCATTTCGTAAGTGGGGCCCAGCGGATCTCCGTATTTTCGTTCTGTCATGTCGTAGATATATTCGCAGAATAGCGGCGGCGCAGCTTCTTTGTATTTAAGTCCGAGAGCGCGGCGGCGTTCATGGAGAATCCTTGCGGTTTCCTCTACGGAATGACCGTCGGCGAGGAGAGAGGCACGGAGAGCCGCAAGCTCCCGGACCTTCTCCTCATATTCGATCCGCAACGGGTTTGTCTTTAAGCCATCGTTCAAGAGTAGATGGAGTTCTTTTTCAAATTCTGAGTTCATAATCGTATTTTTCCTTTATATGATCAATGATAAGCAAAAGATACGGCAAATTCTGCCGGATCAGATTTTGCAGATATGTATCAGGCACCGAGAATCTCGCTCAATGTCTTTACAAAGAAGATCACCAGAACCACCATCATCAAGGGTTTTACAAACTTTGCGCCGCCCTTGTCGAAACAGCGTGTTCCGAGATAATTTCCGGCGATGCTGAAGATACCGGCAATGAGGCCAAGAAGGAAAATTACTTTTCCATTCATGAGGTAGACCGCCAGGGCTGTCAGGTTCGTTGTCAGGTTGATGGCTTTTGTGATCCCGTTGGCTTCCTTCAGTCCCATGTGGGCAACTCCAGTGAGGAGAAGCAGCAGAAATGTTCCGGTTCCGGGACCGTAAAAGCCGTCGTAGATGCCGATGATAAAGGCGATCAGAGCGCTGAAAAGAATCATCTTGCGGACCGGGAAAGACTCTTTTTCTCCCACAAACGGTTTTCCAAATGTGAGATAGAGGGCGGTACAGGGCAGGATCACGAGAATCAGGCGCTTAAAATAATAATCGTCTAACCGCAGAGCAAGTTTTGCACCGAGAGAGGAACCGATGAGAGCTGTAACGATACAGAGAAGCGCGTTCTTCCAGGCAATATAACCGTTTTTCGCAAAGCGTGCTGTTGCCAGTGTGGTTCCCATTCCGGAGCTTAATTTGTTTGTTCCGATGGCAAAATGGACTGGAAGACCGGCGATCATGTAAGCCGGGAGTGAGATCAATCCTCCGCCTCCGGCAACCGCGTCGACGAAACCGGCGAGAAATACCAGCGGGCAGACGATCAGAAAGTGCATCAGATGTAATTCCATAGCAGTAATTCCCCTTAAGTATGATGAAATTGAACGTGCTGTTTTCGCTGCCAGAGCGGATGAAACGGTCTTTGCACGCTTTTTGCCAAATATAGCATAATTTTAAAGAAATTGCAATGAAAGCAGGTGGGCGGAGCGTGAAATATCTGGCGGGAGAAAGCCAGAGAACGGTTGATTTGGCATCGAGTATGCTTGGTGCGAGAAGGAGAATGCGAGGCTTGAGAAAAAATCGGACTGAGGTTATAATGGAGAGCGTACATAACAAAAATGCCCTTGTTTTTACAGGACTGATTCGGTAAAATAGAGACAGGCAGAACGATCCCCCTGAAAATGTTCAGGAGGGAATGTATGAAAGAAAATAAGAAAAAAATTTTGACGGTCGCGGCTTTCTTGATCGCAGCCGGACTTGTGTTTGGGATGACAAGAAGCCGGAGTGGAATCCAGAAGCTGGATGAATCCGGAGCGGTCGTTATGAGTGGATCACTGGATGCGGATGGGAACATCAGCTGGGAGAAAAACGGCTCTGCAAAAAGCGATGGCCTGCCGCAGGGGGATTCTGGAAGCAGTACCGAAAAACAGGAGCTTCAGGAACCATTCAGGGATGAAAATGGCAGTGTACAGGGAGAAAGTACCGTGGAGACGCAGGAATATGTGGAAAACTCTGAAAAATCCGGAGTTTATGTGTATATCTGCGGAGAGGTGGCAGCCCCAGGTGTGTATGAGCTTTCGGAGGACAGCCGGATCTACGAGGCAGTGGATGCCGCCGGGGGATTTACGGAGAACGCGGCGAGGGAGAGTGTAAATCTCGCCTCAAAAGTTTCTGATGGCATGCAGATCACGATCTACAATAAGGAAGAGGCCGCGTCGCTTCCGGCGGGCAGCGGGGTTGCAGGAGGAAACACCGGTCAGGGCGGAACTTCCGGTTCCGGGCTTGTGAACCTGAACACGGCGACAAAAGAGGAGCTGATGACCTTAAAGGGCATCGGGGAGGCGAAAGCCGAGGATATTATCCGCTACCGTGAAAAGAGCGGAGGTTTTAAGAAGATCGAGGATATCATGAAGATTTCTGGAATTAAAGAAGCTGGATTTCAGAAAATCAAGGATGATATTACGGTATAAAAAGATGAAATAGTTTTCACGATTGTGAATGCCCTAAAACATTATAAGCTTTCGCATTTTAATGAAAACATATAGTTTGTGTTAATTATGATATTTGAAAACACAGGAAACATGAATTAGGTCATAGACATAAGAAAAGCAGCAGGAGAGGACCTGCGCATTACAGCATAACGTGGAGGAGAGAAATGGCAAGAGTTCTGGTAGTTGATGATGAAAAACTGATCGTGAAGGGAATCCGCTTCAGTCTGGAACAGGATGGATATGAGGTGGACTGTGCTTACGACGGTGATGAGGCGATCGAGAGGGCAAAAGAACGGGAGTATGACGTGGTTCTTTTGGATGTCATGCTTCCGGGACACGATGGATTTGAGGTCTGCCAGACGATCCGTGAGTTTTCCGAGATGCCGATCATCATGCTGACGGCAAAAGGCGATGATATGGATAAGATCCTGGGACTGGAGTATGGCGCTGACGATTATATCACGAAACCGTTCAATATCCTGGAAGTAAAAGCGCGGATCAAGGCGATCATCCGCAGAAATAATAAGAAGAGCGGCGCCGCGAAACGCCAGGAGTCCAGCGTAGTCACAGAGGGCGACTTAAAGCTTGACAGGGAGAGCCGCAGAGTCTTCATTAAAGATAAGGAGATCAACCTGACCGCGAAGGAATTCGACCTGCTGGAACTTCTTGTCACAAATCCGAATAAGGTCTACAGCCGTGAGTCCCTGCTTGAGTATGTATGGGGAAACAAGGCCATGGTAAGCGGGGATGTCCGCACGGTGGATGTGCACGTGAGAAGACTGCGTGAAAAAATTGAGCCTAGCCCGAGTGATCCGAAGTATGTACACACAAAATGGGGCGTAGGCTATTTCTTCCGCGCATAGCGATGAGCAGTGCAAGATCAACAGGCTGACTTTCGGCGTTGTGCTTGCACATAAGCCGAAAGTCGGACAGTTGATCTTATAGGGCGAATGCCCGCGAGCCCTGAGTTGGGGCCTGCCCCAATTCAGGGCTCTACTGCGGACTAACCAACAAAATTAATTAAAACCTAAAGGAGAAAAGTTTTATGACATACACAATTCGCCCAGTCCGCCCGACGGACCTTGCGGCAGTTACCGAGGTGGAAGCAATCTGCTTCCCGGCGGCGGAAGCCGCAGCAGAGGAATCTTTTAAGGCCCGCATCGCGGCATTTCCGGAGTGCTTTTTTGTTGCGGAAGCGGACGGAAAGATCATAGGCTTCATCAATGGCTGCGCCACAGATTCCAAAACGATCTATGACGAGATGTACGAAAATTCCGCCTGCCACAGGCCGGACGGCGCATACCAGTCTATTTTCGGACTGGATGTGATCCCGGACTACCGCTGCCAGGGAATCGCGGCGGCGCTCATGGATCACATGATCGAAGACGCGAAAAATAAGGGAAGAAAGGGCCTGATCCTCACCTGCAAGGACCGTCTGATCCACTATTACGCAAAATTTGGATACAAAAACATGGGCGTTTCCGAGTCTGTCCACGGCGGGGCAGTCTGGTACGACATGATCCTGGAATTCGGGGATCAGAAATCATGAAGGTCACATTGATCACAGTCGGAAAGATCAAGGAAAAGTTCTTTCAGGACGCCATCGCGGAATATTCCAAGCGCCTGAGCCGGTACTGTAAGCTGGAGATCGTCCAGGTGGCGGACGAAAAGACGCCGGATGGGGCCAGCGAAGCGGTGGAGACGCAGATCAAGGAGAAAGAAGGCGAGCGGATTCTGTCTAACATCAAGGATGGCAGCTTTGTCGTTGCCCTTGCGATCAACGGAAACATGCTGGATTCTGAGGAACTTGCGGCAAAAATAGAAAAATGGGGTGTGTCGGGGATCAGCCAGATCGTGTTTATCATCGGCGGATCTTTAGGACTTTCCAACCAGGTCCTGGCACGGGCCGACTATAAACTGAGCTTTTCAAAGATGACATTCCCGCACCAGCTCATGCGGGTCATTCTCCTGGAACAGATCTACCGGAGTTACCGGATCATCCAGGGAGAACCATATCATAAGTAAAAAATGGGGACTTGGCAAGGAGGCAAAACGAGTGACAGAGGAACAGAAAGCGGGGAAGATCTTTCTTTTCTGCAAGGAATCTTCACAGGAGCGGATCATGAAGTGCCTGCGGGACGCCTTTGACGTTCCGGGCAGCGCACATGATACAGGATTGGAACTTCACAATGGGAATCTGAATGTGACGCTCAGGATCTACTGCGAGAGCGCGGGCGACGAGGAGCAGGAGCTGGTCCGAAGCTGGTCTGACCGGGCAAGAGGCCACTTTTCCAGGGTCGAGACCGCGGTGGTGGATGTGAAAACGAATCTTCTCTATCAGCTGGAAGGAACCGAGAGTATCGTTTCGGTGGACTATGTGTTCGAGGGGGAAGAGTCCGAATTCCTGACAGAGGAAGAGGAGGCCGCGAAGAGAAATATGGAGCAGACACTGTTTTATGTTCTTTCCGAGCTTCGTGCAGTCATGGCGTTCAGGGGAGAAAAAAGGGGATTTTACTGCCTGGATGCGTCCGGCATGGAGAAGCTGATCCTGGACGGAAACGGAAACAGTGAGATGGAGCGGTTTCTGCCATATAAAGCGGTGGGCTATGTTCCGGGAAATGAGATCGAGACGGAACAGTTGAACCGCAGGGAGAAGAACCGGAGAGAGTTTGAGGCGCGGGGCGTGTATGTTCCGGTATTTTACCCGCTTTTGGAGACGGAGGCGGAGGCAGACTGCCGGACACCATATGAGATCGCGGCGAGAGCGGTGGCGCTCATGCTGGTGGCGGTATTTTCTGAGGCCATGCTGGCGAAAAAGATGAGCCAGAAAGAGGCATTGGAATTCATCCAGAGGCGGATCAACGAGTTCGGGGCGGATGATTTCTTCTCCCTGAAGGAGTGGAATTACCTGCACAACGAGGATCCGAAAGAATCAGAGAAGATATCCTATTCTTGGCAGTACGAGAATTTGTATGTGATGGAGTGGGCGTTGGGACTGATCGGCGGGCCGTTAGATTTCCCGGATCACTTCTGCGCAGTGGCGGAGGCGGCGCAGCTTCTGACTGCCTTTCACTCCATGAGGGAGATCCTGGAGGCGGCGAAGCCGAGGAGCGCGAAGGAACTTCTCGATGCCTGCGATATGATCTTCTGCCTGGACTGGGCATGCACCGATACGAGGATGCGGGATCTTCCCGCGCCTGCGGGAATGGACGGAGGTGTGGTCTTTGAGCGCCATAAAGCGTTAAACTGGCTCGTGGGAGCCGGGGAGAAGGCAGACTGGGACCATGTGCCGGTGGATACGTGAGGAGATAAAGCACAGTAACAAAACACATCATGGAGAGATCTATGGTGTGTTTTTTAATTGCATTTATAACTGTTCAGCAGGTCTGCGCACTTGCTGCGCTGACCGTAAGATAACATAAGCGGGAAGGCAAAAATCCCATCGGCGCAGCCGATCTGGAATGGATTTTTGCAAGTAACTATGAAGGTACTGAATAGTTACTTGCATTTTTAAACGTAGTGTAGTATAATTACGTCACTTTGAAAAAAGACAAATGTCCATGGCTCACGGTCATGGAAGAATAAAAGAGAAGACTGACGGATGTCTGCGGTTACTAATGCGGCTATGCCAGGGATAGAGGAGATACGAACCATGGGAGAGAGAAATGTGATCAGGGCGGCGCTTCTCGGCGCTGGAACGGTTGGAAGCGGCGTGTATGCCCTCGCCGAGATGTTAAAGGATGAGATGTTCCAGAAGACCGGTGCCAGCCTGGAAATTAAGAAGGTTCTGGTACGGAACACAAAGAAGGACCGCCCGGGGATCCCGAAGGAGATCATGACGGACAACTGGCAGGAGATCCTGGAAGATGAGGAGATCCAGCTTGTGATCGAGCTCATGGGCGGCGTGGAACCGGCGAGAACCTATATCGTGCAGGCCCTGGAAGCCGGAAAACAGGTGGTTACCGCCAACAAGGACGTGCTCGCGGAGCATGGACAGGAGATCCTGTCACTGGCGGAAAACAGCGGCTGCGATATCCAGTTTGAGGCGGCAGTCGCAGGCGCGATCCCGATCATCCGTCCCTTAAAGCAGAGCCTCGCAGGCAGCATGCTGACGGAGATCATGGGAATCGTAAACGGAACCACGAACTACATTCTGACAAAGATGTCGGAAGAGGGGATGGATTACAAGGAAGCGCTGGCAAAGGCCACAGAGCTTGGATATGCGGAGGCGGATCCGACGGCGGACGTGGAAGGCTACGACGCGGGACGAAAGATCGCGATCATGTCCTCCCTGGCGTTCAACTCCAAGGTGACCTTCAGTGATGTCTATATGGAAGGGATCACGAAGATCACTTCCGATGATATCCGCTACGCGAAGGAATTCGGCTATGTGATCAAGCTTCTCGGCGTTACAAAGCTGGTGGACGGAAAGATCGAGGTCAAGGTCCACCCGATGCTGATCCCGGAGCAGCACCCGCTTGCGACGGTCCGCGACTCCTTCAACGCGGTGTTCGTACACGGCGAGGCCTGCGATGACGCGATGTTCATGGGACGCGGCGCGGGAAAGATGCCGACGGCCAGCGCCGTTATGGGTGATATCATCATCGTCATGAGAAATATCGTTCACGACAACTGTGGCTGGAACGGCGGCGTGGCGTACAAGAATTATCCGGTGAAGCCGATCGAGGAGACGAGATCGAGATATTTCCTCCGTCTTCAGGTCGCGGATAAGCCGGGCGCCCTCGCAAACATTGCGGGCGTTCTCGGAAACAACGATGTCAGCATCGCCCAGGTCGTTCAGAAACGCGCGAGGGACGGTGTTGCAGAACTTGTTGTGATCACGGATTCCGTTCTGGAGCGCCATTTCAATGACGCGCTGATGATCGTGAAGGGCATGTCCGTGCTTCGTGAGGTGTCCGGAATTATCAGGGTTTACGGGGATTAACAGCCGGTATTTGAAATAATGGAATTAGAAAGCATATCTGTCTGGTCAGGTGAAACTGACTGGGTGGATGTGCTTTTTTATTTTCCGAGAAATATCATAAAAATCCGGGGTGTTCATATATTGTATCAATTCCGGGAAAGGCGGACAGGCAGAACACGGGGAGAAAGGAGCGCGGGATGAATACGGAAACTTTTGAAAGACTGCTGAAACAGGCGGTTCCAGATGGGAAAACGATTCGGGAGATCAGAATCCGGACGGAAAAACCGGTGATGATACTGCTGGAAAGCGGGGAAAACCTCCTTTTTTCGGATGGGACCTGTGGAAAGACGGAAAGTTATGGAAAGAAAAAGATGGGGTCGCTGGAGATAAGAGAAGACCGGAGTGTAGTTCTTGCAGACCAGGAGCTGATCCGCGGGATTCTGGAGACCTGTTCCAGGCATTCGCTGTACGCCTACGAGCGGGAGATCAGCCAGGGATTCCTCACAATCCGCGGGGGACACCGTGTGGGAATCGCAGGGAAAGCGGTGGTGGAGGACGGACATGTGAGGACGGTCCGGGATCTCTCATCTTTAAATATCCGTGTTGCCCATGAGGTAAAGGGCTGCGCAAAAAACGTGCTGCCGTACCTGATGGATGGGGAAACATTTCTGGACACGCTTTTGATCTCCCCGCCGGGAGCAGGAAAGACAACACTTTTGAGGGACCTGATCCGGGAACTTTCATGCGGGGGAACATGGGGAGCGGGGAAGAATGTGTCCGTGGTGGACGAGCGTTCGGAGATCGCAGCGTGTTTTGGCGGAATTGCCCAGTGTGACCTGGGGCCCAGGACCGACGTGATGGACGGGTGCCCTAAGTCTGAGGGAATGCTCATGATGCTGCGCTCTATGGCACCCCAGGTGCTGGCGGTGGACGAGGCAGGAGGGGAAGGCGAGATCCTGGCGATGAAGTATGGGATGAACTGCGGGTGCAGGATCCTGGCGACGGTCCATGGTGCAGATGTTGGGGATATCATGAAGCGGCCGGCGTGGCGGGAACTGGCGGAAGCGAAGGTGTTTTCCCGGTATGTGGTTCTTTCCGGAGTTCCGGGACCGGGAACGATAGTGGGAATTTATGATGTGAATTTTCAGCGAATGGATAAAAGAAATTAAGGTTTAAACAAGACATAGATCGTGAGTGGACGGGGGATGAGACATGAAATATTTAGGACTCTTGTGCATGGCGGCAGCGGCGGTAGCTGGAGGTTTTCTGCTGGCGGGGGAGTGGGAGATGCGGGTAAAGATGCTTGGAATCTTCCGACAGATGGCGGTCTATCTGAAGGCGCGGATCCTGTACTCCAACGAGACGCTGCCGGAGGCGCTAAAGGAGATCGGCAGCCGGTTTTCAGACGGGAATTCCGGGACGGCGGCGGAGGCAGGACTCTTTTTTCTACGGGTGGAAAAGCGGATGGAGGAAGAAGCTGGGAAGGCGTTTGCCGAGATATGGAAGGAAGAGATGGAAAAATTTCCGGACGATCTTCCTTTAAGAAAACAGGATCTTGAAGCACTCCAGGCACTGGGGGAAAATCTCGGTTACGCGGACAAAAAGACCCAGGAGCGGACGATCCTGTTCTATCTAGAACAGGCGGATGACTCCCTGGCGTTCTTAAAGAAGGAGATGGAGAGCCGGACGAAGCTTTACCGGTCTCTCGGAATGGCGGCAGGACTTTTTATTCTGGTACTCTTTGCGTAAGGGGGAGACTATGGGGGTAAATCTGATATTTAAGATCGCGGCGGTGGGGATCCTGGTGTCGGTGATGTGTCAGGTGTTGAAGCACAGCGGGCGCGAGGACCAGGCGTTTCTCACGAGTCTCGCAGGATTGATCCTGGTGCTGTTTTGGATCGTGCCGTATATCTATGATCTGTTTGAGACAATTAAAAATCTGTTTTCGCTGTGAAAGGAGGGAGAGTTATGGCGGTAGTTCAGGCGGCACTTCTGGGGCTTACGGCAATTTTGCTTGCGGCGCAGTTAAAACCGCTGAAGCCAGAGTACGCGGTGTACCTGGTTCTGGCGGTATCCATCGGAGTCGGATTTCTTGGTCTGGCAAGACTGGGTGTGCTTTTGGACACCCTGCGGGAGATCGGAAACGGGATCAGGATCCGACATGTGTATCTGGCGGCGTTATTCAAGATGGCGGGAATCACATATATCGCAGAGTTCACGTCGGGGATCTGCAAGGATGCCGGATACTCTGCGGTGGGGACCCAGGTGGAGATGGTTGGGAAGCTGGCAATCCTCGCGGTGAGCGCGCCGGTGGTGCTGTCGCTGGTGGAGACATTGAAGGTGTTTATGGAATGAGATGGAAGAGAAATGTATTTCTGATGCTGGGGCTTGTTATGGGGATATTCTGGGGAATCAGACAGAGTGAGGTTACAGCTTTTGCCGCAGAGCAGACCGGTTTCAGACAGAAAACAGGGCGGCAGGCTGGATTGTGGACAATTCCGATATCAACAGCGGAAACAGTGGATTTCGGGCAGAGAGCGGAACCGCAGCAGGATGATGAGATAGCAGATATTGACGTTACAGAAATCCAGGAGTATTTAGACCAGATCGGCGGTGATGATACAGCGGGACTTACATTCCGGGACTTAATGGACATGATCCGGAAAGGTGATGCGGAGAACGTCTTCTTATATGGAAAGAACAGGATCGTCTCCGCACTGTTCTCGGAGATCCGGACAAACACCTCGTTTTTAGCGGAAATCCTGATCCTGTCCCTGTGCGGGGCGGCATGTTCCGGCTTTTTCGGAATTTTCGGTTCCAGCCAGCTGTCGGAGACGGGGGCCTACGTGATCTGTATCTGCGTGCAGACATTCCTGGCGGCGAGCTTTTTTGCCAGTATTCGCATCGCAGAGGAGACCACAGGGAATATCTTAGGGTTCATGAAGGTTCTGCTCCCGGCATATTTCCTTGCAGTGACTATGGCGGGTGGGGCGGTGACATCGGCATCGGTCTGCGGATTCACGCTGGGGGCCATTGGCGTGATCCAGGCGGTGGTTTCGGGATTCCTTTTGCCGATCATGAAGCTCTACATGGTGCTCTCCCTGGTGGGAAATCTGTTCCGGGAAGAAATGTTCTCGGTGATGACGGAGTTCCTGGGAAAAGTCGTGGGGTGGACCGTGAAGACCATGTTCGGTATCGTTGTGGGATTTCACCTGATCCAGGGGCTGGTTCTGCCCCAGGCGGATGCCATGAAAAACGCGGCTGTCGTGCGGACCATCGAGGCGGTTCCGGGAATCGGCACAGGGGTCGGGGCGATGTCAAATCTTCTGATGGGATCGGCGGTTCTCATAAAGAACACGGCGGGTGCCGCGGCGGTGGCGGTCCTGATCTTTCTGGCGTCGGTACCTATGGTGAAGCTGGCGGTGCTTATGGCGCTCTACTATCTGGCAGCGGCTGTGATGCAGCCTGTATGTGATAAGCGGCTGGCTGCATGCATGACACAGAATGCCGTGGGGCATGGGATGTTACTCGAAATCGTCGGGTATTCGCTGGCGTTGTTTGCGGTGACCATCGCAGTGATCAGTTATTCTACGAATGCGGTGTACTATGCGGGATGAGTTGTTGTCACACTGCATATTATCAAGGTGGCTGTGCAAAATGTGAACAGCAGCGGAGAAGTGGAGGAGCGGCATGAAAGCGATTGAAAACTGGGTAAAAGACATCGTTTTTTACATGATCTTCGTGACCATGGTCATGAATCTTCTGCCGGATCCGAAATATGAAAAGTACTTGCGGCTGTTTGCCGGGGCGGTTATGATCCTGCTGGCTTTTGGGCCGCTTGCACGGATCACGGGGATGGAGACAGCGATAGCGGGCATGTTTGAGAAGATCATCTTTGAGGACGATGTGCGGACGCTGAAGGAGGAACTTGGAGCTGTGGATGAGAGGCGGATCGCAGGATTTTATGAGCGGTACCGGGCGGCGGTGGAGTCTGATATCCGGACTATGGCAGAGAGTGATGGGCTGGAATGCGTGAGCGTATCGGCCCGGGTGGCGGATGCCGGGAATCTCAGTCATGTGAAGTTATTGGTCCGGGGAGAGCAGAATCAGGCAGGAGCGGAGATCGCTTCGGTCAGAAGGAAGATAGGAGCTTATTATGGAGTGGAAGAACGGGACATTGAGGTCGATGTTGAAAGGGAATAAGGAGAAGGTGATTTTTCTATTCTGTTCCGGGCTGCTGCTGTTTGTGATCTCACTGCCGAATGGGAAGACAACGGATTCCGGATTGAGAGCTGGAATGGTGGGGGGGATTGCGGATGTCAGCGGGGACGATGAGAGCACTGCGTTGGAAGATGCCGGGGAGGAAGCTGCAGCGAAGGAGGAGAGTGGTTCTTACGAGGAGAAGTTGGAGCAGCGGATCCGGGAACTATTAAAGAGTGTGGATGGCGTCGGGGAGGCGGATGTGATGGTGGTGCTGAAATCTTCGGAGGAGAGGATCTGGCATGTGGATAAGAGCAGCACGTCCTCAGTGACGGAGGAGAGTGGGAGCAGCTCCGGGAGTTCACGGGTCATAAGGGAGGAGAACCAGTCAGAGAGCACGGTGCTTGACGGGAAGAGCCAGTCACCGGTGATGGAGAAGGAAGTGAAACCGGAGATCTCCGGTGTAGTCATAAGCGCTGACGGCGGCGGAAGTGCGGTGATCCGGGCGGAGATCTCGGAGGCGATGGAGGCGCTTTTAGGACTTCCGGCGAATAAGATCAAGGTGATGAAGCGGGCGGTGAAATAAAGGCAGTGGATTGCAGAGTATCGGCAAAAAATGGGTTCTGTTTTTTACAGAGGAGAGAATTACAGCGGTATATTTCAAGTCTGGAATCATAGAATGGAAGTATGAAAGTATGGGAAAGAAGGAGTTTTGCGATGAAACGGATCTTCAGAAGAAATCAGATCATTATCACGACGCTGGCGGTCATGATCGCGGCAGCGGGATACCTGAATTACTCGTCGAAGAAGGAAGTGGCGGGGGCAGAGGTGTACGAGGCGGGGATGATGGATATTTCCGATTCGGACATTCTGGCGGAGAATCAGGCGAAGAATGGGGTGGATGATGGAAAGCTCAAGGAAATTGCGAGTCTTGACGGGGATGGAGAGGAACTTCTGCCCGATGGAAATGAGGTGGCGGCGATGCCTGAGAGTGCGGAATCTGCTGGTGCAGAAGTTTCCGGGCAGGAGACAGCGGCTGCGGGAATTGAGAATCCGGGTGAGGCGGTGCTCACCGGCGGAACAGGGATCTCCGAGTACATAGCTGGTGTCCAACTTGGCAGGGAGCAGATCCGGGCAAAGAATAAGGAAACTCTGATGCAGATCATCAACAGTGACCAGATCTCGGAGGAGGAGAAGCAGACGGCGATCCAGAACCTCATCGGGATGACGGAGATCTCGGAAAAGGAGAACGCGGCGGAGACGCTTTTAAAGGCAAAAGGCTTTGTGGACCCGGTGGTCAGCATCACGGACGGGAAGGTGGACGTCGTGGTGAACGCGGCATCGCTCTCGGATCAAGAGCGGGCGCAGATCGAGGATATCGTGAAGAGGAAGACGGAGATCGGGGCGGACGGGATCGTGATCACGCTGCTGGATGTGGATGAGTGATAAGGACGATAGTGCCGGAATATTGGCGTAAAGTGGTATGGTTCCCGGTATCTCTGGCGGCAGGCGCAAAGTGTGATAAAAAGAACTATGCAAAGAGAGGAGAAAATGGTATAATAACTGTATCTTTGATATACAGGAGGTAATTGTTGTGGCAGCGGAAACAGAGAGAAGCAGTCATAAGGTTTATGAAAAGGACAAAATTGGAGAAGTCCAGATTGCGGATGAAGTCGTGGCAATTATTGCCGGCCTGGCAGCAACTGAGGTTGACGGCGTGGATTCCATGGCGGGAAATATTACGAACGAGCTGGTTGGAAAGCTTGGAATGAAGAACCTTTCCAAAGGCGTTAAGGTGGAAGTTACGGAGGAGCATGTAAGCGTAAATATGGCTCTGAATCTGAAATATGGATATAGTATTCCGGACGTCTGCGAGAAGGTGCAGGAGAAGGTTAAGAACGCGATCGAGAACATGACGGGACTTATGGTACTTGATGTGAATATTAAGATTGCCGGAGTCAGCCTGGAAGAAAAGTAAAGATTGTGACTGCGTGAGGGCAGGATTCCCGGGAGACCGGGGGTCCTGCCCTTTTTGGTGGACTTATTTTATCTCGATCGTGTAGTTATAGCTGTAGGTATGGACGTAAAGTGTATTATCCTGGTATACGAGGAGATCAGGCTGTTTTTTTAGAGTCAGTCGGGAGAGAACCTCGCCGGTGTGGAGATCGATCTGATAGAGGTAGTCGTCCTCGGAGGTGAAGCCATATCCGCAGATGATGACATTGTCTTTTACGATAAAGTTCATGGAATTACAGGTCTGGTCAGCGCTTCTCCAGAGGAGTTTGTCATTTTCCAGATCATAGGCGAACATGAAACAGGTATCCGGCTGGGCGTAGCCGTTTGTCACGCTGGCTCCGTAGAAGATTCCGTCCTTCAGACAGGCATTATTTCCGTTGATGTACCATTTGTCGGTGGGATAAGTTAAGACATACAGGCAGTTTCCGGTACCGTTCTCAAAAATATAAAGCTCTTCGCCGGACCAGAGGTACTGGTAGTTGTCATCATAAAAGCTGTTCCAGTCGGTGCCGATCATTGGGAGGGATAATCCTTTCCTGTCGTACCATTCGTTTGCAAAATCGATACCGTTTTCTTCTTCAGATACGATCTTTAAATCAAAAGGAGCGGCGGCATCACCGGTGGGATGTGTCTCCCTGGCTGTGGACAGGTCGATGGTAATGTATTTTGTCTCAGGAGCCGTATTTTCGGTGTCAGTATTGGCAACAGGGCTGGTTTCTGTTTTCATATCGGTTTCAGAGCTTTCTTCTGCCACTGTTTTCGTGTCAGATTCAGAAGTGCTTTCTGACTCTGTTTCCACTGCCGTTTTTAATTCGACTTCGGAAGTATGTACGGCTGTTTCTGTGGAGACTTCCTTCGAAATATTATTTTTATTGCCGCATCCGGTTAATAGCATGCACAGGATGATGAGCGGCAGGTATTTTACTTTGTTCATTGTATTATTTTCCTTTCTGAGGTAAGTTTGGAATTCTGAAGGGATCAGAAAGAGTATACCATACCACAAGGATAAAAGAAACATCTCTCACATAAGGACTTGTGAAAATATACATTTTCATGTATAATCCTAAATTAGGAGTACTCTGTTCTGCGCTCACATCTGCAGAAGCTGCAAAAGGCAGCTTTTCCGGAAGCATGGCGGCAAAAGAGCAGTTCAGAGAGATTGACAATCAGAGCAGCACGGACTGTCGGAAAAGCCCGCCGGTCCGTTCAGATAAACGGAGGTAGAAAAGTGACCAGAAGGGAAGCCAGAGAACATTGTTTTAAAATGCTGTTCTGCCAGGATTTTTACCCGGCAGAGGAGAAGGAAGAGCAGTTAGAGAGATATTTTGAAGCGCCGAAGGAGGATGTGACCGGCGAAGACGGAAAAGATGAGATCCTTCATGATCCGTTTGAGAAAGAAGAGGATCGCGCATATCTCGAAAAACGCGTCGAGAAGATCATGGAACTGATCCCGGAGATCGATGAAAAGATCAACGAGATCGCGGAAGGCTGGAGAACAAGACGTATGGGTAAAGTTGAGCTTACGATTTTACGTCTTGCAGTGTTCGAGATGAAATATGATGAGGAGATCCCGGAGAAGGTTGCCATCAACGAAGCGGTTGAACTCGCAAAGAAATTCGGCGGAGACGAAGCCCCGGCATTTGTAAACGGTATCCTTGCAAAACTGATCCAGAAAGGCAATTAAACGATGGCAGGTGTTTACTCTGTTGCACAGGTAAATTCATACATCAAAAATATGTTTGCACAGGACTTCCTTCTTCGCCGCCTGTCGGTGAAGGGGGAAGTTTCCAACTGTAAGTATCACAGTTCCGGACATATCTATTTCACACTGAAAGACGGCGGCGGAACACTTCAGGCTGTCATGTTCGCAAGCCAGCGCCGCGGCCTCAACTTTAAGCTCGCCGAGGGACAGCAGGTTGTTGTAAAAGGAACTGTGGATGTCTACGAGCGGGACGGAAAATACCAGCTCTACGCGTCAGAAATCGAACTTTCCGGGCGCGGAGACCTGTATCTGAGATTTGAAAAACTCTTAAAAGAGCTGGAAGAGATGGGGATGTTTGACCCGCAGTATAAGCGGCCGATCCCGCGGTTCGCAAAGACCGTGGGAATCGTCACAGCGCCCACGGGAGCTGCGATCCGGGATATCATGAATATCTCCCACAGACGGAATCCATATGTCCAGCTGATCCTCTACCCGGCCCTGGTTCAGGGAGACGGCGCAAAGGACAGCATCGTAAAAGGAATCCGGACGCTTGATGCGATGGGACTGGATGTCCTGATCGTCGGGCGCGGCGGGGGTTCGATCGAAGACCTTTGGGCCTTCAACGAGGAGGAAGTCGCCAGAGCGATCTTCGCATGCAATACGCCGGTGATCTCCGCAGTCGGTCACGAGACCGATGTGACGATCGCGGATTACGCGGCAGATCTTCGGGCACCGACTCCGTCAGCAGCGGCAGAGCTTGCGGTATTTGATTATTTCCAGTTCCGGATGGATCTAAATGCGAGAAAACAGCGCCTGATGAAGGAGATAGGAACATGTCTTGAGCGGGCTAAAAGCAGGTTAAAGCATGATGAGCTGACATTGCGGTTTTATGACCCGAAGAGCCAGCTGAATGAGAAGAAAAAACGGCTGGCGGACGCGGAAGATACACTTTTACGTCTGATCGCAGAGCGGCAGCAGGAGACGAGACGTGATCTGCAGAATGCGGAGACACTGCTCAGAAGATCCATGGCGGACCGGCTTGCGGCTGATAAGAGAAATCTTGCGGTGAAGAGTGAACGTCTGTGGGGACTGTCCCCGTTAAAGAAGATCAGCGGCGGATTCGGATTTATCACGGACGGGGATGGAAAACGTCTGGAGAATGTGGAACAGGCGGAAGCCGGAAAACGGATCACGGTCCGGGTGAAGGACGGTCGAATCGGGGCTGTTGTAGATCATGTTGAGAAGTATCGGTAGGAATCCACCACAGAATATTATCTATCGCACCAATTTTCACGAATAATTAAACAATAATTCAAGTAGGAAAATAGAACGATACGGCAGGATATGCTGCCACAGTGAGGAATCATATGGATGACGAGACAAGAAAACAGATGAATGTCGAGGAGACATTCGCGGCTCTCGACCGGATCATCGGAAAGCTGGAAAAGGGAGACGGATCTCTGGAGGATGCTTTCGCTGATTATGAAGAGGGCATGAAGCTTGTAAAGAGCTGTAACGAAAAAATTGAGACGATCGAAAAAAAGATCCTTGTTTTGAGTGGAGATCAAACGGAGGAAAAGGAAAATGGCGGACAATTTTAAGGAAAGGTTCAGTCAGGCGGTCAAGGAGACTGAGACAGTCGTATATTCATATTTGCCGGAGGAGACCGGACACCAGAAGACGATCTTTGAGGCAATGAATTACAGTGTAAAAGCAGGTGGAAAGCGCTTAAGACCGCTTCTCATGCGGGAAGTGTACCGTCTGTTCGGCGGAAACGGTCCGGAGATCGAGCCGTTCATGGCGGCCATGGAGATGATCCACACCTCGTCCCTGATCCATGACGATCTGCCGTGCATGGATAACGACGAATACCGCCGCGGAAAACTCACCACCTGGAAAGCCTACGGCTATGATATGGCAGTGCTGGCGGGTGACGCGCTGATGATCTACGCGTTCGAGACTGCGTCAAAGGCCTTTTCCATGGGCGCTGATCCGGCAAAAGTCGGCCGCGCCATCGGGATCCTCGCGGAAAAGACAGGAATCTATGGCATGATCGGCGGACAGACCGTCGATGTGGAGCTCACCGGAAAGGCGGTTCCGAGAGAAAAACTTGATTTCATCTACCGGTTAAAGACCGGTGCTCTCCTCGAGGCCTCCATGATGATCGGTGCAGTCCTTGCGGGCGCGACCGTGGAAGAGATCAAAGAAGTGGAAACGATGGCCTCCGAGGTCGGTCTCGCGTTTCAGATTCAGGACGATATCCTCGATGTGACGAGCACTCAGGAAGAGCTTGGGAAGCCGGTTCTGAGCGATGAAAAGAACGAAAAGACTACCTATGTGACCTTAGAAGGCCTTGAAAAGGCAAAACGGGATGTAAAGGAAATTTCTGACCGGGCAGCAGGAAGACTTGCGGGGCTGCCGGGAAAAAATGAATTTCTGTACAATATTATTGAAATGCTCGTGAATAGGAGAAACTAATCACTATATAAAATATGTAAGGGAGTAGTCTGGAAACATGCTGCTTGATCATATAAAACAGTCTTCGGACATCAAAAAACTGAAAGAAGACCAGTATCCGGAGCTTGCGCGGGAGATCCGCCAGTTCCTGATCGAAAAAATAAGTAAAACAGGCGGCCATCTCGCTTCAAACCTCGGGGTTGTGGAACTTACGATGGCCCTGCATCTGGCGTTTGACCTTCCGAAGGATAAAATCGTCTGGGACGTGGGCCATCAGGCCTACACCCACAAGCTTCTAAGTGGAAGAAAAGCCGGTTTTGATGACCTGCGCCAGTTTGGCGGAATGAGCGGATTCCCGAAGAGAAAGGAAAGCCCTTACGATGCCTTCGACACAGGACATAGCTCCACCTCCATCTCTGCGGGTCTTGGACTTGCCCAGGCGAGAGAGATCACAGAGGAAGATTATTCGGTGATCTCGGTCATCGGAGACGGTGCCCTGACCGGCGGAATGGCATATGAGGCATTGAACAATGCGGCCCAGATCAGAAAAAATTTTATTATTGTTCTGAATGACAATGAGATGTCCATTTCCAGGAACGTGGGCGGAATGTCGAAATATCTCAGCAGTGTCCGCACAAAAGAAGGATATGCGGAGCTA
>UMEM01002069.1_pt1 | contig 26443 bp, 21 predicted proteins | sample 1964761 | NCBI WGS metagenome assembly UMEM01 (sample SAMEA4836021, study PRJEB28245) | human gut metagenome | biome: gut microbiome; material: fecal sample | place: Denmark | collected 2008 | reverse complement strand
TGGCCACGGGACGGTTCTTGCCCTCTACCGCTGCGCTCAAAACGCATTTTCAACAAATGTTTCCGAATTGTTAAGACGCAAAAATAAGTAGAGGTGGTGCTGCTCATGTAATGGGGTCACCGTTTGCTCCGAACGAAGTTCCTGCCCCTGTTTGTGCAGCGGCGTTGACGGAAAGTCGGTATCACGTCCGGTCGGCTCATGAAATTTTCAAGGTACGTTTCCCATAAAGAAAAATACCGCCCACGCAGCGCAGCGATGGATTTTGTCGGGTGAATCGGCGGCAAAATAGATCGGGTGTGTTGCGGGGCGGTAAATTCTTTTGCGGACTTTCCCTCACTGAAGTGGTGGGTCTCACGGTGATAACCAACCACTTTTGCAGAAGATTTGCAATCAATCTACAAGTTCAGTGGGATTTGTGATAGAGAATATCATGGTTCGTAGGGTACGTCAAGATGATTCCGAAGAAATTATTTATGAATGGAGACAATAGTAAGACTTCTATTATGAATATGATACACTTTACATCATGAAAGAATTTAAGCTGCACAAAGATGATTCAAGCGGATGTGCAATATGCACAATAAGTTTTCTACAGCAAAATACAGATGTGGTCATTTAGCTCTTTTACCAGACAACTTTTTTTGTAAAATAAAAAAATTTGTTGACTTGAAATTGCTTGAAATGTTATCTTGTTGGTAACAAAAGCACGGTGAAGTGCTTGCTACCACACGAAAAGGCAAAACAAAAAAGGAGAGTAAAATGATGAAAAAGCGTATTGCGGCGTTGGTCACCGCCGGTGTCCTTGCTTTGTCGATGCTTACCGGCTGCGGAAGCAAACAGGAGAGCTGGAAAGTTACCTGCCCGTGGGCACCGTCTGGTGTAGCAGCGATGGTCAGCCAAAAGGCTGCTGCCAAGTCCCCTGATTATTCTGATAATAAAATCACACTGGTTGCTGAAGCCGTCAAGGGCGATGCTGCTACTGTCAACACTTGGGTGTCCAGTACTAAGGCAAATGATAAGGAACTGGTCTTCGCCGGTGAGGGTCTGTTCGCCATTACCGAGACTCTGGATCCGGCCAAGCTGCAGTTCAGCTACGACGATTTCGAGTTCGTGGAGAACTTGTACTCCTCCGTCTTCGTCCTGTCCGCTGATTCTTCACTGAACCTCAAGAATCTGGACGATCTGGAGGCCTATGTCAAGGCAGGCAACCCCGTATCCGTGGCCGTTAACGGCGCTACCGGCTCCGAGGCTTTCCTGGCAGCGGCTCTGTTCGGCTCTATGGGTGCCGGCGACCAGCTGAAACTGACTCCGTACCAGTCCGCTGCGGAGGCTGCACAGGCTGTAGCTAAGGGTGAAACGAACTTCGCGGTCTCTCACCAGTCTCAGATTCTTGAGACCTACCAGCAGGGCGGCGTTGATGTGGTTTGCGCATTCGATGACAAGGCTATCGAAAACGGCCCCTTCGCAGGCGTTGAGGGCGTTGGCTCCAAGGGCTACCCCTACTTCCGCAACCGCTGCTTCGTCATGGCTCGCAAAGGTACTGACGCCGCAAAGGTTGCCGAGCTGAAAGAGCTGTATGATAAGATCCTCGCCGATGATGAGATGGTCGAGTGGCTGAACGACACCATGCTGCTGGAAGTCGATACCATGACCGAGGACGATGTGAAGGCTCACATTGAGAACGTCAAGAGCATCGTCGAGCAGTATAAGGACATCGTGGCAGGCTGATAAAAAGTCCTCATAGCGACAAAAAGCTGAAGCAGGGGGAAGGGGATGACCCCGTCCCCCTGCTTTTATATTTAAAAAGGAGTGGAAACAGGTGAAAAATCTGATAGAACGCATCGAAGCAAGACTGGATGACTGGGGCGCGAAGCTCGAGAAGAAGAACATCGAGTACCCTGTTGATTTGATCTGCGGCATTCTGTTTCTGGTCATTGGCATCGTGCTGCTGCTCATCATGCCGCAGCAGGTGCAGATCTCGGAAAAAGACGTTGTGAATGGCCGCGCTTTCCCGACGATGCTGATTTGGCTCATGCTGGCCATGAGCGCCCTTCTGGTGGGCCGCGAGGCATACAACATGGTGATGCACCGCCCGACCAAAACTAAAACGCTGAATCTTTTGGTGGAAACAAAAGCACTCGTCATCGTCCTCATTCTGGTGGTCACTTATCTGCTGGCAGAGGTCACGGATCTGTTTGTTGTGGGCGCTGTATTCTGCGCACTGGCATTTCTGGTCTTTTTCCGCTGCAAGAAACCCCTTTACTATGCCATCACAGTTTCAATGGCTGTGTTGATTTGGGTCGTATTCCACTTTGTGCTGAATGTTAGTTTCTGAGGAGGCAGAATATGGGTTTGTTTGACTTTATCGGCCCGGCCTCCGGGCTGCTTTTCACCCTCGAAAATATCATCTGGATAAACCTCGGCGTCTTTATTGGCTGCGTGTTCGCGGCCATCCCGGGATTAAGTGTTATCCTCTGCATCATCCTATTCCTGCCTGTCACTTATACCATGCGTGCGATTCCCGGCATGATGTTCCTGTTGGGCATTTACTGCGCAGGTGGCTATGGTGGCTCGGTATCGGCTATCCTTATCAACACGCCGGGTACGCCCCACGCGGCGGCTACTATGCTGGACGGCTATCCGCTGTCCAAAATGGGCCGCACTAAGGCGGCGTTGAAAATTGCACTTTATGCATCTACCTTTGGCGGTATCTTCTCTGCGTTGGTGCTGCTCTTCCTCGGCCCTCAGGTCGCAAAAATTTCGGCACAGCTCGGCACGGCGGAGTACTTTATGGTCTGCCTGTTCGGCATGACGATTATTGCAGGCGTTTCTGGTAAGAGCCTTGTCAAGGGCATCATCGCCGCCTGCCTTGGTTTGCTTATTTCCTGTGTGGGCGCAGACCCCATGACCAGCTATGACCGCTTTACATTTGGTATTCCCCGTCTGTATCTGGGTCTTGACCTTGCCGTTACCCTCATCGGTTTGTTCGCACTGGTGGAAATCATTGGCAAGGCAGAGCTGAAGCGGAATGAGTTGAACCTTCACGCCGGAAAAATCGGCAATGATGACGGCAAAATCACAAAAGATGAATACAAGCGGATGTTCCGACCAGTGCTGATGGGTTCTATCATCGGTTCCTGTGTTGGTATCGTACCTGGCACGGGTGCGTCGGAGGCCTCGTGGTTCTCCTACAACACTGCGAAGAACCTGTCCAAGCATCCCGAGGAATTCGGCCACGGTTCTGTGGAGGGCGTTGCGGCTGCTGAGTCTGCCAACAATGCCGTCTGTGGCGCGACCCTGATTCCCTTGCTGACGCTGGGCATCCCCGGCGACGGCTGCGTGGCCATCATGTTGTCGGCCCTGATGATAAATGGCCTGAACCCCGGTCTCTCGCTGTTCACCACCGACGGCGCTATCATGTATGCCATCATGCTGGGCCTTATCCTCGTGAACATCTTCATGTTCCTGCAGGGCAAATACCTGACTAGTCTGTTTGCAAAGGTCGTCTCCATCCCTCAGCAGATCTTGACCCCCATCATCGTGATTTTCTGTTTCGCCGGTGCTTACTCGGTGAACAGCAGCTATTTTGATTTGAGCGTTGCGCTGGTGTTCGGCGTGATGGCGTGGTTCATGCGCAAGCTGGAGCTGCCCGCTGTCCCTGTGCTGCTGGGCATGGTGCTGGGCAATATGACCGAGACGAACTTCCGCCGCGCCCTGCTCATCTCGGATGGAAGTCCCAAAATCTTCTTCAGCAGTGTGTATTGCTGGATTTTTATCGCGCTAATCGTGGTGGTTATCATCGGCATCCTGCGCGGCAAGATGAAGGAAACGAAGAACGCGAAAGTGGAACAGTAAAAGGAGGTAAAGACCGTGGCATATAACATTATTTTCTACTTCAGTGACCAGCAGCGCTGGGATACCTGCGGCTGCTTCGGCCAGCCGCTCAACGTCACACCCAATCTGGACAAGCTGGCAGAGGAGGGCGTAAAATTTGACAATGCTTTCTCTCCCCAGCCGGTGTGCGGCCCTTGCCGCGCCCTGTTCCAGACCGGAAAATACCCCACTGAGACAGGCTGTTTCCGCAATAACCTGATGCTGCCCTCGAATATCAAGACTCTGGGCGAGTATATGGAAAAAGATGCCGGCTACGAAACTGCCTATGTCGGCAAGTGGCATCTGGCCTCGGATGGCGAGCTGGAAAAGAAGCCGACCATTGACCATACCATTACAGCCGTTCCGTTGGAGTTGCGCGGCGGCTACACCGGCTACTGGCGTGCAGCCGATGTGCTGGAATTTACCTCCCACGGCTACGACGGCTATGTGTTCGACGAGAACAACAACCGCATCGATTTTAAGGGCTACCGTGCTGACTGCATCAACCAGTTCGCGCTGGACTACCTCGACCAGTACACCGGCGAAAAGCCCTTCTTCATGACCGTATCCCAAATTGAGCCGCACCATCAGAATGACCACAACCACTACGAAGGCCCCAACGGCTCGAAGCAGCGATTTGCGGATTTTGTCCTCCCCGAAGACTTGAAGGCTCTGGGCGGCAATGCAGCAGAAGAGTATCCGGATTATCTGGGACAGTGCGCAAGCCTCGACGAGAACCTCGGCAAGCTGGTGGAAAAACTGAAAGAAAAGGGTCTGTATGAGAATACTGTTATCCTTTACGCTTCCGACCATGGCTCTCATTTCAAGACCCGCAACCGCGACGCCCATCTGAACGGATACGATGACTATAAGCGCTCGTGCCACGACGGCTGCCTGCATGTGCCGCTGGTCATCTGCGGCGGCCCGTTCAAGGGCGGCAAGGAAGTCACCGAGCTGGTCAGCACCGAGAGCATCCCCAAGACTCTGTTGGCTTTGGCAGGCGTGGATGTCGGCGACAAGATGATCGGCGAAAATCTGCTTGACGTTGTGGAAAAGAAAAATCATAATAGAGCTAATGAGGTCTACGCCCAAATCTCGGAGAGCCGCTGCGGCCGCTGCATCCGCACGGCAGATTATATGTACTCTGTCTATGCCCCCGGTGTCAATGGCGGCGAGGCTGCGGCATCTGATGTGTATGCGGACGACTTCCTCTATGATATGCAGAAAGACCCGTGGCAGCTGAACAATGTTGTCGCAGATCCTGCATACGCCGACGTCAAAGCGGAGCTTCGTGAACGTCTGCTGAACTGGATTCAGCACGCAGAAGGCACCCGCCCCACCATCACCGACTGAAAAGGAGCGTTTGCCCATGCTCTCGGCTGCTGAGAAAAAATCTGCTCAGGTATATCGTTGGCTTCTGGCTTATATCGACGAAAACAAATTTTCCGGGAACCAGCGTTTGCCTTCGGAAAATGCGCTCTGCCGGAAGCTGGGTGTCAGCCGAGAAACGATACGAGTGGCCATCGACCAGTTGGTAGCAGAAGGACTCGTGTACAAGCTCAAGGGAAGTGGGACTTATTTCCACCGGGAAAAAGTAATGACGCGGGATTTGAACACAGATGATGCCCTTTATAAAATCGGCCTTGTCCTGCAGGGACAGGATACAAGTGCCAATTCGGGATTAATCGAAGGGGTTCGCAGTGTTCTGACGCAGGAGCAGGTTGACCTCCATGTATTTCTGACCGATAACAAATTCTGCAACGAACGCCGCTGTCTGGAGACTGTGGTACATCAGAATTTTCACGGTTTCATCGTGGATGGTGTCAAATCGAGCATCCTCAGCCCAAATCTTGACTGCTACAAGGAGCTTTACCGACGTAAGATCCCGGTGATATTCTACAACAACTTCTATCGGAACTTGCGCTGCCCCCGCGTAACGATCAATGACATCGAATGTGCCCATCAGCTGATAGGACGCCTGATGGATGCCGGACACAGCCACATTGCAGGCATCTTCGTGTACGACAACTACCAGAGCGTAGAAAAGTTTCAAGGCATGGCGGAAGCGATGCGAAATCGTGGTTTGGAACTGAACGATGATTACATCAAGTGGTGTATTTCGGACGAAGCCCACAACGAAAGCTATGTCCGTTCCATTGAAAGATTTCTGAAGAGCATCCCTAAATGCACCGCTATCGTCTGCTGCAACTACATCATCTATCGACTGGTCATGAAAACTCTGCAGAAAATGGGGAAGACTGTACCCGAAGATTATTCGCTGGTCTGTTTTGATTATTCCGAAGAAACTTATCGGCAGGAGGATGTTACCTGCTCCGTGGAGCAAGGCTTCGAGATGGGACGTCAGCTTGCGCTGCGGCTTATGGAGATGATTTCCACCGGCGAATGCGATGACCGGAACTACACTTATGTCATGAAGCCCATCCTCTACGATGGCCATTCCATCCGGAAGATCAAAAAGGTAAAATAAAGATTCTCCCGGAGGCAGTACTGCTCTCCGGGAGAATCTCTTTATCGGTTTTGTTGTGCCAGAAAATGTGCAGCAGTATGCAGGCGCGGAAGCACATAGGCAAAGAACTGCTTATACGCTGCGCAAAAGCGGTTGCTTCCAGAGGCATCCCAATCTCGCTTGCATCCGCCCCGGCAGAGCAGCTGATAAGCACATGCTGCGCATTCCGCCGGGCGTTTGCGGCCCTGTGCCAGAAATGTCTGGCTTGTGGGAGAATCAAGCGCATCTTCAACGGTACAGTGGCTCAGATTTCCCAGCTTCCACTCATCCAGAACATAAAAGTCACAGGGATAAAGGCTTCCGTCACCTTCTACGGTAAGATAATGTCCACAGGAACCGGAGGAAGCGCAGGAGGTAGGCGGCATTCCCAGCAGGATACGCAGATAGTCCTCAAAATTGCGAACGCTGATATAATTGCCTCGTTGCAGCTGCTGATACCAAGTATCAAAGACGCCGCACAGAAAACGACCATAAAGTTCCGGCGTTAGAGAATATGCCTGCCCTCCAATCGTATCAAGTGGGTCAAGACATGGGATGAATTGCAGATTGTGCTGTCCCAACTCGCAGAGGCTTTTGAAGGCTCGCTGCGGCTTTCTGGCCAGCTGTCCGGTCACAACACAGAGCAGATTCGTTTCGACCCTGTAGGCATCCAGCAGCGCAAGCGCATGAGTTACTTTATCCCATGTGCCCTGCCCAGCTGCGTCCAGCCGATAGAGATCATGGTTCTCCTGTGTGCCGTCCAGAGAGAGGCCTACGAGGAAAGAGTTGGCTTTGAAAAAGGAAGCCCACTCTTCATCCAGACAAATGCCATTGGTCTGGATGCTGTGGAACACAGAGATATTGCGCTGCATGGAACGCTCCGTTTCCAGAAAGAACCGGAAGAAATCCAACCCGGCAAGAGTCGGTTCGCCGCCCTGAAACAGAAAATGGACGCTGCCGCCTTCCTCTGTGGCTGCAAAAGCCTTTTCAACCAGTTCTCCTGCCATTTCATGGGAAAGCAGTCCCATATTTTTGCAGGCTCGGCTGTTGGAAACATCGTCATAAAAGCAGTACCGGCAACGCAGATTGCACAGGCTGGACGCTGGCTTGACGAGAAATGTATTATGTTTCATAGAGATTCCCTCCGTGCTTCGCAGTTCTTAAAACAAGGATACCGGAAAATACGGGCTTTCGCAAGCAGTAACAGTTAAAAGCTGTTTGAAATAGTAAGAAAACGAATATAGTTGTCCGAAAATCAAAAAAAGGAGAAGAAAACTTGTATGGATGAAAATAAAACATACGGTACACGGTTAGCACGGCTTTGGAAGCTGTTTTTGAGTACGCTGTACATTAGCAGCTTTACCTTCGGCGGCGGCTTTGTCATCGTGACCTTTATGAAGAAAAAATTTGTAGATGAGCTGCACTGGATCGATGAACAGGAAATGCTGGATATGACAGCGTTGGCGCAGTCCTCTCCGGGCGCAATCGCGGTCAATGCTGCAATTCTGGTAGGCTGGCAGGTAGAAGGCTTGATTGGAATGATCGTGGCAGTGTTGGGCACCATCATCCCACCTATGGTCATTCTTTCAGTCATTTCTGTGTTCTACAATGCTTTTGCCACCAATCGCTATATCGCGTTGTTACTCAAGGGAATGCAGGCTGGTGTGGCGGCGGTCATTCTGGATGTTGTATTCGACCTCGGCGGCAAGGTGCTGAAGACCCGCTCATGGGTGTATATTGCCCTGATGGTCGCAGCGTTTGTCGCAAATACGGTGTTTGATGTCAATGTGGTGGTGGTCATCCTTGCCGCTGCAGTATTCGGCGTGGTGCTGGCTCTGGTCCAGTGGAAAAAAGGTGGTGCAAAATGATCTACTTACAGCTTTTTCTCAGCTTTTTGCAGGTGGGTATGTTCAGCGTAGGCGGCGGCTATGCGGCCATGCCGCTGATCCAGAGCCAAGTGGTGGAACAACATGGCTGGCTGACGATGCAGGAGTTTACTGACCTCATCACGATTGCAGAAATGACCCCTGGTCCCATTGCGGTCAACTCGGCAACTTTTGTTGGTTTGCGTATCGCGCAGGTACCCGGAGCCATCATTGCAACACTAGGTTGCATTACACCGGCGCTGTTCTTTGTTTCACTTCTATCCTACATCTATCGTAAATACAAGGATATTTCTCTGCTGCAAAGTGTTCTGGCCTGCCTGCGTCCGGTCATTGTAGCGCTTATCTTTGGTGCAGGTCTTTCTATACTGTCTATGGTGGTGTTCGGAGAGAGTGCAAAGACGCTCGCCAACGTAGACTGGATCGGCATCGGCAGTTTTGCATCGGCATTTTTTGTCCTACGGAAGCTCAAGTGGAATCCCATCCTGACCATGTGCCTGTGCGGCGTGGCCGGGCTTGGACTTCACATTTTGCTCGGAATATAATCTTAAGACAATTTGTCTGTTGGAATCATGAAAATAAATCATTGGGCTTGCAATCAGGGCAGAACTGTGGTATATACATTATACGAAACATTGCTTAAGATGAACGTTCCACCGTTCAATGATGTGTAAAGTGAGGTGCCTGCCATGACCGCCGTGATCTATGCCCGCTATTCCTCGGACAACCAGCGCGAAGAATCCATCGAAGGCCAGATCCGGGAATGCACGGCTTATGCCGAGAAAAACGGCATCACCATCGTCAAGCACTATATTGACCGTGCTATCTCCGCCAAGACGGACAACCGCCCGGAGTTCCAGCAGATGATTAAGGACAGCGACAAGAAGCTGTTTGACATTGTGCTGGTCTGGAAGCTGGACCGTTTTGCTCGGAACCGCTACGACAGTGCCCGGTATAAGACCCAACTGAAGAAGAACGGCGTCAAGCTCATGTCTGCCACCGAGATCATCTCCGAGGGGCCGGAGGGCATTATTCTGGAATCTGTGCTGGAAGGTTATGCCGAGTATTATTCCGCTGACCTTGCCGAGAAGGTCGTGCGTGGACAGACCGAGAACATCCTGAAAGGCCGCTGCAACGGTGGCCGTGGAACCTTTGGGTACACGCTGGATTCCGAGCGGAAGTTCCACATCGACCCTCTCACCTCGCCTTTTGTGCTTGAATCGTTCAAGAAGTACAATGAAGGCTCCACTATGAAGGAGATTCGGGACTGGCTGAACGAAAACGGCATCAAGAACCCGGTGGGCGGTGCATTTACTTATAACAGCGTTGAACATATGCTCAAGAACCGGCGGTACATCGGAGAACTGAAATTCCGGGATGTGGTCGTGCCGGATGCTATCCCGCCCATCATTCCACTGGAACTGTTTGAGGATGTGCAGAAGAAAATCGCCAAAAACAAAAAAGCCCCTGCCCGTAGAAAGGCAGAGGATGACTATCTGCTCACCACCAAGCTGTTCTGCGGCTACTGTGGGGCGTTGATGTTTGGCGAAAGCGGCACAAGCCGGACGGGTGAAGTCCACCGCTACTATAAATGTGCCACTGCCAAAAAGCACAAGGGCTGCAAGAAAAAGACCGTCCGCAAACAGTGGCTGGAAGATTTGGTAGTCAACCAGACCATGCAGCTTGTGAAAGACGATGCCGCTATGGAATCCATCATCGCCAAGGTGATGGAACTGCAAAATAAGGAGAACACCAACATTCCACTCTATGAGAAGCAGCTTCGGGATGCGGAATCTGGTATCCAGAATATGCTGAACGCGATTCAAGCTGGAATCCTGACCAGTTCCACCAAGGAGCGGCTGGAGCAGCTGGAAGAAACCAAGCGTGAGCTTGAAGCCCGCATTGCGGAAGAAAAGCTGGCGAAGCCGAAAGTGACCGAAGAATTCATTCGGTTCTGGCTGCTGCGGTTTCGCAAGCTGGACATGAGCCTGAAAGACCAGCGGCAGGCGCTGGTGGATACGTTTATCAATGCGATTTATCTGTATGATGATAAGGTTTTGATAACTTTTAATTATAAAGAAGGAACACAGACCGTCACCTTTGGAGAAGCGACAGAAGTTGCATCCGAGGGAAATGGTTCGGATTTGGATTGCTTTACTGCGATGGAAGGGACTCGAACCCCCGGCCTACTGATTCGTAGCGCACGCCGGGCGATTTCCTCAATTTTTGGAAGTTACGTTTTACCGTTATTTCTCGGCGATGCATCGCAAGTTTTGAGCTTGGAGTTTCTGCACCCTTTGTCCGATTTTGCAACGATTTGCACCCTTTGCACGTTTTGAAACCGTGCAAAAACCGTGCAGAAACCGTGCACTTACTCCCAGACAAACTAAAATCCACTTCATCCGACAACGACTTGACGGCATTGGTTCGAGTGACCGCACACCAAAAATCAAGTCTTGGAGGATACTATTATGACAAAATTGCTTACCTGCCGCTACAACATGGACACCAACCGGGTAGAAGCCCGGTTTGAGGATGGCACCACCCTTGCCATTGACTGCATCGCCGTCGAGGACGAGTACGGCAACACCCCGGCACAGCGGGCAGAACTGGACTGGCTGCTGTATAATAAGCCCTTGGAGTACGCACAGATGGTGCTGAGAGGGGAGATAGAGCGTTATCTTTCTCTCGGCTGCGACCACGGCAGGCTGGAAGATTGAGCCTTAGAAAACGCGCGGCAAAACCGCTAATCGCGCGGCGCGCGTTTTTATCGCTGACTTTTATTCAGGCAACATTGCACGCGTGCATTTCAGCGTGCGATTTTATTTATTTAAATTTTCATCGCGTTACAGTTTGTTTTTTCAATATTCCATTTGCGTATCGCACTTTCTACGCATGAAGAATGCACGCTCGTGCAATTTTTATTCGCGCTTTGTTTGCGCGATTACGCGTTTTTCAGCGCAAATTCAGCGTAAACCACACCAAGTCAGCGTATTTTCAGCGTAAATTCTGAAATGTCAGCGTAAAAGTCGGCGTAACTAATCATTTACCATATAAATGATGCAATGATGCTCGCTCAGCTCGTAGTCCCGCAGAGTGTCAAGAATCTATTATACGCATCTTGCATTGCTGGATTGTTAGACAAATATGCCTGAATATTCATACCTCTTTCCAGTAAAACAGCCAACAGTTCCTCATCACTTTGCAATGCTCGCTTCATCTTCAAATAGCCATCTACCATTTCTTTTGTATATCCAAACGGTGAGCCTTCATATTTGAAAACATTACTTATCGCTTGTTCCTTAAGGTCGTTCTTTCGTTTATCCTCGAGATATTCACCTTGTGCATCTAAATATTCGTCTAGCTTTTGATTCGCTATTACACTCGATTGACTTTTTAAAATACCAATTTTTTCTACGAGTCCCCGATTTTTCAGCTCATTTGAATTTATCTCTCCGCTTGTTAGTGTCAAATTGTAAATAGACGAATTTCTGACAGATCCATCATCATTTAATAAATGCTCAATCGTCAACCTGCTCTGATCCAGAACTGTATCTCTTTGGTCGGGCATATACAAACAATACAATATATATTTCACAATTCGATGATTACTTTTATATGCACTATTTTTCAACGAATAATGCATCGAAGATGTTGTAAACATCAATTCATCTACTGTTGAACTTGATATAAATTTCGATAACTCCCTAAACACATCTGATATAACATATTTGAAATCCATTTCAGATTTTGTATGATAAACATCAAACGCAGCATTAGCGATAGCCTTGTCCGTTTTATTACTTGTATAAGAGCAAGAATGGAACAAAAAGAAGAAATTCCTCAGATTGTGAAAACAGGTTTTGCAGTCATCTTCCGTAATCATTTCTCTTTTATAGAGCACTTCAATTGCCGCCAGAAGAGAGCGGACTTGATAATTCCTCTTTATATCAAAATATTCGATATCAGTGTCATCATTTTTTGACGCAATAATCGCATACGCACTTGAGTATTCCACCAAGTCATCTAAAAATCTTGACAAATTTTCAAGTGGGACTTCTTCTTTAATAAGTTTATAGACCATATCAGAATTTTCTGCTCGTTTCTTGATATAGCACTTACAGAAATGTCCTAACATGGAATCTTCATCTGGCAAATCCTTGCAATTGTTTAATATTTTATTCCATTTTTCTTTTGCTTTGTCAACCACATCTGTTGTCCTTGGCTGGATATATTTCATCACATGGTTTTTTAGAAGTTCCATTTGCTTAAGTTTTTTTCCTCTTGCATTAAGAACCTCAAAAATATTATATATTTCTTCTTCTTGTGTTGATATAATTTCTACGACATTGATACTTAAAAGTTTTTCTTGAAACATCACCAATCTCTCAAACGAATAAGAACTCAACTCGTTATCGAAATACGAAAACGCTTTATAAAAAACATTTTCTTCAGAGACGGATTCGTTATCGAGAATACTTTGATAGAGTCGCTTTATATCAACATCGTATGCTTCATTGCAAATTTTAAGTTCTCTTGTCGCATTAATAGTAGGTGCTGTTAAATATGTTTCCTGAATATATTTTGCACGGTTCTTTGAGCTTTCCGTGTTGATATTCAAAAGTCTATGATATAAACATAGTAAAAGTATATAGATTGTTGTTAATCGTTGCTGTCCATCTATAATATCGTATTCATTTATTCCATTGAACACATATCCCTGTTTCAATTTGTTTTGTTCGGTCTGATTGATAAGGACTATCGCACCCAAAAAGTGCGACCAGTTTGTATCACTATACTTCATAGTAAATACTATATCATTCAACAATTCAGACCAATTCACCTTATCCCATACGTAGTCTCGCTGATAGCGTGGGACAGAATATTTTGCGACACGAGAAAAGATTTCGCTTATCGGTCTACTTTCTGTATCAAAACTCATCTTATGTTCCTTTCATTTAATTATTGTGTGGCACTCAGCATATATCTATTACTTTTCATCTACTCTTTCTTCTATTCGCTGCTCTACCAAGTCCCGTACAACATCAATGCACCCATCCGTATCTTTCAACACTTCTTTCTCCCAGAAGTGGATAACATACCAGTCCTGCGCTCGCAGATTCTTATCGTCCCGAATATCTCGTGCGATATTTTCCTCGATTTTGGCTATCCAGTACTCCCTATTGCGCTTTAGCTTTGATTTGCGTTCTTCCCAATTCTTCCCGTGCCAAAACTCACCGTCCACAAAGATGGCGATATTATACTTCAGGATAGCGATATCAGGAGAGCCGGGGAGCCGCTTATCGTTCAGCCTATACCGAAACCCCAGATGCCACAGACGCTTCGCCAAAAGCACTTCCGCCTTTCCTTGCTTCAGGTGGACACGAGACATCCGCTTGGATGTTTCCGGGGTCGTATCATATGATTTTGGATGCTTCATTCTACCTCAGTGCTCAAGTCCAATCCTATCAACCACATCGGAACTTTTACTAATTTATGATTTTCAAAAAAGCTCGCAGCTTTTTCGTAATTTACAATTCCATCGCTCAACTTTTGGGCAAGATTTCCTGTGGCTGTAATGTAAATATAGTAGTCAATTGAAACGTCTTGCTCCTCTGCGTCCATTAGTCTCTGTATGTCATGCTCAATCATCGCCCAGTTTCCAAACTGGATTTCTCCAACCACTGTCAGCCGTTGTTTTTCCGTCTTACAGTCCTCTCCATACGGCGTATTTATTTTTGACAATTCCTTTTTCCACTCTTTAGAAGTCATTTTGAAATCTTTGTACACACCGTCCAGTCGTTTCCCGCCGTTGTAGCAACCACGCTCTCCAACAAAGTAATTTCTGATACATGCAGTATTATAGTCTTTATCATAAAAAGAAAAGTCAAATCCCTCCTTTCCTTTATGAGAAAAACCGTTATATAACACATGTGTTTCTTTATGTGCACCCTCGATTTCCAACTTGGCTCGAAGAGCTTTGTTCAATGCTTCAGCCTTTACTCCATGCTTATTCTTTCTTACGAGTTCAGTTAAGTCGTATTTACTCTGTAGCCATTCTTTTATTTTTTCTCCTAAAGGATGGTTCCCTTCATCTTTCAAAAATGGCAATATTAGATTACCGTTATTAAAATATCGTTCGTCTTTTATTTTCAATGTATACTCCATATTCAATTCATCCTCAATCTTCGATTTGTTCTCTTACATAACGATTGTTCAGCCAGAAGCACTGCTTCGTCATGGAACCACCCGTAGGCAGGGGCGCGGTATCCGTACTATCCCGCCCATGGGGGCGAACGTGAGCCACACGGCTTTCCGACGCCTTGGGCAAGTTATTGCGATTCCGCCCGCTGGCATCTTTCCAGATGTGAACGCCCTCCCGCAGGGTATCGACCGTACGCTGCCACACATGATGCACCTCTTCCAGATCCTCTGCCGGGATATTCCAGAATTTCACCCTCTGAAAGTAGCACTCGCCGTCCCTTGACTTTTGGAAGATGATGAACAGGAATTTGGTCGGTGCAAGAAGGTCATAGAGCGCAGACTCTTCCCATGTTTCGTTCATCATTGCACAGAAGTTCATCACAGGGAAGGACATACTCTCTTTTATACTGCCATTCGGTTCAATGGCGATGGTCTTGAGTTGGATGCCTGCCTTTTGGAATTCCTCTGTGTTCGACAGATGCCCTTTCACGCCAAGCATCGCTGCCACTAAAAGCTCGTTGAGGTTCTTGGCATTCGTTTCTACGCCCAGCCGTGCCTTAAGTTCCATCCTGCTCATTCCCACATAAGGCCGGACTTTTGCGCTGAACCAGTCCTCAAAGCTGGTCGTTCTTAACGCTGCCGGGTCTTTGATGATCTTCTCGCAGGGTTCGTCCCCGAAGATGTACCGCCGCAGGATCTGCGTCATATAGCTGGACTTCAGCGAGTACGCCCGCTTCATGGCCGGGATAGGGCTGAATGGCTGCGACCGGGTATCCTGCGAGTTGCGGCCTTTCGGACACGCTGCCAGATACATGGTATCGCCCTCACTGATCAGGTGTGCCTGTCCTGCCTTGATCTTGTCCATCAAGATCTTCCAGTCATTACGGATGACCTCTAAATCTTCGTCCGGAAACTGGAACAGCACCGCCTTGTCGATGGTGAAATCGACTTTTGGAACACCATCCTTGTGTTCATAGGACATCAGGAGCATACAGGCGCACTTTGTCCAGAAAGCACTGGTTGCGAAGGTCTTGCCATATTCTTCTTCATAGTTCAGCATATCGCAGACCAACCGCTCCTTGGCCTGAATGCCACGAGGTGTCCGGCGATAGGGAGTCACTTTCAGCTCCACGCCAGCTTCTTCAAAGTCCGGGGCGGGTTTGCTATTGGGCTTGTACCCGAACCAGCTTTCTTCTACCACCGTGCCGATTGCACCTTTACCTGTGGCGATACGCCCGGTCTTGTCGATCTCGCCCAGCGTTTTACCCACCGCTTCCTGTCCGCGAATGAGAACTTCCTGCTTGGTCTTGTACTTCCGCTGCTCCATCACACCTCTTGACCTCCTCAAAAAAATAGCTTGATCTTTTTATCTATTTTTGCTATAATCATATCGAGCCATAGAAAGCCCACCGATATAAAAGAAAGGCTTTCTATAAAAACTTTCAAAAAAGTCTTGATCTTTTTAACGAAAAATTGTATACTTATTACTAAGTATATCACAAAATGAGGTGTTATGAAAGTGTCAGCAAATAGCGATATCCGTGTTGTCGAGCTATTTGCCGGCGTTGGCGGTTTCCGCGTTGGATTAGAGCGTTGTTCCGAAAGATTCAAAACGATTTGGGCAAACCAATGGGAACCCGGCCAAGCTGGTCAATGGGCTTATAAGTGCTACAGCAAGAACTTTGGCGAAGATTCCCACTGTGTGAACGCAGACATCGCCACTGTTATCAATCAAGTGCCGCCGCACGACCTTCTGGTGGGCGGTTTTCCATGTCAGGACTATTCCGTTGCCAGCACAGGTGCCAAAGGCATCGAAGGCAAAAAAGGCGTCCTCTGGTGGTCTATCTATCAGATCATCCAGAAGAATCATCCGAACTATGTCCTGCTGGAAAACGTAGATCGTCTGCTGAAGTCTCCTGCATCCCAGCGTGGCCGTGATTTCGGCATCATCCTGAAATGCCTACAGGAAGAAGGCTATGGCATCGAATGGCGTGTGATCAATGCCGCAGACTATGGCTGCGTCCAGCGCAGACGGCGCACCTTCATCTTTGCATTCAAGAACACCACCAAGCAATATGAGCGTATGACCTCGTGTTTCTCTGCGGACACAAAGGACGGTCGTGTCTGGCTGATGCAGGAGGGCTTCTTTGCCCATGCATTCCCGGTGCATTCTGAGGTCGCAGACCCTAAGAAAGTGACCACCGTCGATTTCAATGAATATACCGACACCGTTGACGTAACGAACCGTTTCAGAGCCGCTTTCTACAACAGCGGTGTGCTGTGCAACGGTAAGATCTTCTCTCTGGAAGCCGTCCCGAACGGTAAGGAACCGATGCTGCTCGGCGATATCGTTGTCAACGGCGATATCGACAAAAGCTTCTTCATCGAGGATGAGGATCTGGAAAAGTGGAAGTACATGAAGGGTGCCAAGACCATCGAGCGCACTTCCAAGACCGGCTACTCCTACACCTTTTCCGAAGGTCCCATTGCGTTCCCAGACCCTCTCGACCGTCCCGGTCGTACGATGCTCACCAGTGAGGGCACCAAGAACCGCAGCTCCCATGCGATCATCGACCCTAAAACAGGGAAGTTACGCATCCTGCTGCCGGAGGAGTGCGAACGCATGAACGGTTTCCCGACGGGCTGGACCGACACTGGGATGCCGAAGCGTCAGCGTTACTTCATCATGGGCAATGCCCTTGTCGTTCCGCTCATCACCCAAATGGGCAAGCAATTACTGGATATCTTATAACAAAAAACCAAGGCTGCTTAGTCAGCCTTGGTTTTTATGCTTTTTCGCCACGATCAAGAGGTGCCCTATCATGGAGAATATCCGTGTTGTTGAGCTTTTCGCCGGGGTCGGCGGCTTTCGCCTTGGGCTGGAGCAGGCTTCCTCCTGCTTTCAGACTGTCTGGGCGAATCAGTGGGAACCATCCATGCGTTCCCAATTTGCTTTCGAGTGCTACGAACGGCATTTCGGGCATCGCACAGAACACGTTTGTCAGGACATCGTGACCGCCAAAGGGAACATCCCGCCACACGACCTTTTGGTCGGCGGCTTTCCCTGTCAGGATTACTCCATCGCCAAAAAGGGCGCACGAGGGATAGAAGGGAAGAAGGGCGTTCTTTGGTGGGAGATCAACGCTATCCTACGGGCACACAGGCCTCGCTATGTCCTTTTGGAAAACGTAGACCGGCTCATCAAATCTCCGGCATGGCAAAAAGGGCGTGATTTTTCCATCATCCTGCGGTGCTTCTATGAAGCAGGCTATGCCGTTGAATGGCGGGTGATAAATGCCGCCGACTATGGCGAAGCACAGCGCAGGCGGCGCACCTTTCTCTTTGCCTTCCGAAACGATACCGCCCTGTTCCGAAAAGCGGCGGAGCTCATCTGTGTGGAGGGTCTGAAGGGTGCCCATCAGTTGCTCCTGCAGGACGGCTTCTTTGCCCCCATCTTTCCCTTGTATGGCTTTGAACGGAAATACAGCGAGGGATGGCTCGATGAGTTTCGCTACCTCGATCTGAAGGATCTGTCTGCCGCACAATCCTGCCACTTCTATGCCTCCGGGCTTATGGTCAACGGCCGCTTCTATTCCGTCGAGAGTATCCCTCTTCAATTCCCATATAAGCCGCTCTGCTCCGTGCTGGAGACCGCCCCACTTGCAGAGCGATATTTCCTTTCTGCTGCCGACATCGATCACTGGCGGTATCTCAAGGGCGCAAAGCAGGAGACCCGCCACCGCAGGAACGGTTCTACTTATTTCTTTTCGGAAGGCTCTATGGCATTCCCCGATCGTTCCGACCTTCCTGCCCGCACGATGCTCACCAGCGAAGGCTCCGTTTCCCGCAGCACCCATGTAGTCGCAGACCCACAGACCCAACGTCTGCGTACGCTAACGCCCATCGAATGCGAACGGCTCAACGGCTTCCCGGATGATTGGACAGCCGGGATGCCGGAACGACTGCGCTATTTCACCATGGGAAATGCGCTTGTCGTTCCTCTGGTCAAGGCCATGGGCAAGCGGATCAGCGCACTGGCCGAGGACGAGCAGCGCAGTTGATGGGCGTTTCTCTTGGGTTTCCAAAGGGGCCGCAGCACCCCTTTGGCACACGACTTTGCTTGCAAAGTCTAGTGTGTTACACCTTGGTTCCGGCTGATGCGGAAAAGGGGCTGCGAGAGGCTCCGGCAAGCACCTGTTCTGCGGCAGAAGGATGCGCGGATGGGCGTGGCAGTTGACGGTCTTTGCCCACCCAGCGCAGGCTTGCAGAGGAACCAATGGTGTACGTTCTCCCGTCCTGCCGCAGCAACGTTTCTCCTATAAGCCGCAAGGCAAATGATCAACGTCTGTGCTTGCCCCGGTTGCCTGCAAGTGTCCCCGGTTTTAGCATTGCCGTTTTATAAAGAATCTTCTTTATCAGCTTTCTTTCTTCCTCTGTCAGCTTATCGTAGTTGATGCCGATCGCCTTCAATGCTGTTCGGATCTTCTTTTCATCCGCAGACCCTTCAAGTTTCTGTGCATCCTCCAGTTCCTTCATCAAGTTATCGACCATTGCACCATCCGAAGTGGTCTTGTCCTTGCGGTGTTCCGTCTTGATGTTCTTCAGGATAGCCACCAACTCGTCATACAAGACCCGACCAAAGTACTCATCTTCATCGATCTGCCCCAGCTTCAAGGTGCTCATGTACAAATCGTTTTCATCTGCTGCATACTTCTTTTTCAGCATTTGCCGCGTTGCTTCCAAACCGGCATTGAGGTTTTGAATGTTTGCGCTGACATATCCATCCACATAGATTTCCAGATCGGTCATGAACCGCTGGAAATTCTCATGCACGATCAGCTCACACAGCAGCCGATGATTGAATTTTCCATTCCTTAATACGTCCACTGCGCCATCGCTCAGATGCAAGTCCGAAAGGACTGCATCTGGGCGTTTTTTGTTTTCCGTCACCCCCAGCAGGTAGTCCGTGGTCACGCCATAGAACTCAGCCAGCGTTGTCACCGCATAAATGCTGAGGTCGGTCACATCGTCGCTCTCATATTTCGACAGTGCCGATTTGGACAGACCCGTCTGCTCTGCCAGCGTTTCCAGCTTCAGATTCCGCTCCACACGCAGGTCTTTGAGCCGTTCTCCCAGTGTCAGCTTGATGTTCATGGTCGCACCTCCGATGTTTTTTGCACAGTATACCACTTCCAGCGGTTCCTGTCCATAAGCGTGGAATTTTGCAGTTTCTGCACCTGTTTTCCGACATTATGGATATACGGCACAGCGGCCATCGTGGTGCTATCCTATAGACAGAAAGAAAACATATTAACTCCCCAGCAGCGAACATATTAAGGGCTTCCCGCGAAAGCCCTCTGAAATATCTTTCATAACAGGACCTTGAGAACAGAATGACCGTCCGAACTGCCCAGACCGCCAAGACCTCCCATCGGGGGAGCGAGCGCCCTGCATAGGGCCGACACAGAGTCCAAAAAGATTTCCTGTCGGGAGGCAGCAAGGGAGACCGGCTTCACCGAAGTTCCCATTGGGGGAACCCCGGTGACTTTGAACGTGGCAGGGATCAAAATGGTCCGTGCCAGAACCTTTGACCAAAGGAGAAATTTTGAGCTTATATCAAAAGATCAAGTCCACCATCACCGTTCGGCAAGTGGGAGAGATGTACGGCATGGAGCCCGACCGCCATGGCATGGTGTGCTGTCCGTTCCACTCCGACAACCACCCCAGCATGAAGCTGAACGACACCTATTATTATTGCTTCGCTTGCGGGGCCAATGGAGATGCCATCGACCTCACCGCCAAGCTGTTCGACCTGAACCCCCGGCAAGCCGCCGAGAAGCTCGCACGCGACTTCGGGCTTGACCCGGACAAGCCGCCCGCCAATGCCATCGCTCTGCCGCCGCCCAAGCGTAGCCTGACGAACGAGCAGTGGGCAGACATCGCCTACTGTCTGCGGGTGCTGACCGACTATCTCGACCTGCTGCACGACTGGCAGGAGCGTTACAAGCCCGCCAGCCCGGAAGAACCGCTGGACGAGCGGTTCGTGGAAGCCCTCCACATGACCGAGACCATCGAGCACCTGACGGACTGCGTTGCATTTGGGACGCCCCAGCAGAAGGCCGATGCCGCTGCACGGCTGCTGTCCGGGTCGTACCTGCTGATGCTGGAGGAGCGCACCGACCGCCTTGCTCTGGCAAAGTGCGCCTGACGATTGATTCACCTGAAGTGGTAGGTCTCACGGTGAGACCCGCCACTTCACTTTTCTAAAGGAGAACCACCCTATGAAGAAAAACATTTCCCGCAACCCCTTATGGCCGGACTGGTACAACGGCAAGAAGATCGATGAAGTCCAGTTTGGCCGTGCCTTTCTGGAACAGTGGCCGCTGAAATGCGTCAACGGAACGCTGTACACGCTGGATGGCCCGGTGGAGGACGAGAGCGAGATCAAGCAGCAGATTTTGGAAAACATCGAGGAATATGTCACCTCCGGCCTGTCCAAAAAGGTCACCAACATTCTGGAGACCATCAAGCTGCTGGACGATGCCGACATCCCCACCTTGCAGGAATATCTGGGCTACTGCCTGATCCCCAGCACCAAGGGACAGAAGATGATGCTCATCGTTGGCAAAGGCGGCGAGGGAAAGTCCCGCATCGGGCTGGTGCTGAAACGGCTCATGGGGGATGCCGCCAGCAACGGCAGCGTCCAGAAAGTGGAGAACAACCGCTTTGCCCGTGCCGATCTGGAACGCCGCCTGCTGATGATCGACGATGACATGGACATGAACGCCCTGCCTAAAACAAATTATATCAAGACCATCGTGACTGCCGAAGCCAAGCTGGACTTGGAGCGCAAGGGGGTCCAGAGCTACCAGCGGGACATCTACGCCCGGTTCCTCTGCTTCGGCAACGGTGCGCTGACCTCGCTGTACGACCATTCGGATGGCTTCTTCCGCCGTCAGCTCATCCTGACCACCAAAGACAAGCCTGCCGACCGCACGGATGACCCCTTCCTTGTGGAGAAGATGTGCGCCGAATTGGAGGGCATCCTGCTCTGGTGTCTGGAAGGGCTGCACCGGTTGGTGCAGAACGATTTCCGCTTCACGGTCAGCGAACGAGCCGCCGCCAACGTGGACACCATCAAGCGCAGCAGCAACAACGTCATCGACTTTATGGAGTCCGAGGGCTATTTCCGCTTCAAGGCGGACTACTCCATCAGCTCCAAGGAGTTCTACGACATTTACAAGCAGTGGTGCGAGGACAACGCCTGCCACAGCGTATCGGCGATCCGTTTCAGCGCGGAACTGCGCCAGAATGACCGCCGCTACAACCTTGAAGCTACCAACAACATCTACCTGCCCGGTGGCCGCAGGGTGCGGGGTTTCGTGGGCATTGAGCCGCTTGTCCACCCCTGTCCGTAAAAAGTGCATTTTTTCACGGAAGAAGTTCGTACAACCTGTACGGTCTGTACTTGTACGTACCTGTACGACGAGTTGAAACAAATTAAAGCGAATTATCGTTTATATTTCAGATTTCCGTACGCCGTACGAACCGTACAGGTTATTTGAAGTCCGTACAGATTTTTTGTACACCCCAAGAAGGAGCGTGGTCTATGAAAGCCCAATACGGAATCCTGCGATTCAAAAAGTACAAGGGGCCTGCCATCAGCCCCATCGAAGCCCACAACGAGCGCACCAAGGAGCAGTACGCCAGCAACCCGGATATCGACACGAACCGGAGCCGCTACAACCTCCATCTGGTGCAGCCGCAGGGCAGGTACCGGGAAGAAGCCGACCGCATGATAGCCGCCCACTGCCGTGTCCGCAAGGACAGCGTACGGGTGGTGGAGGCTCTTGTCACCGCCAGCCCGGAGTTTTTCAAGGATAAGACCAACCGGGAGATCAAGGCGTATTTCGAGTATGCCTTAGAGTTTCTGAAAAGCAAGCAGAACGCCCAAACTTTTATCTCGGCTGTTGTCCACATGGACGAGAAAACGCCCCACCTGCACCTCTGCTTCGTGCCCCTGACTGCTGACGGACGGCTGAGCGCGAAAGAGATCATTGGCAACCGCAAGAATCTTGTGAGGTGGCAGGACGAGTTCTGGCAGCACATGGTCAAGCAGTACCCGGAGCTGGAACGGGGCGAAAGCGCCAGCCAGACCGGGCGGGAGCATATCCCGCCCCGCATCTTCAAAGAGATGACCCAACTGACCAAGCAGAAGGAGCAACTGGATGCCCTGCTGGTGGGTATCAACCCCTTCAACGGCAAGAGCCGTGCGGCGGAGATCAGCAAAGTGCTGGACAGCTATATTCCCAACGTAGCACGGATGAGGGACCAGTTGCGAAAGTACAACGTAGCCTTCACCAAGACCGCCACCGAAAACGAAAAGTTGAAAGAGAAGAACAAGACGCTCTCTGCCTCGCTGGACAAAGCGAAGGAAGGGAGCGTCTTGAAGCGTCTGGAGGATGCCAAGCTGCGACAGGACTATGAAGCCGCCCTGAAAACGCTGGACAGCATCCCGCCGGAGGTCATTCGATTCTACGAAAACCGCACGCAGGAGCCTGTGGTGCGTCATGAAGTATAAGGAGAAAAGCATATGGATATGAATTTTGAGAAGAACGCATCTGTGAAATTTGAAGATTATACGAAAAAATTCTTGCAGTCGGACTCGGATCCGGCTACAATGGAGGTGGTCACTCGAACCAATGCCGTCAAGTCTCCGACCAACAGCCCTGAGACCACAAAGCTGGTGTACACGGTGAAGGAGGTCGCACAGATGCTGGCCATCAGCCAGCGTGCCGCCTACAACCTGTGCAACAGTACCACCGAATTCCGTGTCCTGCGGGCAGGCGGAAGCATCCGCATCCCGAAAGACAGCTTCGATGCGTGGCTCTACCGGGCAGCTTGATAAGGAGGCAAATCTATGGCATATATCACGAAACGCGGCAGTTCTTACAGCGTCCGCTACACCTATCAGGACGAGCACGGCAAGAGCTGCGACAAATGGGAGAGCTTTCCCACCAAGGAGGAGGCGGTAAAACGCCAGAAACAGATCGAGCATGAGCTGGCGACCGGTAATTTCCTGATCCCGTCCACGGTGACGGTAGCAGAGTTCCTGATGGACTGGCTGCCCAAGCAGTGCAGCAAGCACAAGTGGGCACCCAAGACTTACCAGTCCAATCTGGCCCTCATCCAGAACCTCATCATCCCTTATATCGGAGAGATGCAGATGCAGAAGCTGCGTCCCTACCACATCGAAGCCCTGTACGACACCCTGAGCAAGACCCCCTGTGGGCAGTATGTGGGCGGCAAGCGGCGAGACCTCTCGCCCAATCAGCAAAAGCGCACCCTCTCCGGCACTACCCTCCATGAGGTCCACCAGCTGCTGCACAATTCTTTTCTACTGGCGGTGGAGTGGGGCATCCTCATCAAAAGCCCTGTCCCGGTGGAAGCGCCCAAAAAGACCACCCAAGAGCGCAGCATCTGGGAGGTGGAGGAGATGCGGGCAGCGCTGGACAGCATGGAGGACCCCATCCTGCATCTGGCGGTGCACCTGACGCTGGTGGGTGCGCTGCGGGAAGGGGAGGTGGCAGGTCTGACCCCGGAGGACATCGACTTTGATGCTGCCAACGGCATGGGCACCTTCACCGTCAACCGTTCCATGCAGCGGGTGCAGAAGGACACACTGGCGCAGGTGGACAAGGGCTGCATCCTCCGCATCTTCCCGGACAAGCTGGAGGGCAGCAAGACTTCCCTCATCCTGAAAGACACCAAGACCGAAGCCTCCTGCCGCACCATCTTTATGACTGCCGCCCTGCGGGAGGAACTGAAGCAGTGGCTGGAACGGCTGAAGCGGGAAGAAGCCCTCGACCCGGAGCGATACCGCAACAGCGGAATGCTGCTGCGGCTGCCCAACGGTCTGGCGGTGGAGCCGGTGCTCATCCGCAAGAAGTTCCTGAAATGGCAGGACGCACACCCGGAGTTCCCCCGTATCGTCTTTCATGGGCTGCGCCATTCCAGTGCCACCTACCAGTTGATGATCTCCGGCGGCGACATCAAGGCGGTGCAGGGGACTACCGGTCACGCCAGTGCGGATATGCTGGTGAACACCTACGCTCATATCCAGCAGTCCTCCCGTGTGGAGCTGGGCAAGAAGTTTGAAAGCGGCTTCTATGCCAAGTCCGACGCTCTCAGCCCGCAGGCTGTACCCGCCGCAGGCGAACCCACCATCTCTATGACAGCTCTTTTGGAATTGCTGAAGGATGCCGACCCGGAAATGAAGGCAAAGCTCCGCTTAGCTCTGCTCACCTGATGCAAAAAAGGGCACTGATTGCAATGCAATACAGCGCCCTACATCATCGGACATGGAAAACACCGACCGTGCAAAAACCGTGCAGAAACCGTGCAGCCATGGCTTACAAAACAAAAAAGCCATGAAATCTTTCGATTTCACGGCATTTTCTGGTGCGATGGAAGGGACTCGAACCCCCGGCCTACTGATTCGTAGGAACCGAATGGCACATTTTGTCCATTTCACCATTTGACGTTAAAACGTCATTTTAATCGAATCAGCGTTATTTTGCAGTTGTTATTCTATTGCATTCTTTGCATCGCTTGCACATCTTTGCACCTGTTATCCATCCTTGCGATGTGCAGAAAATGTGCAAAAGTGTGCAGAGCCAAAATCAGCCCGGAAAAATCAGCGTTCCGGCACAGCCCGACAAGCCGGATTTCAGGGATTTTCAGAACGTCAGAAATCCCAGTTATATCCAGACAACAATCTTACATGACATATCGGTTCTATGGCAGGGTTTAGGACATCCGAACAGACACCGTTTGATATAGAAATGAGGTTCACCATGAACAAACTGCTTTCCTGCCGCTTCAATATGGACACCAACCGGGTGAAAGCCCGGTTCGAGGATGGCACCACTCTTGCCATCAACTGCATCGCCGTCGAGGATGAGTACGGCAACACCCCGGCACAGCGGGCAGAGTTGGACTGGCTGCTCTACAATAAGCCCTTGGAGTATGCACAGATGGTGCTGAGAGGGGAGATGGAGCATTATCTTTCCCTCGGCTGTGACCACGGCAGAATGGAAGATTAAGCCCTTATAAAGAACACGATACCCACCGACCTATGGTTTTCGCCATAAGCTGGTGGGCATCTGTTGTTCTGGCTTATAATTCACTGATGGTTGCAGTAATGGGCTGCATGAGGATTCGCCTGACCGGGTTATATACTGCCAGCACCACAGCCGCCAGCACGACTACGACAATCACGGAAAGACAGCCCCACGGCATCTGCCACGCTGCACCGAAATAATGGGTGATGAGCAGGATATACAGCTTCCGATTCAGCACAAGACCCAGCGCAATGCCCACCACAAGACCGGACACCGCATAGGTGCCAGCTTCGGCAGAGATCATGCGTTTCAGCTGTGCATCATCCATCCCGATGGCACGCAGGATGCCATACTGCTTCATTCGTGCCGACACGCTCATGGAAATGCTGTTGACGATGTTCAGAATGGTGATTCCTGCAATCACGATGAGAAACGCATAGACCACCAGATGGAACGCCCAGTAGGTGCTTTGTATCATCCGATTTCCTTCGATTCGGTTGGAAAAAACAACCTGCTTGTTTAATGTGTCGCTGAGCAGGGTGTGTATTTGTGCAATGGCTGCGTCTGCTGTGGTATCTTTTAGTTGAATATCGATCACCGCATAGCGGTTTTGCCCGGTCAGCTGATGGAAGGTTTCTTCGGTGCAGATAACAATCGGGGAATCGGTACTACTGAACGGGCTGTCGTTCAATACACCCACGACTGTGAGCTTTGCATCCTCCAGCTGAATGGTATCACCCACGGTCAGGGAGTTGCTTTTGTCGAATACCGTCAGCACAGGGTATGTGCCATCCTCCGGCTCCTGCGGAAGGGTTCCGCCAATCAGGTCTTTTTTCGCCCAGCCAAACTGTATA
>UMEM01012851.1_pt1 | contig 26505 bp, 30 predicted proteins | sample 1964761 | NCBI WGS metagenome assembly UMEM01 (sample SAMEA4836021, study PRJEB28245) | human gut metagenome | biome: gut microbiome; material: fecal sample | place: Denmark | collected 2008 | reverse complement strand
TGCCATATCTTCAAAAACAACAAGATCGAATTCAGGATGTATTCCTTTTTTCATTTTTTCACCTTCCTAAAATTTTCTGATATCAAGGATAATTTTAGCATATTTACTTTTATAATGCAAGTTAAAATTAAATAAAAAATGAGAGAATTAATTAAAAATCTCTCATAATATTAAACCTATTTTGATAATCTTTTTATAGCAATTTCTTTCGCTTTCATATATTGTTCAGCAGTTATATATTTTTTCATTTGAATTTGACTTCTTAACCTCTCTTTCATTATAGCTGCCTCTATTGCCCCTATTTTATCAAACATTTCATCTATCTGTTTTAAATATTTTTCAGGACCATCTAAAATATATTTATTAATTTGTAATTCTAATTGTTTTCTTTCTAAAAGTCTTAATTCATAATTACTTGCTACTTGATTCATCAATTCCTTAGCTTTTTTTATATTTTCAGACTTTACTCCTGCTGCTCTTAAATCAGCATCATCTACTATTCCTAGTCCATTATCATCTGAGGCAAATCCAAAAATTGAAACTAAAAAAAATAAAACACAAAAAAATTTTTTCATACACCTATCCCCTCACTTAAATTTGATTATTATAGATAAATAATTCATCTGGATTTAATTGAGTTGTTTTTGTCCCAATAACACTAGAATTATCATAAATACTTGAAAGTAATGCTTCACGAACTTCACCAGAAGCAACAATATTATTTTCATTATTTACTTCATTATTAGGTACTGATTTTACAAGTGAATTATATGTTGACATAGTTACGATTCCAACAAAAAATAAGCCTATTGAGAATATAGACATTCTCTTATTTTTCCTTTTTTCTTCTTCTAGTAAAGCTTTACATATGTTTGCTCTAACTTTTTCCTTAGGTGACATATCAATTTCCTCCCATATCTTTAAGTGCTTTATAATAAACAGATTTTACAGTAGATAAATTCATATTTTTTATCTCTGCAATCTCCTTTAATTTATATCCATAAATATCTTTAAGAATAACAATTTCTCTTTCTTTTTCAGAAATTAATTTTAGTTTCTCTTCAAGTATCACTTTCGTATCAAAATTAATATCTTCTGGTAAAGACAAAACTTCATCATTTATCTCAAATTCTAACTTTCTTTTTTTGAAAAAATCATATGTTTTATTAATTGCAATTCTATATATCCAAGTATATATATTGCTTTCTTCTCTAAATTTACTTAAATTTTTATATACACTTATAAAAGTTTCTTGGCAAATATCTTCAGCATCATCATCATTTTTGACAACACTTAAAACTTTATAGTATACTCTATCAAAATATTCTTCATAAATGTTATCAAAATCCATATTTTCACTCCAATATACTAATATATAGTTTAGACATTGATATTATAAAAAAAGTTTAATTTTTTTATTTTCTAAATCTTCACTTATCATTTTTTTCAATTCCTCCAATAAACTATTTTCAGAAACTTTTTTTACTATTTCACCTTTTTTAAACAATATTCCTATTCCTCTACCTGCTGCTATACCGTAATCAGCTTCTCTTGCTTCCCCTGGTCCATTTACAACACAACCCATGACAGCTATTTTAATTTTATTTTTTTCATTTTCAAATTCTTTTTCAACTTTCTTTGCCAGTCCTATTAAATCTATTTCTGTTCTCCCACAAGTAGGACAAGATATAATTTCAACACCTTCACTAGACAAATCTAAAACTTTTAAAATTTCTTTAGCTACTTTTATTTCTTCCACAGGATTTTCAGTTAAAGAGACTCTTAAAGTATCTCCTATACCATCTATTAATAAAGCTCCTATACCTATTGCTGATTTAACTGTTCCTTGAAATTTTGTTCCTGCCTCTGTAACTCCTAAATGTAATGGATAATCAACAAGTGAGCTAATTTTTCTATATGCTTCCACCATCATTTTCACATTACTTGATTTTAATGACACTATTATATCAAAAAATTCAAATTTTTCAAGTAGTCTAATATGGTATATGGCACTTTCAACCAAAGCATCTACACAAGGTTTTGAATATTTTTTTAAAATTTCTTTTTCTATTGAACCAGAATTAACTCCAATTCTTATAGGAATATTTTTTTCTTTTGCAGCTTCAACTACTTTTTTTACATTCTCATCTGAACCTATATTTCCTGGATTGATTCTCAATTTGTCAATACCATTTTCAATAGCTAAAAGAGCCAATCTATAATCAAAATGTATATCTGCAACCAAAGGAAGATTAACCCTTTTTTTTATTTCTTTTATTGCCTCTGCTGCTTTAATATTATTTATTGTCATTCTGACAAGTTGGCAGCCTGCTTTTTCTAATTCATTTATTTGTCTTACAGTTGATTCTACATCAGCTGAGTTCGTATTAGTCATAGATTGAATAATTATGGGATTATTTCCACCTATTTTTAAATTTCCAACTTTTACAACTCTTGTCTTTCTTTCCATTTCATCTCCTCAACATATAAATAAAAAGGACAATGTCCTTTTTATTTATTGTAAATACTTCATAGGATTTTTAGGAACTCCATTATGTCTGATTTCAAAGTGTAAATGTGCTCCTGTTGTACGACCTGAATTTCCAGTTTTTCCTATTAAGTCTCCTTTATTTACATGCTCTCCAACATTAGTTGAAATGACACTTAAATGAGCATATCTAGTTTCATATCCATTTTCATGCCTAATTATTATTATTTTTCCATATCCACTCATATTACCAGCAAAAGTTACAACACCTGCCTTAGAAGCTCTAAGTGGAACATATTTAGCAACCAAGTCAACTCCTGTATGTAAAATGTATCTTTTTAAAACTGGATGGTATCTGTTTCCAAATGGACTAGACACTCCTGCATATCTAACAGGAAAAGCAAATCCTTCTCCTGAATATGAAACTGCTGCTCCTCCATCATCTCCTCCACCTGTTGTATCTGGTGGTGGGGCTACTCCTGCTCCTTTTTTACCTTTGCCTTTTTGCCCTTTTTCTTTCTTTTGTTCTTCTTTCTCTTGTTGAGCAGCTATAAGTCTTTGTTCAACATCCTTATACTTCTTTAATGTTACACCTTTTAAGAATAAAGTTGTTCCTGCTTTTAACTTCTTAGGATTAATATTATTATAGTCAACGATATCAACTACTTTTACTCCGTATTTTTTAGCCACTTTTGCAAGAGTCTCATTCTTTTGAAGTTTATAATAAAGTCCATCTATTGATGGGAAAGTTAGAACCTCTCCTCTTTTCAATTTATTATCCATAGCAGTTTGATTATTAATCATAATTGTTTCTGGCTTAACACCAAATTTCTTTGCAATAGATTGAACAGTATCTTTCTTCTGTACTTTATATGTTATTTTCTCAGCTCTTTTTGGTTGAACTGGTGGTTTTTCTTCTTTCTTTTCTACAACTTCTTCTTTTACAAAATTATATTCCTTTTCAAAAGTAGTAAAGTTACTTGTAGTTAATTCTAATCCCCCATTTCCAGCCTCATCTACTTGGAAATAATCAGTAAATAATTCATTATCAACTACTTCTTTACTAGAAATCATATATAGTCTAAAAGAGAACACAACAATAGCTAGAATCAATGTATAGCCCATTGTCTTCCTAACAATTTTTTTCATAAATTTACCCCATTTTCAGAAATTAGATTATTTGTACAAAACCTTTGGTAAGTGTGCTAATAATTCATCATTGTTTCTAGTTGTTTTTATAGCTTTTATTAATGCTGAGGTAGCACTAACTTTATTATCATAATCATTTAATAATCTTCTTAAATTCCAAATATCATCTATTTGATTTTTATTAAGAAGCAATTCTTCTTTTCTTGTTCCTGATTTAGTTATATCAATAGCTGGAAAAACTCTAAATTCAGCTAACTGTTTATCTAAATAAATATCACAATTTCCTGTTGACTTAAATTCTTCATAGATAACTTCATCCATTTTACTTCCTGTATCAACAAGAATTGTTGCAATAATAGTTAAACTTCCTCCATTTTTTATATTTCTTGCTGCTCCAAAAAAGTTTTTTGGGTGATATAATGCCATTGGGTCTATACCACCTGAAAGAAGTTTACCACTTGATGGTATTACAATATTATAAGCTCTTGAAAGTCTTGTTAAAGAATCAAGTAAAATTACAACATGTTCTCCATCTTCAACTTTCATTTTAGCTTTTTCAATAATTTCTTCTGTAACTTTGATATGATTTTTAGGATCATCATCAAAAGTTGATGCAAAAACTGTTGCACCTTCAACATTTTCCTTTATATCTGTAACTTCTTCTGGTCTTTCATCTATTAATAATATCCATACTTCTGTATCTTTCTGACCTTTAATTAAAGCATTGGCAATAGAACTGATAAAAGTTGTTTTTCCTGCTTTTGGTGGTGCAATTATTAGTGCTCTTTGTCCCTTTCCTATTGGTGATATTAAATCAAGAATTCTCCCTGAAATATTATCTTGTTCTAATCCAAGTTTAAATTGTTGTGTAGGATAGGTAGGAATTAAATCTTCAAATGGAACTCTACTCTCTAATGTAGCTAAATTACTGTCATTAGCTCTTAAAACCTTTTTTATAGCAAAGTTTTTTTCTTCTCCTATGGGGTTTCTAACTTCACCTAATACTTGATCTCCTCTTCTAAGTTTAAATCTCTTTATTTGTGAAGCAGACATATAGATATTTTTACCTAATGTAGTTTCTTTTAAGAAACCAAATCCCTCAGGAGCAGTATCCAATGTTCCATAAGCAAGAACTGTGTTATTTTCTTCAAGAGAATGCGATATTAACCTTTTTAAATCATCTTTTTTTTGACCTGCTGTTGTTTCTATTTCCATAACTTTTGCTATCTCTTGTAAATCTTTTAAAAGAAGTTTATTTAAAATATCCATAGTTTCTCCTTATTATAATTATAGTTTTCTAAACTATCTCTCCATATAGTGTCCAAGTTTTACATTCATTAATTTTTACATTTACAAATTGACCTTTTAAAGCTATATCTCCTTTAAAAAGAACAATTTTATTTGTTGAAGTTCTTCCTGATAAAACTTCTTTATTCTTTTTACTAGGTCCTTCTACTAAAACTCTAACAATTTTATCTTTATACTTACTACTTTCATTGAAAGAACATTTATTTTGTACTTCCATTAACCTTTGAAGTCTTTCTTTTTTTACAGATTCATCAATTTGATTATCCATAGTTGCTGCTTTTGTTCCTTTTCTTATAGAGTACATAAACATATATGAATTATCAAAGCTAACTTTTTGTACCACATCAATAGTATCTAAAAAATCTTCTTCTGTTTCTCCTGGGAAACCAACTATAATATCTGCTGTCAGTGCTACACCAGGAATCTTTGATTTAATTTTATCAACTAAAGCTAAATATTTTTCCTTAGTGTAACCTCTCCCCATCTTTCTTAATATTTGAGATGAGCCTGATTGTAAAGGTAGATGTAAGCATTTTGATATTTTATCATTTTTTGCAATAACATCTATGACATCATCTGTAAAATCTCTAGGGTGTGGTGATACAAACCTCACTATATAATCACCTTTAACTTTACAAATTTCATCTAAAAGTTTTGCAAAATTATCTCCATTTTTAAAATCTTTTCCATAAGAATTAACATTTTGTCCAAGCAAAACTATCTCTTTTGCACCTTTTTTTACATATTGTTCCACATCTTTTACTATTTCTTCAAGAGGAACTGACCTTTCTCTTCCTCTAACATAGGGAACTATACAAAAAGTACAAAAGTTATTACAACCATAAGTGATTGAAATAGAAGCTGTTTGATCTGAACCAAATTCAGCATCTAGCCTTGGTGGTAATTCATCTTCATTATCTGTGTATACTTCATGAGTGCTTTCATTATTTTCTATTTTTTCTATTGCTTGAGGTATTCTTCCTATATTCTGATTTCCCATAACTATATCTATTATTGGGAATTTTTTTACAAGTTCTTCTCCTTGTTCTTGTGCAAAACAACCTGTAACCCCTATTATAGTCCCTCTTTTTTCTTTAAGTGCCTTTAATTCTCCTAATTTACCAAATATTTGTGTTGCTGCACCTTCCCTTACTGTACAAGTGTTCAAAAAAACTGCATCTGCATTATCAATTTCTTCTGTAATATCATATCCTAAATTTTGAAAAATTTTTTTTATCTTTGCACTTTCATTTACATTCATTTGACATCCATAGGTGATGATTGATGCCCTTTTCACATTCTCCTCCTAATCTAAAATTATACAATCCTATAATTTTTATAAACAAATTTAATAAACATAGCACTATATTATAACATAATTTATTTATAAATAAAAATAAAAGTAAAAGTTTTAATTAAATTTTTAATAAAGTTATTTTGTAAACTCAATATAGTATATAGACTGTTTTTTTTGATTAAAAGTTTATAATTTCTTTGAAAATATACTTGTTAACATATAATAAGTTGTGGGAACAAATATTAATGTCAACAAAGTAGAAAAACTCATTCCAAAAATAATAGAAATACCTAGACCTTGATAAACTTCACTTCCATCTCCAATTCCTAATGACAATGGAATCATCCCTACAATAGTTGTAAGACTAGTCAGTAAAATAGGACGCAATCTAAGATTACAAGCCTTTTCTATAGCTTCCTTTTTATTTTTACTTTCTTTTTCTTCTTGTTGTATAAAATCTAATAATACAATAGCATTATTTACCACAATACCTATTAAAAGAATTATTCCCACCATAGCAACTGCATCTAAGGTATGTTGAGTTATTAAAAATCCAATAATAACTCCTACCAAAGAAAAAGGAATACTTCCCATAACTAAAAATGGAAATAAAAAACTTTCAAATTGTGAAGCTAATAGAGCATAAATTAAAAAGATTGCAATAAGAAAAGTTAACATTAATTCTTTCATTGCTCTTTGCATTTTTTCTGCATCTCCTCCCCAACGATATTGAATAGAAGAATCTTTATTTTTTTCAGAAAATATTTTTACTAACTCCTGTTGAATTTTTTGTGTTCCTATACCTCCATCATTTACATAAATACTTACACTATAAAATCTGTTAATTTTATCAATACTAAGTTGATTTTCTACTTTTCTAATATCTGCAATTTCACTTAAATTTATAAATGAATTATCTGTAACTTTAATTTTTAAATTTTCTAATTGTTTTATAGATTTTCTATTATCTTTTGAAAGACGAACTAAAACTTCTATTTCCTCATTTCCAGATTTTATAGTGATTGTATTTGCTCTATCTCCTCCTAATAAATAATAACTAATTGTTTCTTCTATTTGTTTTATTGACATATTTAAAGACTGTATCTTATCTCTTTTAAATATAATTTCAAGTTTTTTCCCACCAGAATCCAAAGTTGAACTAACATCAGCAACTCCTTTTATTTTTAAAACATCTTTATATATTTGTCTAGCCAATATTTGTATAGCTTCTAAATCAGTTCCTACTATTTGAAATTCTATATCTTTTTTAGGTTTTCCCTTGGCATACTCATAGAAAAATGTAGTTCGTATATCAGGTATTTTTTCAACTTCTTTACGGACTTTTTTTACAATTTCAAAAATACTTTCTTTTCTTTTTTCTTTAAAACCAACATCTACATTCACAGAAATAGTTCCATTTCTTTTTTGAATAATTGAAAAGTAACTTTTTGTATGAGGTTCTTTTTTTATAATAGTTTCAATTTCATTTCTAAGCTCTTGTATTTTTTCAAAGTCACTTCCATTTTGAAATTCTGCAATAACAGAGTAGTAACCATAGTCTTGTTTTGTTAAAAAGCCAAACTTTATAAATTTTCCTCCTATTCCAAAAATTAAAAAAGCAAAAAGTAAAGAAATTAAAACAGTTTTTTTCTTATGTTTTAAAGATATACTAAGAAACTTTTGATATTTTCTTTGAATTTTAGAAAAATATTTTCCCTCTGTTTGAATTATATTTTTCTTCATAAATTTACTTGCTAACATTGGAATAAAAGTAACAGAAACTAAAAGTGCTGCTACATTTGAAAAAATAATAGCCCATACCATATCTTGAAACATTTCTTTAAATATTCCTTTTGTAAAAATAATTGGTAAAAATACAATAATTGATGTTAAAGTAGAAGCAAGTACAGAAGAAAATACCTGATTTGTTCCTATAAAAGCAGCTTCTATTGAGTTTTTTTCTTCTTGTATATGATTATAAATATTGTCAATAACCACAACTGAATTATCAGTTAACATTCCAACACCTATGGCAAGTCCCATTAAAGAAATTAGGTTAAATGTAGAATGTATTCCTTTCATTAAAATAAAAGTAGTAGAAATTGCAAGAGGAAATGCAAAACTGACAATTAAAGTCATCTTTTTATTTTTAAAAAATATCCATAAAAATAAACTTGCTAAAATTAATCCCTGTAATGCACTTTTTCCAACAGTATTAATAGACTTTTTTATACTTTCAGAAGAATCAAATATTTTAAAGTAAGTAATATTAGAGGGCATAGTTTCTTCCATATTTTTAATGGCTTTCATAATTTTTTCATTTATTTCTATGGTACTGCCATCAGAAGACTTTGAAATAGCGATTGTAGTGGCAGGTTTTCCTCTATTAAATCCTAAATTAAGTGGATCTTCTTCTGTTAATACAACATTAGCAATATCTTTTAATCTTAGTGTATCTCCATTAGAATGAAGTAATATATTTTCGTATTCTTCTACACTTTCTAATTCTCCTAAGGCTTGAATTACATATTCTTCTCTTCCATTCATTAAACTTCCTAGTGGAATTACCATAGAGGATTTTCTAATAAGTTGGTAAATATCCATTGGAGTTAAATTGTAACTTGCTAATTTTGCTGGCTCTATCTGAATTTGTAATTGTTTTTTTGTTCCTCCTAAAATACTTACTTCTGCAACACCTGAAATAGTTTCTAAATTTGGTTTTACATAATTTTCTAAATAAGAAAAAAGTGCCTTTTTATCAGGAGAAACAAATGTTAAAAATAAAGTAATAGCTCCTGCTCCAACTTCTGTCTTTTTTATAATAGGATTTTTTGCAGAATTAGGTAAATCATTTTTTATTTGAAAAACTTCTCTTTGAATTTCTGTAACCTTATCTTGAATATTGACTCCATAGTTAAATTCAACTGAAATACTTGAATTTTCATAACTAGATTCAGAAGAAATATTTTCAATTCCTTCCACATTAGGTAAAATCCTTTCTATCTTATTGGTAATTTGTTTTTCAACATCTTCAGCAGAAGCTCCAGACCAATGAGTTATAATTTTTACAACAGGATATTCTATATCAGGTAATAATTCTGTTCTCATACTTTTCATAGCAAAAATTCCAAGAATTAATAAAGAAATAGAAATCATTGTTGTTACAATAGTTCTTTTAATGGCTATTTTAATTAATTTCATTTTATTTCCCCTTTCAATTAACATTTTAATATTGAATATTAATTCAATATTAAAATAAAAAAATTAAATAGAATTTACTCCCTCATAATAACATTTAGTAACTAAGTTCAACATCTTTTTTGCCCAATCTGGATTTTCATAATGCCTTGCTATCTCTAATAAACTTTCTGTAAAATTGCTTGCTAAAATATGTATTAAAATCTCTTCTTCAATAATAATTCCCTTTTTTTGAACTTGTCTTTTAATATGATTTTCTAAAATTTTAATAAACACTTGTTTTGCATTTTCGTGCTTTGTACCTTGTGCTTTATCCATTAAAATGACAAGACTCTTATGTTGGTTAAGTAATTTTAAAACATATTCTTCACCAGTAGCTTTAAATCTTTCCAATGCAGAACCTTCTTCTTTTTCTTCCTTTTCTATTGCTAAATTCAAATAGTAATAAATTGGATTTACAATTTCATCAAATAATTCTTCTTTATTTTTATAATAAGTATATACTAAACCTACTGGTATTTTAGCTTCTTCTGATATGTCCTTCATTTTTGTCTTTAAAAATCCTTTTTCATAAAAAATTTTTGAAGCAGCTTTATAAATTCTATTCTTAATTTCTTCTTTTAAAATTTGAGGCATTCTTACTTCTCCTTAATTTTTTTACTTTATTATTGAACCTAAATTCATTATATAAACTAAATATTTGTTTGTCAACATATAAAATATAAGTAAAAAATTTACATAACTTTAAAAATACTTGACAATAATTGGCTAAAATTATACAATTAGGATAGTATATTTTAAGGAGGTAATTTTAAATGAAAACAGTTGGTATATTTTTTGGAACTACAGGAGGAAAAACTCAAGAAGTTGCTGATATCATAGCTGCTAAATTAGGAGATGCACAAGTATTTGATGTTGCTAATGGTGTTGCTGAAATGGAAGTTTTTGATAACATTATAATGGCTTCTCCAACTTATGGTGCAGGAGAATTACAAGATGACTGGGCTTCTGTTATTGATGAAGTTGCTGATATGGACTTCTCTGGAAAAGTTGTTGCATTAGTTGGTGTAGGAGATGCTGCAATATTTGGTGGAAACTATGTTGAAGCTTTAAAACATTTATATGATGCAGTTCAACCTAAGGGAGCTAAAATAGTTGGATTTACTTCTACTGATGGATACGATTTTGAAGCTTCTGAAGCAGTTATTGATGGAGATAAATTTATGGGACTTGCAATAGATGCTTCATATGATACTGATGAAATCACTTCAAAGGTTGAAGATTGGATAGAAAACAAAGTTAAAGATGAATTATTATAATTCAAATTTATAAAAAAATTAAAAGGATTAGTTCTTAAAAATTGGAACTAATCCTTTTTTATTTTTTTATATATCCACTGTAAAAATTAAATTAAAATTTTCTTTTACATTCCTGCTAAATGGATAGCTCCTTCTACTCCTATTGGTAAACCAGTTACAAACCAAATCATCAAGAATATAGTCCATCCAATTAGGAAACATATTGAGTAAGGAAGCATTATAGAAATTAAAGTTCCCATACCAGCATCTTTATCATATTTTTGCATAAAGGCAACTATCATTGCAAAGTAAGTCATAAGTGGTGTTATAATATTTGTTGAAGAATCTCCTATTCTGTATGCTAATTGAGTAAATTCAGGAGTATATCCTAATCTCATTAACATAGGTACAAATATTGGAGCCATTATAGCCCATTTTGCTGATGCAGATCCCATAAATAGATTTATAAATGCAGCAACGAAAACAAATATAACTATTAAAGGTAATCCTGTCAAACCTATACTTTGTAAAAAGTCAGCACCTTTTACAGCTACATAAGTTCCTAAATGTGTATAAGAGAAGTAAGCAACAAATTGAGAAGCTGCAAATGCTAATGCTAAATATCCTCCCATAGTTGCAAGAGATGATCCCATCATTTTAGCAACATCTTTATCATTTTTTATAGTTCCTGCAACTTTTCCATATACGATACCAGGTACTAAGAAGAACATCATTAAAGTAGGAACAAGTCCATCATGTGTCCATTGTTTTAAAGCTCCGTCTACTCTTAAAATGGCATTTGCTGGAATTGTTAAAATACCAATCACAATACAGAAGATTATAACTGAAATTCCTGCACATCTCAATGCCTTTCTTTCTTGTGCTGTTAATTCATTATGATCTACTAAGACTTCACCTTTGTATTCACCTAATCTAGGTTCAACAATTTTTTCAGTTATAAATGTTCCTATAATCATAATCAATATAGTTGATCCACACATAAAATAATAATTAGAAGCTGGATTTACAAAATAGTTAGGATCTAATATTTTTGCTGCTTCTGTTGTAATTCCAGATAATAATGGATCTGTTGTAGAAAGTAAAAGGTTAGCTGAGAACCCTCCTGATACTCCTGCAAATGCAGCAGCAAGCCCTGCTATTGGGTGTCTACCAAATGATAAAAATATAACTGCCCCTAATGGAATTAGCACAACATATCCAGCATCAGATGCTATATTAGACATAACTCCTGCCAATACAACTATTGCTGTTAAAGCTCTTTTAGGTGTAGCAGTAACAACTTTTTTCATAGTTGCTCCCATAAGTCCACTTCCTTCAGCAACTCCTATACCAATAAGTGCAACTAAAACTGTCCCTAGTGGTGCAAATCCAGTAAAGTTTTTAACCATTGAAGAGAAAATATATCTTATCCCATCTGCATTTAAAAGTGATTGAATTGTTAATGTAGTTTCTTTTATTATGCCTTCTTTTTTGTCAAAACCTTCATAAGTAACAGAAGCTCCTGATGCAGCAGCAATAGCAGATATAATAGCTATTATAATACAGAATATCCAGAATAGCGTTAATGGATGTGGTAGTTTATTTCCTCCTCTCTCAACAAAATCCAAAAATCTTTGAATCCCTTTTTTCTTTTCTTTTTCCATAACTCCTCCTTAAAAATTTTATAATAATTATTTATTGTGTTTTTTTAATGTTTAATTTTTGTAGATGTTGTTTTTAATTTAAAATATATGGAAATTTTTGCATTAATTATATTTACATGATAATATAAAAAAGAATAAAAATCAACTTTTTTATTCTTTTAGTCAAAAATATATAAGAAAGAGATATACTGTGTATTTTATCTATACTATTAGCTTTCCATGAAATTCATCAGCAGAAATTAAATTAGATAACCCATTTAAATTTTCTTTTGTTACTTTTCCTGCAACAACAATTTTTAATCTTCCATTAGATTTTTTTATCATCTCATTTATTAAATCTTTTCCTTCAAGAGCAGTTGCTTTTCCACCAGAAGTTAAAATTCTTTTGATACCTATATTTACTAAATCATCAATATAATCAAGAGGATTTAAAATTTCATCTATTGATTTATGAAAAGTAACTTCCATAGGATAAGCTAAATCAACTAATTCTTTTGTAAATTCTAAATCTATCTTATTATCAGAAGTCAAACAACCCAAAACAACTCCTTTAACCCCTAATTCTTTAAATATTTTAATATCTTCTTTCATAATTTTTATTTCATCTTTTGAATAAACAAAATTTCCACCTCTTGCTCTTATCATAGGAAAAATAGGAATATTTAATTTCTCTAAACAAATTTTTACTGTTCCATAAGATGGAGTTGTTCCTCCAACAGCTAAATTTTCACAAAGTTCTATTCTGTTTGCACCATTACTTTGTGCTTCTAATGCTTTTTCAAGAGATTCTACACAAGCTTCTTTTATCATACTATCACCTATACCAAAAATTTTAAAATTGGTGCCCAAACAAGAGTAAGTAAACCTGCAAATACTATTGACAATGCACTCATTGAACCTTCTATCTCACCAATTTCCATTGCCTTTGAAGTTCCAACAGCATGACTTGAAACTCCTATTCCAATTCCTACTGCAACTGAATGTTTTACTCTAAAAATTTTACTTATAAGTGGTGCGGTTACATTTCCTGTTATTCCAGTCAACATGATACTAACAACTGTAATGGCAGGTATTCCTCCAAGCATTGAGCTAATTTCTATTCCAAAAGGTGTAGTTATAGATTTAGGCATAAGTGAAAAAATTAATTGATCTTCCATACCAAATAACTTCCCTAAAATAATAACTGATATTATTCCTACAAATGAGCCTACAACAGCACCTGTCATAACTGGTACAAAAAATTTTTTGAATAAATCCCATTTTTTATATAGTGGTATTGCCAAAGACACTGTTGCTGGACCTAACAAAAATAATATCATTCCTGCACCTTTATAATAGTCATCAGTTGATATATCAAAAAATTTCAATATAAAAATTACTATACTTGTTCCTATTAAAAATGGGTTAAATATAGGAGTTTGAGTCTTTTTAAAAATCCATTTACCAATCTCAAATGCAAAATAACTTATGATTAAACCAAAAAATAAATTTCCTACTATTGCTGTTTTCATTATTTTAATCCTTTCTTTTCTCTATAGTCTATCATCATTTGAACAACTTTACCTGTAATTCCCATAGTTAAAAATGTAGAAACAACTATAATTATTATAATTTTTACTAAATCTTTTTCTAATAAATCATAGGAATCTATAATTTTAACAGTAGGTGGCATAAAAAATAATGTCATATTAAGTAAAAGAAAATTTGCTGCATTTTCAATTTTTTCTAATTTTAAAATTTTAAATTTTAATAATAAAAATAGTAATAATAAAGCTGTTATTGTTCCTGGTAAAGGAAAATGTAAAACAGTAGAAATAAGAATACCTACATAGTTAATTACAAGAATTAACATAAACTCTCCAATCATATCGTCCTCCATAATTAATCTTAAAATAATTCATTAGATAAATGTAGTAAAAAATAGTTCATTGCTAGCTAAATTTCTTAACGATAAAAAATTAACGTTCGCTGCAAATTCGCTAAACTCACTTCGTTCAAACACAGCGACATTTGCTCGGCTCACTTGTTTTAATTTTTTATCTAAAATTTAGAATGCAATTTCACTTATTTTTTATCTACATAATAGTATAAACTCTCTTATTTTAATAATAAACTAAAAAAGAAGAGTGGAAATAAGTTCCACTCTAAAAATTTTACTTATTAATCTCTTGGCTTCATTTGAGGGAAAAGAATTACATCTCTTATAGATGGAGAACCTGTAAGTAACATTACAAGTCTATCTATTCCTATTCCCATTCCACCTGTTGGCGGCATACCATATTCAAGTGCTTCTACATAATCTTCGTCTATTACAGGTGTGGCTTCCTCATTTCCACGCAATGCTTCTTCAACCTGTGCTTCAAATCTTCCTCTTTGATCTGCTGGGTCATTTAATTCTGTAAAAGCATTAGCATATTCTCTCTTATTAATAAATAACTCAAATCTATCTGTGAAATTTGGATTATCTTCATTTCTTTTTGCAAGTGGAGATATTTCAACAGGGTGTCCATATACAAATGTTGGTTGTATAACTTTTTCTTCACATTTTTGTTCAAAGAATTCATTTATAATATGTCCTACACTATTCATATGAGGTGCAATTTCAACATGATGTTCTTTTGCTAATTGTTTAGCTTCTTCAAAAGTCATTTCTTTCCAGAAATCAACCCCTGTAACATCTTTTATCATATCAACCATATGCACTCTTTTAAAGTTTTTAAGGGATAATTGAACTCCATCATAAACAATATCTGTTGTACCATTAATTTTTTCACATATTGTTGAAATCATACCTTCAGCTATATCCATCATATCATTAAAATCAGCATGAGCTTGGTATAATTCAATCATTGTGAATTCTGGATTATGTCTTACTGAAATTCCTTCGTTTCTAAAATCTTTTCCCATTTCATATACTTTATCAAAGCCACCAACTATTAATCTTTTTAAATATAGTTCAACAGCTATTCTTAAATATAAATCTAAATTTAATGCATTATGATGAGTTATAAAAGGTCTTGCAGCAGCCCCTCCTAAAATTTGATGCATCATAGGAGTTTCAACTTCTAAAAATCCTCTTTCATCTAAATATTTTCTTATTTCTTTTATAATTTCTGTTCTTTTTATAAATATATCTCTAACTTCTGGATTCATTATCAAATCAATATATCTTTTTCTATATCTTATTTCAACATCAGTAAGTCCATGATATTTTTCAGGAAGAGATCTTACATTTTTAGCAAGTAATGAAATACTTTTAACTCTTAAAGTTAATTCTTCTGTATGAGTTATAAATAGCTCTCCTTCAATTCCAACAATATCTCCAACATTTAGCATTTTTACTATATGATCAAATTGTTCTTCTCCCAATTCATCTTTTTTCATATAAATTTGAATTTTTCCAGATTGATCTTCTATATGGGCAAAATATGCTTTTCCTTTTCCTCTTAAAGACATTATTCTTCCAGCAGTTTTAAACTTTAAATTTTCTTCTGGATTATGTTTTAAAACATCACCTATCATATTTTGTTTATCATACTTTCTTCCAAATGGTTTTATACCATAACTTTCCAATTCTTCAATTTTTTTCCATCTTTCTGCAATTAAAGGTTCTCTCTCTAATCTGTCAAAATATTTTTCCATTTCCTTATATCCTCCTAAAAAACTTATTTTATTAATTTTGTAAGTACTTCACTTTTCTTTGCCCATTCACTATTAGGAAACTCTTGTTTTAAAAGTCTTAAATATTTTGTAACTTCAACTTTATTTCCAAGTTTAGCATAAGAACTTGCTATATTATAATAGATTTCTGGCTTTTTGTCTTGCATTTTTTCAGTAGAGAGAGATTTTTTAAAGTTTTCTATCGCTACTCTTGGATTTGAATTTAAGTTCTTCATAGCCTTATCATAATAGCTTTCTCCACTAGTTTCAGTTTTTGAATTTGTCTTTTTTGAATCTGATGAACTTCCTATTTTTGTTGGTACAGTTCCATCTATAACAGCTTTTATTTTATCTCTCACAACTTCATTTGCAGTTTCTGGTGCCTCTTTTTTAGCTTTTTCTATAAATACTTTGTCTGTTTTATCTAAACTTCCTTTATGTCCTACATATTCTTGTAAAGCACTTTTCAATTCTGGATTATTTGTCTTATATGTTTCAGATGGAACAAAAATATCCTTATTAGTCAATTTTGCTACTCTAAGTATAATAGCTTTTTCATTATCTGAATATGAAGAAAAATCATTTTTTACACCTGCTAAGGCTTCATGCATCAATGAGCTATTTCTAGTATCATAAGCATATTTTAAGAATAAATAATTGACTTCTTTTGAATATCTTCCTGCTGGAAACATCATCTTATAAAGAGTAACTGCATTTTCTAAGTCTTTACTTTCATTTGCAGAATCTTGCATTATTACATCATAAACTTCTTTTTCAGAAAAATCGTACTTTGCTACAACTGCAATATTTATTTTTCTGTTTAGACTACCATCTATGTAAGTTGATAATATATATTGTCCTTGATACACACTTCTAAAACTAACTTTTCCATTAGAAAGATTAATTTTTGTATTTGTATTTTTTGGAGAGGCAGTAAGTTTTATAGCTCTTTCATTATCAAGAGGGAATATTAAAGTTTCTCCTAAACCAACAGTATAGTCATTTTCTACACTGTCTTCCACTTTCTTTATAGAACCTTTTAAATTACCTTTTACTATTGAAAGATATTCTTTTATGTTTTCATTATTAGCTTCTTTACTTATAACCTTACCCTCATCAACTGGTACTTCTTCCACTATTTTAGTTTCCCCAGGAATTTGAGGTTCTCCTCCAATTTCTCTAATTGGTCCACTATCTCTTTTTCCACCAAGATTATCAATGTTTGCACAACCAACTAAAATCCCAGCAACTATCAATATTGATAATTTCTTTAACATTTGCTCTCCCTTCCTTTTTAAAGTTGTTCTACTATTATTATTATTTTATTTATTTCATTATGATTTTCATCCAATAACAAATATGAAAATTCAAAACTTTTATTCTTTATATTATAAGAGTATTTTTCTCCTAATACAAGAAAATTTTGTTTAAAATTTTCTATTTCATAAAAAAAATTATTTTTTTCACCATTAAACTTTAAATTTATATTTAATTTATTTTCAGAATTTCTAATTAAAGATAACTCTTTATTTTCTAATTTTATAGAATATTCATTTTGAGAATTTTTTAAAAAGAAATTAATATTTTCAATATCTTCTTTTAATTCTCCTTCCATCTCTCCAACTAATTTCTCAAAACTTTCTTCATTATAGCTATCTTTTATTTTTAAAATAAAGTTCCCTTTTATAGCTGTACCTCCCCCTAAAATTACTTATGATATTTAATATTATTAGATATTGCAAACCATCTATATATTTGTTCTAAAATAATTAGCCTCATAAGTTGATGAGGAAAGGTAAAATATGAAAATTTTAATTTCATATCAACTGAATTTTTTACTTCTTTATTAACTCCATTTGAGCCACCTATGATGAAATTTATACTACTTACTCCCTTATTTTTTAAATCATCAATATACTTGGACATATTTTCAGAAGTAATTTCTTTTCCGTCTAAATCTAAAAGAATATTGTATGAATTAGACTTTGAAATTTGTTTCAGTATCTCTGAACTTTCTTTTTCAATAGAAATATTAATACTATCCTCTTTGTTATATTCTTTTAATTCTATAGTATTAAGACTGACAAAATTTGTCATTCTTTTAGTATATTCTGCAATACCGTCATTTATATATTTATCTTTTATTTTTCCAACACAAATAATATTTATATTCAAAATTTCACCTTTATTTTCTTTTAAAAAGTTTTTCTAAATCAAGTAATGACATCTTAACTATAATTGGTCTGCCATGAGGACAAGTGTACTCTCCAACTTCATGAAGTTTTGCAACCATAGAATACATTTCTTCTAAAGTTAGTTTATGATTAGCTTTTATTGCTCCTTTACAAGACATTGAAACTATTATATTTTCTCTAATATCTTTATCTTTATTTTTAGAAATATTATCCAATATTTCTCTTATAATATTTTCATAACTATCTCTTAAATTCATAGTTGGTATACTTCTTAATAGAATTTCATTTTTATCAAAATCATCTATATCAAAGCCAAAACTTGAAAATATCTCAATATTTTCTAAGGCTAGCTGTTTTTCTCTTGGGTCTAGTTCAAATCTTATTGGCACTAATAAATTTTGTTTAGACATAGAATGATTGTAATATTCTTGTTTTAATTTTTCATATAGTATTCTTTCATGTATTATATGTTGGTCATAGATTTCAAGCAAACCATTTCTTTCAACTAAAATGAAAGTATCAAACACTTGACCTATAACTTTAAAATCAATATTTTTTAAACTTGAAAAATCATCAAATATTTTTCCTCTATTGACATCTTCTTGATTAAAAATATACTTATTATTTTCAGACTTCTCTATAATATCATCATTAATCTCAACCTTATTCTTATCTACTGAAATTGAATTTTTTACTGAATTATCAAAATTTTCAATATTTTTACTATCTTCTTTAATTTCATTTGAATTAATAGAACTTTCAGTAGTAGTCCCAGCATTACCAAAAGTTTTTTCTTTTTCAACTTCAATATCCCTATAATCTTTTTTAGAATAGTCTTCTTTTTTAACTACTGATAGTTGAGAAAAATCTTTCATATTATCTTTGAAATCATTTATATCTAAAAAATTATTTTTAGTATTATCTTCAACTTCATTTTCTGCCTCAATATATGGAGAAATAAAATCTTCATCATCTGTAAAAAAATTTTCAATCTCTCCTTTTACTAAATCAAATATAGCATTCTGATTGGCAAACTTTACAACTTTTTTTGAGGGGTGAACATTAACATCAATTTCACTTGGTTTAACTTCTAAAAACATCAAAGCTGTTGGATACTTACCTTTCATAAGTTTTGTATGGTAAGCAGCTATTACTGCTTCTTCAACTATTTTTGACTTGACAGAACGCCCATTGATAAAAACAAATATAGAATCTCTGTTTGCTTTAAATAAATTAGCATTTCCTAAATATCCGAGTGAGAATTTGGAAAAATTTTTTAAATAATTTTTCCCAAATATTTCAAGTATAGCATTTTCTATTCCATTCCCACTTGTTTTTATGCTTTCTTTTCCCTCTATATTCAAAATAAATTTAACATTAGGATTAGCTAGTGCCTCTCTTAAAAATATATCCTTTATATTCAAATATTCAGTATTTTCTTTTCTTAAAAATTTTTTTCTTGCAGGTGTATTATAGAATAAATCTTTTATTTCTATTTGTGTTCCAACATTTCTTTGGATATCTTTTAGATTAGTAACCTTTCCACCTAAAACATTCATTTGAGTTCCATTTTGCATATCTTCTGTTCTTGAAGATAAAATCATTTTAGAAACAGAAGCTATTGAAGACAATGCTTCTCCTCTAAAACCATAAGTTCTAATATTAAATAAATCTTCTTTTGTTAAAATTTTACTTGTAGCATGTCTTTCAATAGAAAGTAGTAAGTCTTCTTTTGACATTCCACAACCACTATCACTTATAGAAATATCAAGACCACCATTCCAAACTTCCAATTTAATTTCTTTACTTCCTGCATCTAACGAATTTTCTATCAATTCCTTAATCATACTAGTAGGATTTTCTACAACTTCCCCAGCTGCTATTGCATTAGAAACACTTTCATCTAAAATTCTAATACGGTTCATCTTTACCTCCAGTACATAAAATATATTATTTTAAAGTATAACATTGTAAATAAAGATTTACAACTATATTTTTAAGAAAAAAAGCTAATTAAAAATCTTTTCAATTAGCTTTTCATAAATGCTATTTTTTATCTAATAACAACTTCCCTTAGAACCTTTTGACATTGTTTTTTTCTAGGCATACTACCTCAAAGTCTACTCCTATATCTTTCCCATTATTTAGCTTTTATAATCTATCTTTTTTATTAGCTCTTTACAAAATATTTAAAAGAATTTGAACACATACTATTGGAAAATAGTAAATTATACCTGAAATTAAAAATATTTTTATTATCTCTTTAAAGAAATTTAATGATAGTTTTATCTTTATTTTTTGTAAAAATATTAAAGATGAATATCCTATAACTATGCTAATAAGTAAAATTAATATTTTATATTTGGATAAAAAGAAATAAGGTTCTTTAAAAATATAGAAAAATATTAAAATATTTGTTCCTATAAATAAGACTTTATTAGATTTTACTATTTCTTTTTTATTATGAGTTTTTGTTCCTCTTACATAAATATTAAATCCTACAAAAATAAGAATATAAATAAATTCTATATATCTTATTTCTATAATACTAATAAAAATATTTAAAACTGTTGTTAATGCCACAGAGACTTTGATAATCTTATTTTCTCCGTATTTCATTGATATTCTCCCTTTTATTTATCTATATCTACCAATCTTAGTACCTTTTTTCTTTAAAAAAGTATAGATATTTATAAATTTACCGTCACTTATATTATATTTTTCTTTAAACTCTTTTTCTGAAAAAATTTTCATAGAAGCTTTATTTTTATCAATAACTATATAGTATCTTTCTTCTTTTTTATCAGTTTTATAATTGTAATCATAATCGCAACCTATAAAATTATTTTTATCTTCATACACTTCTTTTATTCTAAAATCAGCAAGTTGACCTTCTTCATACATATCATTTTCTAAGTCAATATAACCATAAAAAGTTCTTATATCACTAAAAATTTCATACTTTTTCTTATTATTTACATCAGAAAAAACATACTCATAATGTTGAAAATAATTTGATATAATAGCAAAGAAAAAATATGTAAAAAATACTAATAAATAAAATACCTGTAAGTATTCTTTTTTTAATTTCTCTTCTTTCTCATTACTTGTTTTAGAATACAACACTATCATAAAAATCAGCCCTTATATTATCTTTTCCTTCCTCGGAATTATCATCTATATTTCTTAATCTATTTTTTAAAAGTCCTGTTATTTCATCTAAATTATTTACTTGTTTTTTTATGGTAATTATTTTTGGTTCTGTTTTAAAACTAAAACTTTTTCCTCCTTCAAATTCTTTATTCAATCCTTGTTTTGCAACTGATGAGTTATTTATATTTTTGACATCTTCAAATCTATCTGTATATTGAAACATCACCGTTATTATCATTTCCTAACTTATTCTTTACATAATCATTTGCTGGACTTCCTAAACTTTCTAACCCTTTTTCATCATTTGTTTCATCTTCTACTACTTTTTTATCTTGTCTTCCTTCTAAGGCATCTTTTCCATGGGATACTTCTTCTGTTAATGTTCCAAATAAATCTTCTGCATCTTTTATTTTATTTACATCTATTGGTATTAAGGCCTTTCTATTTTTTTCATCTAATATATAAGATGAACCTGTACTTCCCTTTGCATCTTTTGGCATTGTAGACTTATCAAAATATACTACTATAGTATATTCCTATATCTTTTCCATGATCGTTTATATAAAAAGCTATACAAATATTTTCTATCTATATAGCTTTTTTTAATTAATTATCTTATACTAAATCATATGATACATAACTTTTTATGTAATCTTCTTTTAAAAAATCTCTTTATTTTTTAGCTTTTTTCGTATTATAATTATATCTTTTTATGTATATTTTTTGTATATACTTTTAGTTTCAAATAAAAGATTACATAATTCTGTATCAATTAAATAACTATCAATTAAAGGGTAAGTATAATCAGGCATATATTTATTTTTATCTAGTACCTGCATCATTATCTCTATTTGTTTCTTTGCTTCCTTTAAAATACCTCTTGGAACCTCATCAAAGTTCCTCATTTCTATATCATAAGGAGTCAATTTTGGTTCTGGTTTTAATAACTCTTCTTCTATTTTATCTAATGTTTTTTGACATTGTTGTATAACTTTTTCTAAAATTCTTTTTCTTGTGTTCATTTTCTTATTCCTTTCTTTTCTTCATTTTTAAGGCTCTAATAATGTTTTATATTTCCAAGGTTGATAAATAAATATTTGTTCAGCTCCTCCAGAATAATATACTGTATTCCTTGTAATTGTTGTGAATCTGCTATTCCTTTAAGTAATATTGTTTCTGGTTTAATTTGCCATTGTTTTATTCCTGTTATTTGATTCCAAGATGGAGGTAATGCTAGACCTTCTCTATTAATATATGGAGTAAATGTTTCAAATAAATATTGTCCATTAGAGTATACAGGATTTATTCTAGTTTTATAATCTATGTGATAAATATATTTTAGGAGCTAATACTTGTATTCCATCTACAGTTTGATATTCATACCATACTATATCTTTATCAAGTTTTGCTATTTGTCCTTTTGTTAATGATTTTCTAATAGTTAAACCATTTTTCTTAGCTTCTATTGCTGATATTTCTTTTCCATTTAGAAATCTTGTTCCTAATTTTTCTGTTATACTTCTTTCTATCAGCTCATTTTCATAGTAGGCATCTCCTAATCTTTTTACTCTATTCTACTTATCTTCATAACCTACTCTACTTAAAATTCCCTATTATTCATTAAAATTTTTACTAATTTTCCCTTAATATAAATATATTCTTCTTTCAAACTTCCATCTGGATAATATTCTTTATATAAACCTGAAAATCTTTCTTCTTCATCAAAAGCAACTCTTATTTTTATTTTATTGTCTTCATATTCGTGCCATAGTCCTATCTTTTTCCCATTTAGATATGCACCTCTTAAAATAATATTTCCATTCTTATCAAAAATTTCTCTTATCCCATGAAACTTTCCGTTGACTATACAATTTTTTTCTATCACTTTTTTCATTTTAAGAGAGAATATCTTTTGGATTTTTACTTCGTTTACTAAATTATTTATTTTTACTTTATAGATTAAAGAAATTTCTTCATAATAAAAATTTTCTTTTTCATTTGTTTCTTTAAAATTTTTATCCAAAAATTTTCTTACTTTAATTTCATTCATATTAAATCCTCTTTATAATAAATTATTAATATTTATATCCATCAAAATCATCTAAGTCATCTCTTTTTTCATTATAATAAAAAAATTCACCATTTATAACAATAGTTTTATATAATTTCCCATTAAAATCAAGTCTTTTCAAAAAGTAACTTTTACAACTTTCTTTAAGTTTTTCTTTTTTATATACAATTTCTCCATTTAGATTTTTTATCTCATACAAACCTGTAAGTTTTCCATCCTTATAATTTCTTATCTCATATCCTTGATTTAAAATATAAAATTTCCATATTCCCTCTCTTATATACTTATAAATATAACCATTATACATTTTTTTACAACTTCCTTCTACATATAACTCTCCTGTTGGATAATATTGTTTAACTTCTTCTATCTCACCATTTGCAAGTGTTTTTTCAGCTATATTACCATTTTTATAATTATAATAACCTGTTATTAATTCATCTTTATACCATAAATTTTCTTGAATTTTTTTATTATTAAAACTATAAGATTTGCTTATTCCTTCTGAGTTCCCATTTTCTCCTATTGTATATATTTCAAGTATCCCATAATCTTTTCTTACTACCATTCCAGTATCATAGCCATTTACAAGTGCATTTTCAAAAATTATATCATTTCCCTTATAATAATAATCTGCTCCTATTCTATGTTCTCTATAAGTCATATATTCTTCAACTTTATCTGTTGATAATTCATATAATTTATGAATTTTTATATCTTTATCTATTATTTCTGTATCTAAAATCCAATATGCTTTGCTTTTATCATGTATTTCTTTAAAATCTTCATTATAGTATTTTACCTCATTCATAAAATCTCCTTTATTTTACTTTTGCTGTTCTTCCTAGTTTAGCACCTTTTTTATTTACAATATTTTTTATTTCTTTTTCACTTTTTAATGCTTCTTTTAACTCCTCACCATCTATTACACCAATATGTTTTCCAGTTCTATCAAACACTTCATAATGAAGATATGAATGTGTCTTATCAACATAAAAATAGCATTTTGATTTTTTATCATAATCCATTTTTTACCCATCTGCTGTATAAATATTTTTTATCTATATAGCTTTTTCTAGTTTTAATCTACTTCTATTATTTCTTCATATTCTTCATAATTTTTAGAATTTTTTTCTTTCTAAATTCTATCCCTTTTTTCATCAACTTTAACATCCCTTTTCTTGATATTTCTGCCTTTCCTTCTTCATTATTAGAATCAAATAACCAAAAAATATGAACTTTATCTTTAAGAAAGTCTGCTCCCCAAACTTGGCCACTTATTCCTGAAATATCCATTTTCTCTAATTCTTCAAAATTACTAATATCTGATATGTAGCAAGACACTACTATTTCATTTTGATTATTACTTACAGAATCACAAACAAGTATAATTTTATCTTTCTTGTAGATACAGATAAACTAAGGTATAGCAATTTCTACCATTAGCTCTTATAACAAGTTTGTTATCTATTTCATAATGTAATCCATTATATTCCATATCAGACAAAGCATCATACATGTCAATGTCTTCTAGTAAATCATCTTCATATATTTTTCCATATTTCTTATATTTTATTCTTATATACACATTTGTTTGTTCAGCCATTTAATATTCTCCTTAAATAAAATATCCTTCCTCTTCTTCTTTTTTTAATTTCTCTGGATTTTTATGATACCTATATATCCAAGCTTTCCATTCCTCAGCTGTAATAGTTTTAAAATCAAAATCTTTCATAAAATCATAAGGCTCTGGGTAGCTATCAGCAGGAGTATTATCTATTAATTCTTTTGGAGCAATATCACTATCTATTCCTAAATCTATTCCATGATGTAAGGCTATTTTTAAATAAATTAAAGCAAATATTTGAAGATAAAAATCAAAATAATTTTCCATATCGTAGAGCATTTTTCTTGCTATTTTTATATCTAGCATAGAATTTATGCTTTCTTTCATTTTATCTATATCTTTTTTTGCCAAAGCTTTTAAAAATTCAAACTCAAGGTAAGTATATTTATAATAAGGTTCTTTTGAAGGATTAACCAAGTATATATCAGATCTCTCTATAACTTTTTCCCAATCACCTTTAATTGCTAATAAAATGGTTCTTGTTAGATAGCAGTTGGCTTCAGATTTTTTATACTTATATCCCTCTCTTTCATAAGCTATTATATTAATATACTTTTCTATAAACTCTAAAAGAACTGGGTTATTAGACATAATTATTCCCCAAAAAGATACTCTATCCCATCCAAGAAAATTTCTACTTTCTTTTCCTAGAATACTTAATTTAGCAAAAACATACATATTTTTTTTAAAGCTCTCAACATCTTTATCTACTAATAAATTTTTAGAGGCTGTTATGGCATGCAATCTTCCTAAAAGCCACATACAATTTAAAGGACTTCCTTTTTTTTCTATTATATAGTTTAATGTTTCTTTCTCTTCTTCTCGTTCTTCATTATAACTTTCAACTACATATTTAACTGACTCATTATACTTTTTTTTACTTACTAGCATTTAACTAATTTCTCCTTTATTTTTTAATTTTTTCAGGTGTCATTTCTATTGGTGTTATAATAAGTTCACCTTTTTTTTCATTTTTTAACATATGATCGATACCATTATCATTACCATATTTTGTATTAATTACTTTAAAATTCAGTTGTCTTATCAATTACTTCTGTTGTACCACTAGATGAAATAATTGCCTGTACCTTATTTGTAGTTTTTATTGTAGTATCAACATTTAATACAACCTTACTACCATCTGCAAGTACAGTTTCTACTTTTTTTGCTGATTTTAAAAGTTTTACTCCCCTTCTACCGCTTTTATAAATATCATTAGCAATTGGAATGGCTCCTATTATCCTTGTAGCTAAGTCAAGTTTTTCTCCAGTTACTATATCATATCGTACAATACCTTCTGTAACTCCTTTTATAACCCCTAAAGATGAGAAATCCAAGCCCATACTTAAAATATTTCTTAGAAAATTTTGATAGTTTTCATCATAAGGTAATACTTC
>UMEM01005355.1_pt1 | contig 26986 bp, 21 predicted proteins | sample 1964761 | NCBI WGS metagenome assembly UMEM01 (sample SAMEA4836021, study PRJEB28245) | human gut metagenome | biome: gut microbiome; material: fecal sample | place: Denmark | collected 2008 | reverse complement strand
TATAAGCCGACAGTTATAGAGAAAAGAAATCTCTCCTGCGGGTGAAATATGAATCAGGTCAATATCCATTGCCGCATCAAAAAAGTAGTTCGACAAATTCAGGAATAATATCTGTTCCAACAGGCTTTTGACCATTTCAAAACGTTCCCGCAGGCTGCACTCCTCAGAAGCAATCTTTTGTTTGATTGTCATCCCATTCGGATATCTGAATAAAACAATTAACCGTTCCTCATGAATGAAAAAATCAATGAGATCAGAAAAGTTTTCATGTTTCATTTCATCTGTCAGAAATCCGATTTCCTCATTTCGCAAAGCAGAGAGCTTCTGGCAAATAGCGCTGTAAAGGACATTTTCAGGCGCACCCATTTCATAGCAAATGTACTGACGCACATCATTGCCTGCCAAATATTCCTGTATTACGACATATTTTTTGTTGAGATTTCTAAGAATCATTGATGATTACTCCCTTACAACAATAAAAATTGAGGATTTCAGTTCCGGTACTTCCTGACAATATGCCGTTACTTCATAAATACCCGGAATGCCAGGTGCTGTGTATGTTCCATCAGATGCAATGCTGCCGCTTTCCAATCCATTTGTTTTCCAGATAATGGTTGCATATGGCATATTTTCGCAGACTGCTTTTAAGGAATAAGATTCCCGCACCCGCAGTTCCAGTTTATTGGGAACGATATAGAGATATCTTTCCTGATTATCTTCCAATTCAGGCAAAGCATCTGCCACTGCCCGCCAATGTACATTGATAAACTGTTTACTGGTAGGCTCGATCATTCTCACGCCAATGGTAAAGGTACCTTTGGAGGTATCAACCTTCGCTGCCAGTTCTGCTTTTACTTCCATATCATAAAACATATCGCCCACACCGTAGTACAGCATCTGATCCTGCTGTATGGAAAGATCTAAATGTACAGGACCCAAGCCGAGACCATGGACAATTTCCTGAGAGAAGAAAATCTGATCTCTTTTGCCGCCAATGCCCAATGAAATTTGAACGACACCGCTGGCTTTTCTTTCAGGATATGTCATCTGTGGAAGGGATTTATTTTGAACATTTTCCATAGGCAGTGCGCACTGTTTCAGGTCTTTCAGCATTTTCAGTTCTCTCTGCATGCCATGGGTGATCCCCATCAGCAGAAAAGTGCTGTAAAGATACTGATGAAAAGGAACAGTAGATACATGTTCGATCATATAAGTATTATCCAGTTTCATCAGAGAGATCTTTGCCAGATAAATTCCCTGTGGATAGTTATTGCGAGAAGTTTTTTCCATTACCGTTTCAAAATATCTGTCAATCATGGACTGGATGTTATCTGCTTTTGTCAGAGAAATCTGAATACTTTTCTTTTCTGAGGGATGCAGAATGTCTCTTCCTTCCTGAATGAGGATGTTCTCTGGCTGAACATGAATTACGATACTGCCATGTTCCAATTCCATTGCCTGCAAAACGAATGTCTTGCTCAGTTTCTCTCCTCTTTCCAGAATTACTTTGTCCCATTTCACCTGCAAAAAGGTTTCTTTGCCACAAAAAGCACTTTCCAGTGTTTCTTCCAATTCCACAGAAACCTGAACAGCATTGCTGATGTTTTCCAAAGAAATGGTAGTTTCCATTTGTTCTCCGGCTTTGACGCTGATGGGAACTGTCTGCGTAATACGGATTTGATAATCTTCGTAGAGAACTTCTTTCTTTTCAAAAAGTCCATCCATTGTCAGGTCATTGTTATCTGGTTCCTGATCTGTCAGATAAAGATGATAGTTTTCTCTTGTTTTATCAAAGGCATTTTCCTGTTTCTGCTCGCCGGAAGCCACGTTATAGGCGGGTACTTCCCCATGCTCCTCATAGGCGATGCACAGATAAGCATAGTCACCGCGTCCCTGTTCCATAATAGCTTCAAAACCATCAATGGTAGACAGACGATAAACAGAAGGTACATCGACAACAATCTCTCTGCCGGAAAAATCAAAAGCAACACCGTCTTCCACAGAAATGCTCTTTTCATCCACCATAACAACACGCAGACCTGCCGCAATGCCTACACCATGCAGAAAACGGTTGTGGAGACGTCTTTTATCATTGTAATACTGCTGATCCTGTATAAAATCCTGTTCTGTCAAAAGCTTTCCGTAATAATAACGGTTTCTTTCAAAAGGATAGTATTTTAGATTATTCATAATGCGGAATGCCTCCTTTTACTCCTGCTTTCCAATGGATGTGAGGGATACCAAAGACAGTCCATCCAAACGTGTCGGTTTATAATATCCAAGGCAGCTGTTCACACCCAAATATGTATGTTCTCCTAAAATCATGTGCTGGCGCAGCGCTACCAAACGTGCTTCCATATGTGCCGGAGAAACTTTCTGTATCAAACTTAATAACGCTTCCTGTTCTCTTTTTCCGGAACAGTATTTTTCTTTTACCAGAATCAAAAAAGCATTTTCATCTGTGCCATACAATTGATCCAAAAATTCTTTTTTGTCACTGTTTTTCCGATATTCACGGATCTGCCACTGCTCTATAATCAAAGGCGGTTCTCCCGTAAAAAGTTCAATGATTTCCATCAATCCTTGTCGTGTACCACGCTTGCGGAATACCTCTGGCGCCGTTCGAATGAGTTTTCTCAGTTTATCCTCACTCCAAATGTTTGTATTAACAATGTCAAGCCACTCTGCCATAAATTGCAGGAAATCCATTTCTGTGACAGCTGGTTCCAAGAGCGCCGGACTATTTTCAAATCTGCGATCAAAATCATCATAGATCGACTGAAAAATATTTAGGTACTGATCCAGAAAAGCGGCACTTTCTCTATTTTTTTCATAAACGGAAGGAAGATACTGAAGCCAGTTTTTTGCTGGAAAATACAGAAAAATATTCTCTATCCCCACATTCTCTTCCTGGCCGGAATAAATTTCGATGCAAAACCAGATATATCTGCCTTTGATATCATGAAGCAGCACATCTGTTTCATTGAGGAACTCTTTTTTCAGAAAAGGGCTCAATATTTTTCTTTTTTCCGCAGCAGGCAGTTGTCCAAACAAAACATCATCAATGGACATAACTGCTCCATTCCAGATTGTTTGCTTTGTTTCCGCGGCATAGACCCAAAAACGAACCCCTGTTCTAAAGACAGGTATTTCACAGGTCATTCTATGCCACAGGGTTTCTTTTTCACCGCTGTCCAGAACTCTTGAAAAGAATACACCCTTTTGTTCGCCTTTTAATAATTGAATGCCGTGTTCTGTGCAGACAAGACGATCCATGTACCCTCTTTGGTAGTCCATAGGTTTATTAAAAACAAAATATTTCATTTTGTCACCTGTCCTGTTAACGAATTACAATACAATCGACTTTTTTCAGCAATAATACGCCCAGAGGAGGCAACATCACATCGCCGTTTTTATTTCTGGAAATTCTGCCGCCTCTGGCATCCACATAAAGCATGTATATTTCCAGAACTTCTTCCAATCCGTCAATGCAGGCAAACAAAGAGCTGTGGCTGATTGTCGGCCCAAATCCTTTGAGATTGGCAAAGAACTCACGAACGGCCTTTTCCACGCTTTTTTCCGCATGCAGAAATTGGGGTTTGATGCGAAGTTCCGTATAAACTTCTGCTTCAATATAGACAGGGGAATAGAGTTTGATGCTTGTCCCAATCAAACGCCGTTCCATAAGCCGATGATAAATATTTTTCTGATATGCTTCTGATAAAGGCGCATATCCATTTTCTGAAAAAGGTCTTACGACAATACGTACTTCATTGCCATAAGAAACATCATGAAAACTGGATGTATCCAATACCTTACAGTCCCAAATCCGCAGACCAGGGGTTTTCATGACTAGTTTTTCATAATCGACAGCGCTGATTGCCCGTTCATCATTATGAAGAATCCTGCGTGCTCTGGCAAAAGCTTCTTCCATTTCTTCCGGCTCTCTGCCGCCCCATGCGTCCTGCATGTGTTCTCCAACGACTTGTGGCAAATGTTCCGGTGCTTTTACCTTCTGCCCTGCTTTGATATTTCCGTTATTCCCAGCGGAAAATCCACAGGAAACAATTCGGATTTCAGATTCTGGCATCCTTCCACGAATACCGTCACCAAAGAGAATATAGTTCCTCTTTTCATCTACAATATAGTGACAGTCATCAGGGCCAGAAGCATCGAAATCTTGGACTTTGATCCACTGACGGAAATACCCTTCATGTCGCATGCTGCCAACAAGAATTTCAAAGGAATCTGAGAGAATGCCACTCTGTTTTATTTCATACTGCTGATTTGGCAAGCCATTGCCATAGGCAAGGATTCGCTTTCCGTAGAAATCCTGCTCATATAATGCAGCTTTGGATGCGGTTTCCGGTTTTGCATCAATATAGCAGCCCTTTTCCTGATTCCATGCATAGTAATCAGTTAGGATATTGTCTTTTTTCCATACGTTTGCCTGTTCCACATCCAGAAAAATGGCATTTGTGTCTTTTTGCACCAGAGGAATGTTCTGAAAACTAATCTCTGTAATTGCTGGTGAAACATCAAATTCATCGCGCATAAGGATGAATTTCAGAAAATATCCGCCAATGCCCTCTTCCGATGTATATGCCATTTCGTTGGAAATGGAAAAAGTGATTTCACCGCTCCGAATAAATCCCAGTGTTCCATCTTCAGGCTGGATTTCCACGTCTTTTGTTCCGTCAAAATAGGTCATACGAATATGAGTCAGTGGTACAAAAGCAGTTGGATCATCGACTGGATTTCGTTCTACACTATAATGATCGTCCAGTTCAATGGATAAACGATAGTTTTTTTCTTTTTCCAAAGGTCTGTTTAACGCAAGGAAAAATTGACTGCCGGCACCTGTTTGTTTTCCGAAGGGATAAAGCACCAGGTTTCCGTGTTTTTCCGTATGATCGAAATGGAAGCAGAAAACATCATCATGTGCTGGTTTTACAATGGCATCCTGAATGATATCTCCCGGAATATTTTCAAGCTGCAAGCTCTCAAAACATAATCCGTTGATGTCAAATTTGGAACCCATGGGAATTGTCAAAGGTTCTTCTGACAGAATCTTCACGGTTGTTTTGGCAGAAGTCCTTTTCATGGGTACAATTCCAATCAGCTGCAGAAACTTTTTGCGCATGCCGTCATTTGTTTGGTCAATATAAAATTGTTGTGCTTCTTTCAAAAAAGCAAATAATTCCAATATCGTGATACCGGGATCGTGGTAGTTGTAATCTGTCCATTGGGGATAGATTTCCGCTATCTGACTTCTGGCTTTTTTCACAATTTCCTCAAAGCCAATGGTATCCAAACTGATTTCAGGCAGCATCACAAAGCCTCCTTATTCTGTGCTTACAAAAATCCGGTGTTTCCCATCTACTGGAAGCGCAAAGGGATATTTCCGCATTTCTTCCATGTTCAGTTCTATCACCTCACCGCCGCGGTAGAGATTGCCGGAAATAACCAGATTGCTGATCTCTTTCACTGACGGAATAGATTTGATGACGGTTTCTATCTGGCTTCTGTTTGGCAGAACACCCACAGAGAAACCGTTTCCGGTGAAGTTACCAGAAATGGGATTGAAAAATTCGTTCAGTTTTTCCATAACCTGACGTTTGCACCGGAAGATTTCGTTGAAATCCTGAACTTTGACTTCCGCACCCACTTGTATTTCGATAAAGTCAGGGGAAACAATCTGTAAACGATTTTGTGTCAACAGATTTTCAAAAACTTTATCTTTCATATATTCCATAATGATATCTCTCAAAGAATGAAAGTAATAATGACTCTTTTTATAATCTTTTTGCAAAATGACCAGCGTGATATATCCGCTTTTTCTGCTGCCATCTGCCATTCTTCCAGTAAAGCAGAAAGCACGATACACCATTCTGGATGCCTCTTTTGCCAATTTCTCATAATCCATTGCCGTAACTGCACGGTAATGATGTTTATAGGCAGCAGCGGTTCTTTTCATGGCCTCATCTGGTGTTTCCTTACTGCATCCGCCGGAAAAACCAACAGGATTCCAAACCTGATTGATGAAACCAAAATTTAGCTCCGTACCTGTAATGGCTCCCTTTTGCAGATTTCCCGCTTCTCCGCCGCCAATCTACATATTCACATAAATGCCATTTGCGACACCTGGTGAAGGCAGACGGTAGTTGGTACCTGCTGAAAAGCGCAGGATTCCACTTGCTTTATCCAAAGTATATTTTCGACCATCTTCCGGTTTCTCGTAGAAGCTTTCCGTTTGTTTCCAAAGAACCCAGGTTTCTGTTCTGTTTGGTGTTTGAGCAATATAGCGAAGGCGTTTTTCTTTTTGCAGACTATTTTGCTCTGCCTGTGACAAACTGCCTGTTTCATTTACCCACACCTGAGCGTCGAATATGGGACGATGTAAAAGCTGAAATTCCGGTGTGGCTGCAAAATCTTCATAAGTGAGATATTCCTCAACGTTTGTCTGCAATGTCCACGCTTTTACGCTGTTCATGAAAAATCCTTCTATCAAAGGAAGTTCTTCTTTGGATATATGGTCGTATCCATTAAAAATGTCCTGTACACGAATCCAATGTCCTTCTTGACCAAAGCAAGAAGTTTTTTTAAAATCAGATTTTCCATTAAAACTGATCAGTCCGCTGTTTTGAAATCCTTTTGTTTCATCAGCTACATTCAAGTCCCGCCATTTACCACTGCCAAAGTATTGCCATTTCAATCGAGGTCGTTCCAGCAGTGCGGCAGCACCCAAAAGGGTTAAAATTCGGATTGGCCCTTGTTCAAGGGGATTACTGAAGCAGAAATATACAGCAGGTACTTCATCCCCTGCCAAGCGAATGGGACTGTATCCCCGAAGGGATTGGAAACAGCTTTGTGCTGAGCTGAGCTGAGCTGACCGACACCATTATTTTCTTCATACAAATACTGGGGGGATAATCCCTTCCCCTGATATTCATAAGAAAAATAAGTTTCTGAGAGCATTGGCACAATGTACTGCCCTTTGGTTTTAAATCTGTTTTCCAGATTAACAATTCTTGCTCGGATACATCTGCTTTCCACAGAATTGACAATGACCGGTGACATATCCTGCGGGCAGACAAAATGCAGCGTCTTTTTCTGACGCCCGGTTCCATTCATGGGACTGAACACTTCATCATACCGGTTGTCATCAAATAGACGCATCCAGCCTGTTCCGTTGAAATATTCCCATAGTACCCGTGTGATAGAAATATCATATTCCGGATCAACCCGAACTGCGCTTCTGGGCATAATCAGCCGCCAGTCAATTTCTGTTTTATCTGTCAAATTCAAAGGGATTTTTGTATAATCTAGCAAAAAAGACATGGTGACAGCAGAACCCCTTTTGCTGAACACATCATCGCAGGAAAAGTACACTTCCTCATAAATAGAAAGCTCTTGTCCGAAGGGGTAATAATACCCATGGCTGTCTACATCTGTTCCTGCCGCATAAATGGCCTGAGGAGCAATCATAGCCGCTCTGCTTTTGAGTCTGATCTCGCCAATAGACATGTGATCAAAAGTTCTGCCGCTTTCTGTTTCATATCGAATCCAGAACTGACGAACACCATCGATTTCCTGTTCACACCAAGGAACCTGGTCATTGGATTTTACAAAAATGAGTTTTCCTTCTTCGATATCATATTGGGCAAAGGGAACAAATCCTTCTTCTGTGGAATAGCTGAATCTTCCGTTGGATACCAATAAGCGTAAAATCCCTTCCGAAACAGTATGACCATCTGTGGTATAAAGGGCTGCTTCCACCTCACCGCCTTGTCTCATATCGAAAAGAGAATCGTGTCCAATCATGAAAATATGGCGCTGGAGATTTTCTCCACTGAATCCAAAAAGACAAAACTGCTTGTCTTTTGTTTCATCCCACAGTTTTCCAATGTAGTCCAGTTTGTCATTGCTTTCATAAATCGCCTGTAAACTGGAAGGGGCAACAAAAACATCTTCGCGTGTTTCCACAGGAACAATATCCTCTGCACCATCTGTAACATCTGTTGTCAGTCGTGTGCCTGCCGGCAGCTCTGTTCCCTGAACTTCGTCATTTACAACTCGAAAAGATACATAGCCATAGGCAGGCTGTTCAGGTGCTAAAGAAGCATGCAGATTGTTAAAATAATCCGTGCGCCATTTCAATGGCAATTCTCTGTATCTGCGCAGGGTATCTTCCTGCATATCTGCAAATATCATGCCTAAAGTGGTACCAATATCCGGATTTTCCGGATCAAAACTCCAATGAGGCGTATAAGATTCAGACAATTCTTTAATGGAGTGAATCAAATCCTCTTTGGTAAGATTGTATATCAACGGTATTTTATCCATCTGCACACCTCCTTTCTGATGTTACAATTCAATGCCTTCGTTCATAAAGAACGGGAATACCAGATTATAGGGATTGTTTGTAGAACGAACGACATAAGAAATGGAAATCATGGCTTTTCCTGTTTCTGTCATACTTTGAGAAACTTCCACAGAAATATCCCGAATTCTTGGTTCCCACTGAATCAAAGCTTCTTTCACTGATTTTTCCATCTGAGATATTGTCGTATAATCCAGTGTAGCAAAGGCAAAATCATGAATGCCGCATCCAAACTCTGGACGCATAAGGCGTTCCCCTTTTTTGGTCATCAAAATAATATAAATGGCTTCTTTGATATCTTCTTCATAGGAGGAAGCACGAAATCTTCCTGTTGCGGGATCTGCCATGACCGGAAATCCCAATCCGGTTCCAAGAAACTCTTTCCCGTATTTTTCATCCTCCATTATTTTCGCCTCCTTAATTTATTTTGACCATGCTGCCTTTCACTTCAGTGATACCACTGGACTTGATTTTCAAAGATCCGCTGGCATTGATTTCTCCAGTTGTCCCTTTGATGCTTACAGACTGTCCATTGACTTTGAAACTCTGTTTTGCCTTAATATCCACAGATCCTACATTAACGGTTTCTTTGTTGCTGTCCAGAGTCACGAGTGTTGAACCATTGACTTTAAGTTCGATTTTTTTGCTTGCATCCAGTGAAATACAGCCATTTTTCGCATCCAATGTGATGCTGTTCTTATTGTCTTTGTCTTGAATGACGACTTTGCTTTTTTCATCATAAATCCCGATTTTCAGCCCTGAGGGTGTAGTAATTTCAATGGATTGTTTTTTATCCTCGTCTGAAAACAGGATTTGATCTCCGCCTTTTGTTTTTATGGTTTTATTGAAGTTTTTCTTTTCGGGAATTCCCTTAGGAATAGGACTCTGTTTATTCCATAAGGAACCAATGACAACAGGCTTGTCCCAATTGCCTAATATAAACGCCACCAGCACTTCTGACCCGATTTCTGGAAGGAAGTAGGCTCCATGCTCTTTCCCCGCATAAAAAGATGCCACAGGAATCCAGCCGCTTTTGTTTTTTCCCTTTTCCCCAGCGCCGTATTCCACCTTTACCATACCGGGATATTTATCATTGTAATTTTCCAAAACAATGCCGGAAACCATACCTGGTGCCTTGGAAGGCTCCCTCTCCGTTTTCAGCAGTTCATCAAAAAAGTCCATTAATCCCATCCCTCCGTAGTAAAGTTTGTCAAAAATCCGTTGTGGTTAATCGTATGGGTGACATCCGTAATGTAGTATTTTTTGTTGACCAGACTGTCTACACCTGATATTTTCAGAAATCTTCCGGGCACGATTTCTGGAAGTCCGATACAGGTACCAGATGCCTTTTTGTTTTCATTTTTGGCTTTCATTGCCATGCTTTTTGCCGCATCAGCCACATCTGTCTGGGTTTTGCAGTCCGAAAGAGCCACAACTTCAACGCCTGCTTTTATGACATCAGACTGCTTATCCTCGCTTTTTGCCGTTGCAGAACTGATTAGATGGTTTTGGGTATCCGGGTTATACCCATGTACCTCAAAAATTTTATTCAGGTAATTCAGACTGCGGCTGAAATTTTTCAATCCACTGTTAATACCCAACGTAATCACAGGTGCTGAGACACTTCTTGGTTTGCGAAAATAAGCTTTATCCGCGACGATGAAAAATTCACGATCTACCCTTCCGGACTGAATCAGCTTTTTTGTAATGAAATCATAATCAGATTCCCTTTGGGATACCACATCTTCCAGTTTATCATTGGTGTCATCACACTTTAAAGAACAAAGAGATGTGTATCTGGACATGATGGTTTTTACAATATCAGAATAATTTGGCTTGCTGTAAAGCGCATAAGGTTTGTTATCTGTCATCATCAGTCGTCGTGCATCCATGGCGTTGATGGTGAAGAAAATGCCATTTTCTACATCAAATTGAATGTCGACAGAAGCGATAAATCCCTTGAACACTTCTGTGGTTTCTGATACGTAACCAACCTTTACGGTTACAACTTTCCCGGGAATGATTTTATCTTTCAGCGTACTGTTGAAACTGCTTTTTTCATAATCATATCCGCTATTGATGGTGAAAGACGCACTGCCAGTATTTTCTGTTGATAATTTGATTTGCACCTGTTCCACAGAAATCCCCTTTTGTTCCAGCAGTGAAAGTCCTCCGATATTCAGTTCTACTTTTGGAGTTGTAAAACCCTGATATTTTTTCTGCAGTTGTGCATAAGTATAACTGCTGTCCATTAATCCCAGGCTTTTGTCACCTTTTTCTTTTTATTGCAGTGCCGGAATTTTCAGCACTTGTCCAGGATATATTTGCAGTGGATTGAGCAGTCCATTTGCTTTGGCGATGACACGCCATTTTTCGCAATCACCGTACTCCTCATAAGCCATGCTCCAAAGACTGGAGCCTTCCAAAACCGTTCTATATTTCGTACGGTCAGGAGATTCAAATGGTTCTGATTTTTTTGTCAATCCTTCTTCCAGCGCCTCTTTGATGGTCAAATCTAGTCTGCCTCGTATAGGCTTGCCAAAAGGGTCAAACATAGTGAAGGTTTCTGTAACGGAAGTGATAACACCTTTGAAATTCAGATTTCCCCATACAAAGGCAACAAGCGGTGGTTTATGATCTCTGCCGGAAACCTGTACAGCGGAAGTGATTTTCTTCATGATATCCGTTACTGGTTTGACAGAACTGCTTTTTTCAGAAGGACTTTTCAGAGCCTCCATCAGGTTGCCTGCACGACCGATTTCGCCCTCACTATCAAAGAACAATGTGGTTGTAAATTCTTTCTGGGCGCCGGATAAAAAAATCATTCTGGATACGTCAGTTCCAATGGAATGATCTTCCTTATAATTTGCGGAGCTTTTGATGGTATACTGGGAGGGATTGAATGCACATTCCACTTTTTCAACATTTTTGCCGTTGTCTTTATATATTTCGATAATGGCTTTTTTCAAAGTGCTCATATTGAACTGCCCTCCTCTTTAAAGTCCGCGCCGCATCTTTTCTAGACGCAGCTGACTTTGCATCTGATTCATAACTTTTTCCGTAACAACAGAAATGTCTGTTATATTCAGCATTTGTTTTTGTGTTGAGCGGATTTTTTCAATTTCTTTTTGCTGTACGTCCAAACGCCGTATCAGTTCCATTACGGTTTTATTATCTGCTTGCTCTGGTTCCTGACTGCGTTTTCTAGTGATGATATCATGCACTTCTGTCTGCATGGCTTTTTTCGCTTCCAATATGACTTCTGGTATCTTGGGAGGCGCCTGCACCGCGGTATTTCCTTGGGTTTTCTTTACTACAACCATTTGTGCAGTTCCATAGGAATCCGGCTGCAAAAGCGCGTTTTCCGGCGCATCCTGATTCATGACGCCAGAGAAATGATGTATTGTTTGCAGCAAAGTTCCGTTGCTCATAATCTGATTGCGCATATTTCCCTGCTGATTGAAAACATAATTGCTATTTTCCACAGATCTGTTTCTCTGCAATGTGTTTGGTAAATTATGAGAGCCTGTTTGATTTTGCAGAAATATCGTCTGGTGGTTCATACCGTTTTTCAAACTTTGTCCAGGCATGGCATTTTGCTCAGATTCTGCTTGTTGAAGCCAATTTATCATACGCTGCACAGTCATTTTCCCAACGGCTCTTTTTTGTTCTTCTGCCATACGCTGAGAAACTTGTGTCTTAACAGATTTTTCAAAAACAGTGCGGCTTTCGGTCTCTGCTTTCTGCCGCATATCCTGGAAAATCAGATTTACATTTCTATTTTCCTGTATCAGATTTAAAAATTCTGATGCAGCTGCTTGGCTTTCTGTAATATGATCCATCCATGTTTTCTTTTCTGCTTCAAAGGAATTGTATTCCTCCTGTGTTTTGGAAAAGGTCAGTAAGGGCTGAAGGTACTGATACCGCTGTTGTTTTGTTGCAGTTTCTCGCAGTTCTCTCCATTGAGATTCTGTTAAAACGGACATAAACTTTGTCAGCGTAACAATATTGTTTTTTGCAGCGTTTTCCAAAAGAGAAACCGTTGCTTCCTTAGACTCTTTACTTGTTTTTTCCTGAGTTTTTTTCCATGGTGTCAAATCTACCCATTCTGACAGATTGTTTTCAATCGTTTTCTGATCCATCAAAATTTTTATAAGCTCTGTACTTGCCTGCTTATTCTGACTGATGTATATCATGGCACCGCGTTTTTCAGCGGAAAAATCTGGTTCCATTTCAAAGGGTTCCTGATGATTCACCATTTCCAGCAGCGGAGAAATATATGCTTCGTTTTGGTGGATGGTGAGCACAGATTTTATTTCTTCCCATTGGTTTTCAGTCAAATAGGAAATCCATTCTGTCAAGCTTTCCGCAGTGTCCTGTATCTGCTCGTCTGTAAATGTCTGTTCGACTTCCTGTAATACCACATTTTCTTTTGACACTTTTTCTTCTGGCGGAAGCGATACCCAATTTTCCATAGAACTTTTGAGGGATTCCCTATTTTGTATTATGCGAATGATTTCCACACTTTTGTCTGTATGTTCTGCCAGATACGAAATCAGTCCTCGTTTTTCCGAAGAAAACAATGGTTCTTCAGGAGCAGGTCTTTGCAGTTCCATCATTTCCAAAATGGGTTTTATGATTGCATTTTCACTATTTTCTGTGAAAACATCTCGGATTTCCTCCCACTGGGTTTCTGTTAAATAGGAAAACCATTCAGCCAATCTTTCTGTTGTTTCATAAAGGGTTTTTTCGGAGTATCTCTGCTCTTCTTTCGTTTCCACGAAATGTTCTTTTTGTTCTGTTTTTATAAAATCAGTTAAAACAGAATGTGCTAAAGAGATATACTGATGTTTTTGCACATATTCCGCAAAAGCCTGCTTTTCCTGTACCCAATTTTGAGTGGACACTTGATGCTCCTGTTGTATTTCATGGAAAAAGGAACGTAGATTTTGGAAATCTGTTTGTTGCTCAGACACCAAAAGTGATTTCAATGCCTGCCATTGGGTTTCAGTTAATTCATTTACAACACTTAAGAATTCATTTTCCTGAAGAAGTTGCTGTGTTTTCTGGACTTCTTCTTGTTTTTTGACATAAGAAGAAATCAGCGGCATTACATTTGTCAAAAAGACCTCCCACTGCTCTTTTGTCATTTTGCGCACAGAAAGCATTTTCGCTTCTGTCATAGAAAGGGATTCAAGGAATTGTTTCTTTTCTTCCATTTCCATGGATTCGTAAATCTGATAAAATTGCCGCAAATTTCTCTGCCAGCGTTCTGTTGTCAAAGTGCCTGACGATTTCTGCAAAAGAGAAATTTGATGGTTTTCCAGCTTTTGATTTCGGAAAAGTTCAGATACCATATGATTTGTCGTTTTGGAAAAAATGTGATTATCCTCAGAAGTGAACTGTTCATTTCTGATAGACATTGATTTCAGATTTTGCTGTTTGATTTTTTCCAGTTCCTTTAATTGGCGAATCAGCTCTTTTTGATGAACCGTTTCCTTTGTTGTCTGCTGTTCTTCTTGTTTTTGAATATAAGAAGAAATCAATGGCATTGCATTTGTCAAAAATACTTCCCATTGTTCCTTTGACATAGTCTGAACAGCACGCATTTCCAATTCAGTCATAGAAAGTTCTTGCAGAAACATTTCCTTTTCCTCTGTTTCCATAGACTGATAGGCAGTAACAAATTGCTGTAAATCATGCTTCCAATGTTTTGTCGCCAGCGTGTCAATTGTTCTGCCGAAACGATAAATCTGACGATTTTCTAAGATATTTTCATTCTTCCTATGAAGCCCAATGGGCTCCAAAAAGATTTCTTCCAGTGTTCTTCTATGTTTGTTTAATGAAAGAGTCTGCTTTATTTGATTACGAAGAATGGAAGTTGTTTCCTGACTTTTCAGATCTGAAATGATACGCAGATTCCGAACATCAGTATGTTCATTCTGGCTTTGCACTAAATTGGATTTCTGTTGCTGGGTTTCAACAAATTTTTCCAAGTGATGCAGGAATTCCTTTTTATATGCAGTTTCTTTTACTGTCTGCATTTCTTCCTGCTTTTTGACAAAAGAGGAAATCAACGGCAATGTATGTGTTAAAAACACTTCCCATTGTTCTTTTGTCATTTTCTGAACAGAAAGCAATTCGGATTCTGTTGCGGAAATCTCACGCAGAAAAACTTCCTTTTCTTCTGCTGCCATAGACTGATACATATGATAGAACTGTTGCACCTCTTGCCGCCAATGGTCTGATGACAATTTATGGCTACTCATTTGCTGGCCATTAAACAACCGATACTCCTCTAAAGTATTGAGGGACGGTGTTCTGCTCTCCATGGACTTGGAATCAGAAATTCTATTTTTCTGAACGTACTTCTTCAACCGTTGAATTTCTTCAGTCAAAATCTGCTGTTCGGCAGGTGATTTCACCTGTACGGATTCCAGCTGCGGTGTTGCATAGCTTTCCACCATGCTGTCATATACGTTCTGTACCTCTTGCCACTGATTTCTCGTTAGACGGGAAATCCAATCAGTTAATTCTGTCCCTGATTTTTCTGGAGAAGACGTTCTTTCTGCTTCTGCATTTTTTCCCTTTCCAGCAAAAAAGACAGCATTATTCATGATTTCTGCATTTAACAGAAATGACTTTAAAAGAGATGTATATTGATTTTTCTGAATATACGCAACAAAATCCTGTTTTTCCTGCATCCAGTTCTCATGGGAATCATGATGCTCCTGATACTCCGTCTTAAAATAAGAGTACAGATTCTCATAATCTCCAGGTACATTTTGCGTCAATATCAATTTCAAATTCTGCCACTGGACATCTGTAAAATTGCTTACTTCCTGCAAGATTTCTTCATGGCTCTGCACTTCTTGTTCCCTTACATTTTCATCCTGTTTTTTCGCATAAACAGAAATCAAAGGCAATGATTTGGTTAAGAATACCTCCCACTGCTCTCTTGTCATATTCTGCGTGGAAAGAAGTTCCGTTTCCGTTAGAGAAATTTCCTGCAAAAAGAATTCTTTTTCTTCCTTTGACATGCTTTCGTAAATGGTACGAAGATGGTGAACATCATTTTTCCATCGTTCTGTCATCAAAAGCTTTTCAGAAGAAACAAGTGGTCTATGTATTCGATTTTCATATGCTGTTATTTTCTGGCTGACATTTTCCTGGATCTGCGTCACAGGATGAAGATCCCAATTTCTGAGCTGATACATCGTATCTTGGGACATATGAACAGAAGAATGCTGAACAGATTGTTTTTTCACTAGTCGTTCCAGAAGTACATTGGCTTCCTGTTTCATGGTTTCAACATGGCTTAACCAAAAAGTTGAATTTTCATGAACTTCTTTCAGACGCAGTATTTCTAGCAGCATTTGATTGATTTTTTCTAATATGATTTTTTCTTCTCTTGCTCCATGAGCCATAGCAACCCTTAATTCCTGAAGCAGAGGCTGCATCTCGAGTTTTAAGAAATATTGGTTTTTGCTGCTGAAATCATAATTAAGCAGCTGAAAAAGAAGGGAAAACATTTGATTGTCCTGTTCTTCCCCTTCCTCTTCGTTTTTGAAAACCAAAGAAGGTTCCGGAAAATAAAACCAGCTTTCTTCTCTATGGCGAACTGCCGCCAATGGGTTCCATACAGAAGGTGTTCGATATTTTGTTGTTTGTGCAATGCTTCTTGCAGATGTTTTCATATAAACCCCTTCTTATTGCCCTATGGTTTCTTAAACCTCAACCAATCCAGTATGAGAAATTTCAATCCTTCTGATGAACAGATTAGAGCTCATAGCATCCAGTCCATCTGTTTCCCATTTTGTTATGATGCCATACTCAAATGTATATTGTTTTGCAATGGAGCCGTCACGCATGACCAAGATCATACCCGCATTCACAACAGCGCCCAAAGTCAAAGCATCATCCAACCCAGTTGTCTGCACACCTTTTTCTAAAATCAATGTATCCGGAGATGTCTTTGCTTTCCGAAACATTCTTGGGCTATCATTGTATCCGCCTTCCTGAATGGTTTCCAATTCCAGTTTTCCTGTGATATTGGTCACCTTAGCAAAGCTGTAAATATCCAGATTTAGCCCTACAACAAATTGATTATTCGCTACAATAGAATCATGTATGCCATCCATTTTTTACGCCACCGCCTTTTAAAGTTTAAACATATTTTCCGGCTCATCATTGAGTTTACGATTGATGCCGGAAATTTCATTGCACCAGCGAATCCGATCCAAATGGCTCATACTCATGATTTCATCATGGCTCCAGTGGACATAATAGGCGATAAACGCCGCTTCCTCATAGATCTTATCTGCCGGATAAGTTTTTATAGACCGGCTTCCATAAAATTTATGGGAACATCAATCTCCTTCCCACAGTGCGGGCAGATGCTTTTATAAACCGGGAATTCCATGGTGTTGATTCTCTGGTAAAGATCCTGCAAATATGCCAGATCCATCGTGAAAAGGTTTTCAATGACCCTTGTGTCAACAGCCGGCATAGAACCCAGTTTGGTCACGACACGTGCCAGCAGGATAATGGTAAGATAACCGGGATTCTGCTGCACTCTTGGATCTTTCAAAGGCAGGATTTCATCTGCCGCGTTGGCAAGGCGCATGGTGCCTTCCTTATGCACATTCCCGTCTTTGTCGATATAGCCTCTCGGCAATGTAAAATTAAACTCTGTTTGAAATGCCATATTCATTTCCCCTTATTTTGAAAAACAAGACCGCACAAAAAGGATTGCCTTTTCGTGCAGTCTTTGTTATAGATCATTAAGATTTTAAGATACTCTTGTCATACCTTCATGCACGATTTCAAGTGTTTCAATTGCAATTTCAGAAGCAGTTGCATTAAAATCGGGTGCTGTGTATTTTGTGGGCCAAGCATTGATGATCTGCCAGGAAGCTGCAGGAGACTGTGTTTCGTTCAACAGTGTGATAGTCAATGTTTTGCGTTCGATTGCACCATTGATACCTGTTGTGATCCAGTCGAAGAGAACTCTGGAATCTGTTACACCCTGTTTCAGAGTGATGTTGCCATATTTCTTCAGACCGGGGATCTTCATGGGTGTTTCTGCTGTCATATCGCCTTCGCGGTATTCGATGGGTTCAATGGTAGCGTCAAAACCGGTAACTTCAGAAAAGCCGCCAGCTTCCAGACCATCGATCTCAACTTTATATCTAAATTTTGCTTGAGGATAACCTGCCATTTAAAACTTACTCCTTTCGTTCTTAAAAATGGATTATTCAGCGTCAGCTGTTTTCTGAGAGATACGGAAGGTTACAAATTCCGCAGGTTTTACAGGCGCAACACCGATCACGCAGATCAGTCTGCCGTTGTCAATATCATCCTGACTCATAGTATCTCTGCCGATATGTACAAAGAATGCTTCTTCAGGAGATGTACCTGCCAGAGAGCCGCCTCTCCACAGATTTGTCAAGAATACGCTGATGGTTCTCTGTACTCTTACCCACAGAACTTCATCGTTGGGTTCAAATACAGCCCAGTTTGTATTGGCTTTGATAGATTCTTCGATGAAGATAAACAGTCTGCGTACGTTGATGTATTTCCAGCTGCTGTTGCTTGTAGCTGTTCTTGCGCCCCATACACGGATACCCTGACCAGCAAATGCTCTGATAAGGTTCTCGCCCTTAGGGTTGAGAATATCCTGTTCGCCTGTATTGAACTGGCAGTCCAGACCAACGCAGCCTCTTACCACTTCATTTGCAGGAGCTTTGTGTACGCCTCTTGCATTGTCGCTTCTTGCGTAGATACCAAGAATGGAACCAGAAGGAGGAATGGAGATGTTTTTCTTATCCAGTGGATCAAAAACATTCAGCCAAGGATGATACAGTGCTGCATAGTTTGTATCGAAGATATTTCTGTGCGCGATGATGTCTTCTACTTTTCTTGCATCTCTTGGAATATCCAGTACTGCGAATCTGCTGCCTGTGTTTTCACAATGAGCAACCAGCATCAGCTGTACGTTAGGATCTGTTACGCCGGGGATTGCCATCAGAGAAACAACGTCGTTATCCAGGAATGCCTGAATACCTGTACGTCTGCCGGCACCTCTGTCTTCACCGATAAAGTCTGCTGCACTGATGGATGCAACGCTGCCGTTGCTGCCGCCTGCGAAAGCAACAGAACCAACAGATGCATCTTCGCCAACAAGCTGTTCAAAAGGTGCTACTGCTTCTGTGTTGTTTTCCAAATAGTGTACTTCCACCAGATCAGATTTTGCCATTTTCTTATCTACATAGTTAGGTGCCTGTACGTTAAAGGACATCTGATCGTAGAATTCTACGATTTCATTGTAGCTGACTTCCATAGCGAATTCGCAAGTAGAAATTACTTTTGTAGGAACCAGAGATTTGTCCACTACATCTGCTGTAAATTCAGTTTCAAAGGAAATCACGTTGTCACGGCTGCTTACGACTTTGTTGTAAACGGTTTCTGTTCCATCCGTGAACATAACAACGTCACCGGCATAGAAACCAGCACCATTTTTCACAAGATATTTTTTACCTTCGTTTGTTTCGATTTCTTCCAGAATCTGTGTTTTTGCTTTGCTGGAAGGTGTAATCACAACGCGGATATGGTTGCCCCACATACCGGGGTTTTTCGCTGTCAGCTGTACAACAGGTTTTTCTTTGGAAGGTGCAAATGCTGTTGCGCAGACAGCATCCTGAGGTGCTACCCTGCATACAAAACATCTGGAACCGCCATTGAGGAAGAACTGTTCTACGGCATATGCCAGATAACGATATTCCCCAAATTCATTTTCAGAAAGATAACCACCATACATTCTGTGGAAATCTGCCGGATTTGTAACCAGCTGAGGTACACCTTCGACGGGGCCTCTTTCAGCCAGACCAATGAAGCCACCGGTACTGGTGCTTACGCCCTCCATTGGTTTGGAACCGGACTCAAATTCTTCAACACATACACCGGGTGATAAATATTCAGCCATCTCATTTCCAATTCCTGCAAAGTATGCAGAAACTGGTTCCTTCTTTCCATCATTCATTTTATATGATTGTTTTCTTACAATACCGCCAATAAGAGAGAACGCTTTCCTTGTATCCAAAAAAATGGCTTTCCTTTTAGAACAGAATCATCGCGTTATATTCTTATTAAGAGTATGTATTGTCCTGGTCATCGTCTTCAGATACCATATCTTCCGGCGTGAAAAGATTCATGATGCGCCGTAAAAAAGGCAAGGTTTCTGAAGGGGTATTTCCCTTTTTTAAGGTTTCAACTGAAGCTTTTAGATTCTGAAATACTTTTTTCTCGATATCAGCCTTTTCCGGCATCATCTCTTTCAGCGTCAGTCTGTTTTCCTTTTGCGCAGCAGCTTTCAATTCTTTGAACATTCGTTCCGGGGGAGCTTTTCTGATGGTTTCTTCATAGATCACAGCACTCTCCTCTTTTTTGTGACTATCAGAGAAAATGCGGGCACCGCTTGTTTTCTTTTCAAATAACCTGTCTTCGTTCAGTTCTTCCCTGCTTTGATCGAATGTATCTTCGTGATATTCGCTTTTTCTGCTTATCTTAACGACATATCTGTCTTTGTTGGCACCAAAAACATATTTTCCATAGGCGTTTTCCAGCTGACGAATCGCTTGAAAACCCGGCTCTTTATTTGGTTTTTTTCTTTTGGCCTGTGCCGCTTGTTTTTCAGGTCGTTGTGGAACTGCTTTTTCACGCAGGGATGATGCAGATGTTTTCCAAAATTCCTTTTCCAGACAAATCAACCTTTCCGTCTATGTCTAATGGAGATATTCTGCGTAAATGCCAACTTCTGTGTCAGAAAACATCTTTCCTGTTTTTTCATATTCCCGTTTGACAGCAAGAAGCAATTCTTTCATCCCCACAGATTTTTCATTAGATGCTGCCAAAAACGCGGCGCTATATACAGCGTTTTTAATTCCACTGCCTGTCAATTCGAATTTTTCAGCCAAAAAGTCCAAATCCACGTCATAATCCAATGGCATTTCATCGGGAATGGCTTTTTGCCAGATTTCCCTTCTCTCTTTGGCTGACGGGAAAGGAAACTCAATGATGAATTTCATTCTGCGTTTGAACGCCTCGTCTATATTTTCCACAAAGTTTGTAGCCAAAATTACAACACCATTGTACCGCTCCATTTCCTGCAGCAAAAAAGCTGCTTCCATATTGCTGTATTTATCGTGGGAATCTTTGACTTCTGTCCTTTTTCCAAAAAGCGCATCTGCTTCATCAAAAAACAAGATGGCCTGACTCTTTTTTGCATCATCAAAAATCTGTTTCAGATTTTTTTCGGTTTCACCAATATACTTGCTGACAACGGCAGAAAGCTCTGCTCTGTAAAGTTCCATGCTCAAACGTGATGCGATCACTTGTGCCGCCATGGTTTTGCCTGTTCCCGGAGGCCCATAGAACAAAACGGTAATGCCTCTATGCAGATTGTTTTTTTCTATATTCCATTTTTCCAAAACAATATGCCTGAGAGAGACTTGATTGCAGCATTCCATTATTTTCGTTTTCTGATGAAGGGGCAACACTAAGTCTTCCCATTTATAACCGCATACAACTCTTTCTGCGCGGCTGTCAAACTGATGTGCTAAAACATCATGGATAGCATCATACAGCTGATCTCGCTCAATGTGTTTTCTATCGCTAACTTTACGCATTCTTTCCGCAAGGAACAGACATTTCCATATCTCGCCCGGTGCCAATTCATATTGGTTAGCCAAAATGCGAAAAGATACATCATCCTTAACAGCAAACTTTTCAGCAGCTTTTGTCCAAAATTCATATCTTTCCTCCATAGACAAAGGAGAAAAGAAAACAGGGCTGGCATCCAGCTCAAATGGCCGATTTTCAAAAATCCATACATAAAAAGGCAGATATGACAAATATGCTTTTGCGACAGATATCATGTCTAAATCACAAACAGCTACGGCTTTTTGTTCTGCCACAGCATCAAATAATAGATTTTCCGCATTTTTATCCGAAATCAAAAAAACGGGCACAAGCCCCTTTTGTTTTGCTAGCCGCATGAAACATGTTTTTTTCCCAATGCCCTTTTGGTCGTAAAACAGAAGCGGTTCTTCAATATGTTTGGTTTACTGAAAAATTTGGGTTGCCCTTGGAGAGATCGCTTCAGGATCACGAACAGAAGTTTTCTCATCCTGTGGCATCACACCGCTTAAATAAGAAAGTAGATGCGATTTGGGCTGAAGTGGAAGATCTTCTTCCAGAAAAAATCTGGTTAATACATCCTCGCGAATTACAGCCTTTTGTTTATGATTTCTCTCCCACATGTCTCTTGTAAGTATCGGCGTGGCACGGCCATCCATGCCGCCAAATAATGAGAAAATATCACCAAAACGGCTATCCCAAAAAGGCAGCACTGCAAGAAAAAAAATAGATTTCAGAAGGATACAAATGAAAATGTTTTCCAATTTTCATGATACGATTATATTCTTCGTCATCTGTATTCCAGCTTTCATCGATAATCTGCTGGATTTGTTCATCGGAATACTGGATTTGCGGATATTTTTCCTGATCGAGATCAACACCCGCATATTTCGCATAGCATATCATTTCGATATATCCAGTTTCTTTGATAAACATTTATTCAACCTCGCAATGCTGCAAATTCATGTCACATCTACTTTTAAAGTAATTTCTGAACGCTCAAAAGGAAATTGGATAAAATCCTGATTTTGTCAACGACAGAATTTTGAAATTTTCTACAAAATACATCTTTTTTCATTATTGATTATACATAAAAAATTTTTTTCGCAATAGGTTTGTAACGAATGGTATCTAATATGTAATGAAAAGTCAAAATTATATGTGTTATGAAAAAACTATTCTTTATAAAATGCAATCAAATTCTTTTTAATTTCAACATATCTTTTTTTCGGTACCGGAATTTGACTGCCGTCATACAGTCTAATTTCATACGGATGTATGGAGGAAATGTATATATTGTTGACAATATAACTCCGATGCACAAAACTAAAGGTTTCTCCGGCTTTTTCCATAAAATCGGCAATGCTGCTTCGGCTATGGATTTCTGCCCCATTTGTTGTATAAATCATGCAGTTTCTCCCAATCGCATTGACATATAAGACTTCAGAAGGAGATAAAAAGTAAGTAATGTCTTTATTGTCGGTTACCACGATTTTCTGTTTGCTCTGCATTGACTACATGTGTGACATCCAATATTTTTTCGCTGTCTCTCCAAGGGCATTGACAAATTTTTCGCCCTCAGCCAGCTTCAATTCTCCCATGGGATTGGAAATGTGACAATGCTTGATTTTTAGCTCCCCTTCCTTCATTTCCCATACAAATGTGCAGCGTTGCTGTGCTTGTAAAAAATAGCCCACATTGTCATCTGTTGTTGTGATATAGCGGCCTACAATGGTACAGGCGTTGCCAACATTTTGCGCCACGGTAAACTCCTGATGGGATAAGTGACAGGGTTTTAATTCTTGTATGATTTCGCGAAAGTCTTTTACTGCGTCCTCATAAGTATCAGCATATTGACTTTTGGCAGACCCGATCCAAACAATGTTTTTATCAAAATAGCGGATTACGAATTCTGGATCCATTTGCCAAAATCTGGCTAGACATTCCTGTGATAATTCCAGAATTTCTTGCAGCATCTGTTTATTCATATATTTTCTCCTTTTGCGATTTTTTACCAGTATAGCATGATAAAAAGCGCACAGTCAAAATCATAAAATAATTTTTAGATGGGTATCCCTTCGTTTCAATGCCTTGAGTATGTTATATAAAAAATTTCGTACATTGAATAACATAATATAATTTCCGTAAACAAATAGGGTGATAAAACTTTCTCATAAAATATGAAAAATACATCCCTGAAATGTACTTGCTTTGATTTCCGCAAACAAAAAGCGTATTGCAGCTTTCCGTACAATACGCTTATCTTTTTTCTTTGATACCCCAATATATATGCTGTTTATTTTTTCGTCAGTACCGGAGTGCTGCCTTTACTGCTTACTGCATATCCAAGGGCATCGGCCAGATCTCTGATTTTCACATAATTTGTATCGTCCTTTAAAATTCGTTCTATTGTGTATTCCTTTCCATTGACGATTATTTTTGCTTGTCCAACCACTTCTGTCTCCTCCTGCTCTGCATAATCAATATCTTTTAATTTCAGCCAATGTGTAAAACCAGATTTGCTTAACTGATTGATTCTGCATCCATAAGCACTGCCATCTTCGGCTATATATTCTCCGTTTCCGATATAGATGCCTATATGCCCCTTTCTCCATACAGCAGCACCAATTGGTGCGTTGGAAATGGTAGAAATCGGTTCTATTGCCAATGCAGTATCGTGATAATTCTGAGAACTGCGAGCAATGCCGGTTGCCCAGCTGATCAATCCCGAACAATCACAGCATACTTTACCAATTTTCTGCTTATCACTGTCCCAGATCAAATCCCCATAAGTCTGTTTCAAACGGTTGTAAAGAGCTTCTGTCATGACTTTGCCTTTCATACCATATACGTATGGCACGCCCAATTTACTTTTGGCGAATGCCACCAACTCTTCTCCAGTCATTTTGATCTCCTCCTTTTCCCCATAATATGAAAAAAACAGGGATTTTGTCCCTGTTTTTACTCATATTTCGCGATTCATTTTTAGCTAAGTTGCAAAATAGTCAAATTTCAATGAATTTGTGATACACCCCCAGAAGTTTCTCCGTAATTTCCTGATCTACGTGCATATGCCCAAAAAACCATTTCCGGAAATTGGGCTGGTTTTCTATGCTTTGATACCATTGATTCAAAATCAGTGGAAACTGGTAGTCTTCATCCAGGCTTTTTTGCCTGCGGATAGAGCTTCTGGCAAAAAGCGGCGGTTCATGTGTGATAACATATGCAATCTGGTCAGCAAATTGATGGAGTACATTTTGACCATGTTCAATTTCTTCAGAAGTTGGTTCTTCTTCTTTCCACCAACTTACGCCCTCTGTCCGTCTGTCCTTATCCACAGATCTGGCACCGCCAAAAACAAAAAATTTCTTTTCATATATGTCATATATTTCCCCGCGCATGAGATGGAAAATACGTTCTCCCACACGATGCACATTTCCACCATTCCATTTTTCTACTGGAAATTCATTCAGCATGGCATGATTTTCATGATTGCCATCCACAAAAGCAATGGTGCCGGGAAATACTTGTTGCAGGCTTTCCATATCATATATATAATCCTTGTCCCAGACATATCCGGCATCACCCGCTATAATCATGACATCAGATGGATGCAGTGTTTCTTTTTCTGCCAGCCAAAACAGCGGTACAAAGGTTCTGTGTTTATCACCGGTAATAAAAATTCTTCCATTCATTTTTCAATATTCACCACATTTATTTTTTGTAATAATAGATGCCATTTCTTTCTTCTCTCAAAATTATACCTGATAAATACAAGTATTGTAAATGTGAAATCGCTTCCCCCGTAGCAAACCATTTTTGCGGTTCTGGAAAGCTTTCCCAATCTTTGCACATAATTTCCCAAGTCATATCCTGTGCAACCATATAAGCCGTTTTCCATTCATTTGTTAAGATGTTTTTCACTTCCGCCAGTCGTGCTTCATGATGCTGAAAAAGCTCCTGAATCCGACCATGAACATCTTGAATCATGGTGCCATGGGAAGTTAAAACCAGATCTACATCCAATGCATCAATCTTTTTCAGGCTGTTCAAATAATCCTCCAATGGATTTTCAACACCTAATTCAATACAAATATTAGGGGTGATGGTACCCAGTATATGATCGCCGCAAAACAGCACATTCTTCTCCGCATCATAAAGGCACATATGTCCCGGTGTGTGTCCGGGTGTCAAAATCGGCTGAAAATGATACCCGCCATATTCCAGCACATCTCCTTCGTCCACGTATGTAAAATTCACTTTTTCTGTATTACAATATTTTCTGCCGGGATGAATGTCTGTATTTCTGCCAAACTGTGCCTTGGGGAACCCAAATTTGATGAATAGATCATCCAGCATTCTCCAATACAGATTACCGGATTCAAAATTGATCATTTCCCCCTCTGTTTCTCCCGCAAGGATTTTACAGCCGGATTTTGCGAATTTCGAGATCAAACCACAGTGGTCAGAATGAAGATGTGAAATAAATACATCATATTCCTCAATGCCCAATTCAGAAACTGCGCTTTTTAATGCCTCTTCACATTCTGGTCTGTTGAATCCTGTATCAATCATCAGATTTTTTTCGCCTAAAATGAAATAAACGTTGATTTCTCTCAATGGATTGTTGGGTAAGGGAACAACCTGTTTATAAATGTTCTTAGCCACTTCTGTTAACATCTCTGATCCGTCCTCTCTGTTGTATATAAATTGATTACCATTTATGCTATTTCTTTCCATTAATTATGCGTATTATTAATGAAATATAATTGAAAAATTCCTATTCTTTTGGTATAATTGCGTTAAAAACCTATGTAACCATTGTTGAAAGGGGCGATAAATTTGTCAGAAAAAAACAAATATTACTCCATCGGAAAGGTGTCTTCTATATGCGATGTACCTATCAAAACTCTGCGTTACTATGACCAGATTGGTCTGCTCGTTCCACAATATCGCAAGGAAGACAGCCACTATCGGTATTATGAACATACACAGCTTCTGACGCTTCATATCATCCGTAAACTGCGTTTGTTAGGCGTTTCTTTAAAAGATATTCAGAGAATCATCCAAAATTGTGATAATGCCGCCATGGAACAGTGCGTTGTTTCCAGAATGCATGAAATCTCTAAAAACATTGAAGAGTTGCAGGAGCAGCTTGCCATTGGCGAAATACTTCTTCAGCGTTTAAATACCGGAAACGTATTCCTGCAAAATAAAAATCAGGATCAGGACAGCATCATCCAAATTGAAAAAATTCCTTTATATAATGTTATTTCTACCAGAAGAATTAAATTGGATTATCAAAATTCCGATGTTTCCATTGATCGTTGGTCTGAGCTCATTGAACTTGCCAAAAGATATCATCTGAAAACCATGGGTTCCATTATCTTGACATATCATAACGAGCCCTTGGAACAGTTTTATAATAAAGACTGTGATCTGGAATCCTGTATTCAGGTTGCAGAACTGAAAAATGGCCCTGAGTTCAAACAGTTCGGTGGTTTTTTGGCAGCTACCGCGATACATATCGGAAAGAATGAGGATATCATCCAGACCCATGTAAAAGCTATAAAATGGCTGAAACAACAGGGATATGTCATCAGTGGGCCAATTTCAGAGGAGTATATTGTTTCTCCCATTGATGTTTCTGAAGTAGACGACCATATCACAAAAGTCATCATCCCCATCGAAAAAGCGCAGCACTAGATCACGATATCAGCAGTTTTCTTTATGAAGACGAATATTTTTAAACAGAAATATCCCACTTTCAAATATGGAAAAGTGGGATATTTGTATTTTGAATTGGATGTATCACCAAATCATCTTTGGTCATTGCCGTTTTCTTTGTCTGAGGAATACGATCTTGTCAGTTCTGATGTATGGAGGTTGAAAACATCAGATACACAA
>UMEM01005876.1_pt1 | contig 27123 bp, 42 predicted proteins | sample 1964761 | NCBI WGS metagenome assembly UMEM01 (sample SAMEA4836021, study PRJEB28245) | human gut metagenome | biome: gut microbiome; material: fecal sample | place: Denmark | collected 2008 | reverse complement strand
CCTTCGATTCATCCTGCTGCTGCCGTTGTGTTTTCTTAGCTAACTCAGCCTGTGCTTTCTGCTGTTGCTGCGAAACGAGATTCGCCCGGCCTCCGTTCCAGCCGCTGCGATACTGGTAGATGCCGTGTGCGTAAGCCAGGATGATGAAACATGCTCCCGCTACGACAGTTGCTTTAAGATTCATGTTTCCCCTTTCTCGATAAGTAAAGCCCCGCCTTAAAGCGGGGCTTTACTTATCATTTAAACATAGAAACGGCGTAATCTCAGTAAACCAGTTACTTTTTACACAAGCAATAGAGTATGGCCCTTCCGAACGCGTCAGCGTAACTACACTCAGGACTTACGTCCCGCTCCGTTACCTGCCCGCGCCGCGGTCGCTTGTTCATACTTCACAAGCTCAGGTGGAGCTTAGCACATTTTTGGTGAAAAGTCAACTATTCGAATAGTTTATTCCAACATTTACAATTGAGTGGAATAACTGGAATAATCACAGGCACTAAAAAGCCCCTTTCGGGGCTTCAGTTTATTCTGGCTTAGTAACCTTCGCTGCTTTACTTACGGCCTCTATACCATCGGCATCAGTGACTTTAACGAAGTATTCACCAACTGCGTTAACCGTCAGAGACAGAGCCTCTTCCGGGGCGTTTACCACTTCCTTCCCGTCTTTGTACCAGGTCAGCGCATATGGTGCTTTGCCCGCCTTAACTTCGACAGCGATATTTGCGCTGCCGTCTGCCAGTTCCGTGTCTTTCGGTTGTACGGAGAAATACACATCACCGGCATCCGCCAGGTACTGAATCTCATAAAGCATACCTGCCGCTGGCAGCGCAATACCGGTCTTGTCCGCAAACGGCATATCGTCCACTGGTGTTCCGAGTACACTTTCGTCTTCAATAAACACCACGTTCTCGCCAGAGCCAGACACGCGGGAGTACTGTACTACGCGACGCGAAGGTACGTCGGTTACTTTGAAAAAGCCCATCATTAATCCCCTTTCAGATAATCAGCAACACGTTTATCGAGTTCCGCCATCTGCTTAAGCGTGAGCGGATTCCCGAAACCATCTACAGATATTACGCGAAACTCTTCCGGCGATATACCGCTGTTACGGAAAATCTTACCTCGCACCGGGCCGAGCGCCTGGTCCTGAAACCACGCCGGTTGTTGTTTAAGGAACTCGTAGTAAGTGGTGTCTACGCTTACCTGAGTGCCACCTTCCGCGCCTTTAGCCGCGCGTTTTGCGCCTTTATCGAGGAAGTCGAACTCGGAACTGATTACCGGAGCCGTGCACGACCGGCAGTTCGGATGGGCAGGGGGCATCGGCCCCTTACCAATTTCCCACGTCATCCCGTCTCTGACCCTGCAAATCGTACTGGTGCGGCTGTCAAGCGTTGACACCCACTCGTACTTCTCTATGATGTCGTCGTTCTGGCGGTACGTCTCGTTACGGGCTTCGTTGGACACGTGAGACAGCGCGGTGCGGATGACGGTAGCGGCGTTACGCTCAGAGATGTCAGCCAGCCCACCGGCGCCTACTACATTCTTAACAATCTGCCGTGTTGTTTGACCTTGTACAAAGCCCATCTTAACGCCGGTTACAAGACGTGCTACTTCCGTTTCACCCCAGCCCGCCATCAGCTTAGTGAAATCGACAGGCTTGTCGCTTAATGAGAGCGGCTGAAACTCGGCAGCGGCCCACACCTGTTCAGCGGTAGGCGTAACAAATTCCGCATTAACGTTGGCCGTCAGCGTTTTTACGTTCCACTCAGCCTCATATGCCGCCAGTTCCTTAAGGTCATCTGTCAGCTTTGTTTGCCAGTCGCCCGTAAGTCCGGTCAGTGTTTCTTCCAGGTCACGTAACAGTTTATTCAGTCGTGCAGTGCTCCGACTGTCGTCACCGAATAACAGCACCTGCCGTTTGATTTCGTCCCGCATTTCCTGAAGGAACGGCGCGAGGTCTTTCACCTCACCGGATGCGGTGCGTTGCAGCCATATCTGGTGACTGATTAGGGATGTAAGTAAGCTCATGTGCCCTCCTGTAGTATCACCAGTGTAACGCATAAAAATAATATTTGCAGACACCAATATAATAGGGTACTATTCATTTAACTTAAACAGGAGATGCAAAATGGTTACTACAGTAATTACTTTCCCCGCGTATGTAGGGGCGAAAATCTGCAGGGCTAAAAATGACGTACGCTACTACCTGAACGCTTTTTACATAGACCCTGAAGGGTTGATAGTGTCTACGGACGGTCATAGATTGTTCTGCGACAATGTGAAGACAAACGTTGAAACGGGAGTTCTCATTGACACCAAAGGGAGGGAGCCTTCTAAATTTAACTACGCGGAGGTAGACCACGACAACGGCAGCGTTTCTTTCTATGACGATAGTCGTGCGCTTATATGTACACTTCCGGTGGATGTTGTAGACGGAAAATTTCCTGACTGGCGACGCGTGGCGCGCATTACACCGGATGCCGTCGGTAGCATAGGGTTCACTCTGCGCTATTTGGCAGACGCGTACAAGATTTCTAAGGCATACAAAAATGAAATTGCTCGTTTCGATTTCCAGGACCAAACCAGAGGATGCAAAATATCGTTTTCAGACACTGCGTTTATGGTGCTAATGCCCGCAAGATTTAAATAAAACTAAGGCCCCATTGCGGGGCCTTTTTCTTTACTCCTGTTGTTGCTGCGCCGACTGCGGAATTTCTCCCGCTACCTGAGTAACCGCACCTAACGGCAGTGGTGCGTCCTCAATAGCGTTCTGGATGTCTTCGTCCGTCCAGTCAGTTACGCCCGCCTTACGCAATGCCGCGTAATAAGCTGTAGCTGGTAACAGGCCCGCGTTAATATCCGCCATCCACTGCGCGCGGTCCTGAGCGGTCATTGGTTGCAGGAAGAACTCCATGTTCAGTTTGAACTCAATTTCAGTGCTGTCGCTAATCCCAAGCATACCCGCGACCCAGCGCAACGCATCGGTATACGCCATGCTTACGTTACGTGCGATTGTTGCCATAACGGACGTATCAGCGCCGCGTTGCAGGCGTGCCGATTCCGCGGTGATTTGCTGCGTCGGGGTAATAAGCTGTGCACCAATCTGGATTGCCTGGTTCTCTTTATCCAACATGTTCTGCTTGGCTAGGTTGTTCTCACCGGCCTGGACCAGAAACGCATTGCCGCCGTAACCGATGTTATGGCCAGAACGTGACCCCATACGCACTCCGTGAGGGTTGGCTTCTTTCCATTGTCCCATGCTCATGTTCTCACCGGGGGCGATGAACAGAGTAGGCTGGCCTACGACGAAGCTGGACTCCTCATTGTCCGCGCTGTTGCGGAAGTGCCCGATATTAAGTTCAGCCAACGGCAGCAAAGGTGCATCGTCAGGGGTTGAGTCGTTATTTCCCGCGCCGATGAACGTGAACGGAATCACCCCGACCGGAATATTACCGAGTTTCGGGAATATTTCGATATAGCCACCTTCCGTCAGTGCACCTTTCTGGTTAAAGCGGTACAGACGCTGGCGATACTGGCCTTCGAAAATATCAAGGACTCGGTATTGCTCGCCGTAGTTGGGGCTGAACTCATCCGCGCCATCGGTGTACTCGTATTCCTCACGCAATACAACCATAACCACACGATTAACAGACCCGACGCGCTGGAGACGCCAGTTGATGATATTCTCTGCGGTGTAGAAAGCGATTGTTGGGTTTAGTAAACCCTCGTTTTGCTCTGCCATGGTAGCTACTTCTACCGCGGGGGCGTCAACCAGCAAGCCACCGCGACCAACAGCATCAATCTCATACAGAGTATCCTGTGCGTGCTGCCACAGGCCAACGCCCGACCCGTCACAGTTAGTGGTCAGGTATTCCATCTGAGACGGAATAATCATCTCTGGGTCTTTGCGCATTACGCTGCCGACCATGCCTGAAAGCGTTCGCTTGGTGAAGTTGTAGCAAATTGCCCCCGCTTCGTATTCAGCCTGACGCTGGCGACCGTAAACCGGGTCCGGCTCGTTCTTACTGACGTCACGTAGATACGATGTCAGGTCGCCAGAAAGCGCATGTCGCACCTTCTGCCACTTAGGGAAATACTCTTCGTACTGGCGGTGGCGGGTTTTAACGTTCTGCCCTTGCCCTGCGTTAATGTTTGCGGAAACCATTTGTTGTCCTCTTAAAGTGCGAAAGTCACCGGGATGTTGATTACTGGTTTAACCACCGGCATCTCGTAAACTACAGGATAGCCGAGAGCATCCGCCATATGGTCAATGATGCCGTCTTTAGCTGGCTCTCCGTTATCATCGTATGCCTGCTGCTCCAGCGTCTTCGCTATCTCGGGGCATAAGTGGTCATTAACCCACAGCTTACCTTTTTCCAGTGCGGTATTCACGGCTAAAACACGGTCTTTAACCGGAGGGTTGGCGGATTTAGCGCGAACATCGAAACCGGCCTGCTGGAGTAACGCAATATCTGAGATTGACGCCGAGTTGGTCTTGCGGTTCTTGCCGCTGGCGTCCGGGTAAACGACTATGCGGTGGCCCTGCGACTTCCACTTCTCAGTAATTACACGCACGGTGTCCGGCGTATCAAACAGACCTTTCAGTTCTGCCACCGCGTGCCAGCCGTCTTTACGTTGCACATACACGGCGCTGGCGTTCTTCGTAACGTTGAAGTCCTGCCCGATGTACAGTGTATCGCCCGGTTGAATTGTCTCTTTGCTGCGGTGCTTGCGACGGTCATACGCATAATACACGCTGCCGGATGTCAGGTTAACGAACTCACCGTTCAGGTACGCGTTAATCAGTTGCGCGGGGTAAGTCTCGGTCAGTGAGCTAATGTAGTCAGGCGGCAGGAATCGCGCGTTCTCGTGTGTAGAAGCCTGCACCATCGAGTAACTCGGCGTCGGGTTCTCTTTGAACTTGGCGTAGACGAACTTGAACCCTTCCGGTGTCGTGGTGACAGAGATGTGGTTAGTTACGCCGGGGATAACCAGACGCATACGGGCGACTATTTTGTTCCACGCCAGCTCAGCTTTCTCACGGCTCAATACATCAAGCTCATCCACGACCGCAGCAGCGATTTTGAAGCCGACTATCGAGCCTGGGTTATCCATAGAACGGCAGATAACTGTACCGAGCACCGTCTTACCGCGAGTAACCACGACTTCTTTGTCGCCAGATTTAACCAGCACATCGAGGCCGAGCAGGTTAGCGGCTTCCTCAAATGTCGGGTAGAAGATGTCACGGATAGCCGGGTATGTCGGGCCGAAGTAACCCAGGCGCGTACCTGGATGCTTGAGCATAAACGTAAGCAGGTCAAGGCAGCCAACAAATGTCTTTCCGCTGCCGAAGCCGCCGACATAGGCTTTGTATTTGTTATCGCAATTCAGGAACAGTGCCTGCGGTGCGGATAGCTTAATACTCATTCCTCTACCTCACCCATATTCGTTGTTACAATTTTACCTACAGGCTCTGCAACACTAAAAATAATCTCAGTCGGTGCCGTTTCTTCGGTGGATTCGACTGGTTTCTCTTTACCGAGGCCCAGTTTAGCTGCGGCGAACGTAGCAGAGATGCCCGCGGCCCCTGTCTCAGTGAAATATGCCTCTTCCAGCGCCTGTGCTGTTTCATAGGCTTCTGCAAATGCGGGAATCTCACGCAGCCACAGCTTAATAATCGGGATAGTTACGCCGATGTGTAAGGCGAAGCGGGCCAGTGACGGGGGTTTATCCTGAATCAGCGGGCGTTCGTCACCCTTAGACGTAGGCACGAGTTCCCACGACGTGCGGTCGAAGAACTCGATTAGCGCGTCGCAATAATCCGGGTCCCACAGCGCGGCGGAATTACGGGATGATTGATAAAGGCTCTGTTTACCGCGCGGTCGTTTACGGCGGCGGTTTGCACTAACAGCTTCTTCATGTGCAGCTTGCACCACCTCTGGCGATGGCTGCTTGAGTTTCAGCTTCATAGAATCCCCTTGCATATGCGTCTGACCATCAGAGCGCATCAGACGCGCCCTACGCGTCTAAAGGGATTATATAAGGTGATTGGGCAGGATGTACAGAAAAGCCCTCGGTAGAGGGCTTGTATCAGTTGTATAGGCCGTGGCGTGGTGCTCTTTTACCGTCGCCGCCGTAATGGTCGTTAGCTACGGGAATGGCCCGGGCGTTAGGGATGATTAGTAGTCTCATTTGAAGAAACCATCCTTGACAAGCTGACGGTATAGGTTAGCTGCGTAACGCTCTGCCTGGCCTTTGCGCCGAAATATTTTCCCATTAACTGAATACTTATTTAACTCTGGCTCGTACCAAACTTGGTTGTCGATGAACTCCAGAATACTAATCATTCCCCGCTCTCCTCTTTAGCAATACGTTGCTCAGTTTTAGTGATACCCCGGCGCGTGAATAACACCGGGCTTGTCTTAACGTGCGTCATCAGACGGTTGTTATAAATTACATGGCGCTCGCAGTTAACGTCTTTGCTGTACTTGGCAATCGTCATTTCGTTGATGCCGGTTTGTCGGCATGTCTCAGCCATCGTGCCGTATTCTTTAATCAGGTTTGGAATGCTGGTAATCATCCTAAGAAATTCCTCGTTGTCCACATCGCATTCGGATATTTGTTATCGCGGTCCTGCACTACGGCAACCATGTTACCGCGTTGCACCAGGCAAAAGTGCCGTTGTTGCTCGCCGTTGTAACGACGCCAGATTGCCTCTTCGATTGCTGCGTTGATGTCACTGAACATATTCACCCCACTATCTCATCACCGAGCCACGCCGTTTCTCGTATATCGTCGACCACACAAGCGGCGTGCTCACGGCTAATTGCAAAAATGTAGAAGCTGAACTTCTTCCCGTCGGCGTCGATGTGGTTAACCGAGTAGGGTTTCCACAGGACACCATCAATTACTACTGGTTTAGGCGACTCCATACGCTTTACCGCATTTTAAGCATGTGGCTCGATGCACCCCATCAACTAAATGCAGGCGGTAATCATGCTCGCAGGCGTTCATCTTTTCCTCTTCTCCTCTCAACAACATGAGAAGAACCTTAAATGCGGCTAACTGGTACTCACCGTTAATTGACAGTTGCCCGCCTAACGTCTGTTTCTCCGACTCAAGCACCAGAATACGGCGCTCGAGCGATGCGATTGTGATTTTAGGCATTGGTGTCACCTTTGTTCAGGTTGAAGCGGTTAATCAGTTCACGGCGTGTCTCGTATAGCGACTCAACCATTTGCTCGGCTACCGCGATTTTAGTATTCAGGACGTACATCACGTGCCCTATGTCTACGCCGCCGTCAACGGCCTCTACCATCATCTTTTCATATTCGCGGTCAGTCATTTCTTCTCTCCCCACATGCGATTGAGATACTTGTTCTTGTCCGGCCCATGGAAACTGTTACGTTTCATCAGTTCCTCGCGTGTCGGGAACGGAGTGTGACTTACTTTACGACCTACGCGTAACGGTTGGCTTATCTGACCTTGTTCGCTCATTTCTTCTCTCCTGCATAAGCTGCTTTCAGTGTCTGCATCGCGGCGAACCAGAACGCGTCCGCAGGAATGCTGTTGCTCAGGTTACTAACGGCGATGCGTGCCATCAGTTGCGCATCTTTGAATGCTTCGGTATCTGTGATTTTCATCTTCTCTACTCCGTTCTCGTTGTCGATGGAGTAAATATAATTGGTGTGAGAGTAATAGTCAACTAGTCATTGCGGAAGATAGATAAAAAAATCCCGGCTGGGTCAGGGCCGGGATAAAACTGGAGAGCAGAGGGATGGAACAGGAGGTGATTTAAGTATCGTCGGATTAGTCTTAGGTGTCAACCTTCGCCGTAACCGACCTGCTCGTCAATATCGTCACGAGATTTAACTGGGTTGGTGAACTCTTGCAGTGCCATAACGGCCTCCATTGGCAAATACGAAAAACTTGGCCTAACCAGAATACTAAACGCCTTCGTATTCGTCCATCATTTAACAGCCCTCCCAATAGCCTCAGCCTCTTGCCACGGCTTACCTTCGAACAGCGCCAGACGCCCGGCGGTACGGCGACGCAGGCCAAGTAGTGGTTTGCCGTTCTGGTTGATGAACAGCGCCAGCTTAGCCCGCAGTGTTGCAGTATCACCAGAACGCAGTGCCTTGCCTGTGCCCGTAGTAGACGCAATCACGCCAGCACCTGCGTTATACACCAGGTCACACACCGCATCGAACTGTGCCTGTGTAAGCGAATGGTGCGCCGCGGCATCAACCGCAGCTACGGCTTTAGACATATCGCGATTCAGTAACAGGAGGCCTTGCCCCGGGGTGATGGTCTTACCCGGGGTTACGTCCGGTCCGTAGTGCCCGTAGCCAATAGTCAGGTACTTCTCGTTCGGCGTAGCACGATACGCAGTTCCGCGGAATCCCTCAAATGCAGCGGTAAAATGCAATCCATTATCTGAAATATTTCGAGACACGCTTATATCCTCCGTATGACAACCACGCCTGACGAATCTGGCGCAGCGCAACTAGTGTGATTAACGTCCCGGGCAACGCAGGCGACATGCTGCCCTGTAGCAGGTGGATACACCCGGCGGCGCAGACGATAGCGGTCAGGATATAGAGCACCCTACCAAATAGCCCGTCGTCAACGCTGGGGTGATATACATTAAACAGCGATGTGCCCCCGATTGCCAGCATACCGCCGAACCAGAATAGCTCATTCATCCGGGCCTCCTCGACGTGAGATGTATTCTCCGGCGACGATACCAGAGAGACGGGAATAGATAGGCATCCAGAGAATGGCGATGATGAATCCGAGGCCAGCTATCTCGCGCTCGCCGGTAATACCGAACCATTGGGCAGCGAGAGGTGCACCAAATACGGCGCAGGTGAAGCCGGTTGCGATAAAGCAGAAGCCGTCGATAGGGCCGGAAATAACGGACTTATGTTGTCGTAGTCCGATAACCCCTCCGGCTAGTGCGGCAGCGAGAAGCCACCCCGTCACTGTTTCAGTAAATTTATCCAAGATGAATCCTCCAGGTGCGTATTAAGTATGCAGTAACTGGAGGATAGCACGGTTAGGAATTATCTTAATAACGGTTTATTTATGTCTCCAGATGTATTGTCGTCTCTGTGGTTTCGTCGGAATATCATCGTATCCAAGCGATTTCCAGTAATTAAATAACCGATTAGCTATAGCTGCACGTTCCTTTGTTTTGAACTCACCGAGATTCACGGCCTTCCCGTTCTGGAAGCCACAGGCGCGGATAGCTTTGCGTCGGGCCTGAATCTCTGGGTACAGCGCGTTACGGCGGCGCTTGTATATTCGGACGGTTGCTCTCGGTGACAGCGGCGCAAGGCCGCTTCGTTTCAGGATGTCAGTTGCGAGGCTCATATGTCGAGAATCTCGCAGGCCATTTCTTCGGTAACTTTCGAACAAGGTGCGTACAATACCTGGTCGGCGAAGTTACGCAGTTTGCGTTCCAGTTCCGCGTAATCTTCGTAACTTACATACTCCCCATTTACTTTACTATCGAAATGACCATCTTCATAAAAGCCTTTGCGAATAACCATAATCACTTCTCCTGTTTACCAAGTCGCTTAGGTGAGCAGATAGCGCGTACCTCTGAATCGATGGGCTTGTCACCCTGAAACAGGAAGTGTGCGTTCTCTGCGGCGCGTGCCGCGGACTGGCACGCCTCCGTCGAATAAAACGTTTCCGATGCCGCTAGTTGCATCTGGCCCGCCGACAGTACCCAGATAAATAAGATGCTGGTCATCAGAAGTATTCCCCGCACGTTTTACATACTTTCGTACCGAACGGCGCGGAGCCATCTGTTATTACATAATAGAAACTGTGTTTGCACTCCCGTGTACAGGCTGTTGGCCCATACTCAAGTCCGTCCCACTCACGCTTGCCGCATTCGCAGCAAAACCGGCTACCGGGCACGTTGTCCTTGTGGCCTTCGGCAATAAACAATCCTGGAGCGATAATCCAATTGTGGTCACATTCCTGCGTATCTTCTTTTCGGCAACCAGATTGCTCCGAACCGTACGCACCTTTGCGGATAAGTTTGTAGGCCTCCACGTCACCAGTAGCCTCGACCAATGCCAGATGCAACTCCTTAACTTGCCCTGTCAGGTGCGATATGTGCTCAGATTTCTTAATGTTGTCTTCCCGCAACTCCTTAATCTGCGCCGACGCATCACGTAACTGATTCTTAAGTGACTGCACCTCATGCGCCAGGTCTTCGCTCCGGCTGTTATTTACCTGCTGCCGTAGCTGGTCGATCAGGTACTCGAATATTTCGTTTTTGTTACTCATCAGCTTCACCCCTTTTCGCATCCACCCCGACTAGCAGCGATTTAGTGTCGCCGTCACACACCGAAGTGCTACTAATTATTTCGTAAGCGTCTACCAGTTCGCCTAAAGTCCAGCTACCGTACCAGCCCATCTCTGTCTCTCCTCTCGCTTGTGTAAATGAATAGTAGCCTATTCTATCTTAGTGTGCAAGTAAATTTTATTGGTGTGTTATGGAGTCGATGAATGCCAGTAACTCCCTTTCCGCTTCTGCCTCTCTTTCTTCAAGCGACCAGGTAGCGGATTCCTCTGTCGCCGTTGCTAAATCGGTTTTCGCATCAACCATCGTGTCGATTAACGTGATTAGTCGTTCAGCCTGTTCTTTAGTAATCATTGTTGCATCTCCTGCAATAGTCGCTTCGATTGTTGCGTTTGATGAAAGTGTCGCCTTTTGACGACACTAAGTTAAAGTTGTACGCTGCTGTGTAGCAGCGTAAGTCACTCAGTAAAATCCCAAACTATTGAACATCACACTTCTGGCGGCTCGGGTAACGGCATCCAGTGCGTCACGTACTTATCGTAGTGATTCCAGAAAGGCTTTCTCCCGTCATCAGGAACTATGTAATAATCGTGCTGAACTGCGTTATTTAACGTTTCATACACCAGGAACTCTTTATCCGTATACCCATTACCCGGCAGCATCTCACTACACTTAATCCACTCACCCATACCTCACACCTCTTTCAATCAAGGATTGCACACCAGCTTTCCACGCCCGCCACGCGAGACGCGTCTTAACGTTCAGGTACTCTTTCTTTGAACCCTTGTTAACCGGCAGACCCTCGACCACAGCCCACCGTTCAAATGCTTCTCTCATACCAGAACCTCACATTCATCCCGATACACGAACAATAACGACCCTTTGTACTCAATCATAAAACCATAATGGTTGATGCTGAACGCCGGAAAAACATCACCTACCGAGATTCCGAAATCTATAAGCCTGCGGTCAGTTATACGGACAAGCCTGCGGTCAGTTATACGGATTCGCATTAACGGCAACCTCCCTCAGAGTCGTCGGCACAAGCATCACGATTCGATGCCGTTTTGATTGCCTGTAAGCTATTTAGCATTTGCTGGCTATCCATCGTAATAATTGTAATCCCGTCCGATAAATGCACCTCGTAGCGTTCAGCTACGAAATATATTTCCTCGAAATCATGATGTTTCAGTTCTTCAAATAATTCTTCCATCACTTCGCCCCTTTGAATTTAAAATTGTTGCCAATGAGTTTTAAGTTCTCCTCTTCTACGTATATTTGTGAATTTACCCCTCTCACCTTTTGCACGGTCACTACGTACTCTCCGGGAAATAAATTAGATTTTAATTCAATTATGCCGTGTTCACCGTCGGCGCATTTAACCAACTGACCATTCTTAAACATAACCCTCACTCCTCTGTCTCGTCCCGATAAGTGAATAGTATCCTATTATGTTGGGGCGTGCAAGAGATTAGTTACGTTGCCGTTGTGATTCTTTCGTTTCTTAAAGGAGTACGCAACGCAGTGGGTGGGCGTTAGCCCACCCCAGCGGAGTGAAGTACTCTCTACCTCACTCACTCACGGCAACTATAGAAACTTTTAATTATCAGTGACTTGGGTATTTAGGCGGGATTAACAATAGACTTTGGCCCTTCCGAAAGCGCCAGCGGAACTACACTCAAGTGCCTAATGGCACGCGTTGCGTTCCCTGCCGCTCCGCGGTCGCTTGCGATATCTCACAAGCTCAGTGAAGCTTAGCATATTTTTAAGTAAAAGTCAATACTAGTAGCATCTTTTGTATCTTAGTAACTTTGTGTGGTGTTTTGGTTGCTTTTACAAAGTTACCGCCTTATACTTCGGTACATCTTACATAGGAGAACGTGAAATGACTATCAATGAAGTAGCTGAACGTATTGGGGTGACACGTCAGACAATTAATAACTGGATTAAGAGTGGAAAGTTTCCTGATTGCAGCGTTAAAGTAATGGGTCGCCGGATGCCGGGGACATTTGACCGTAATAAAGTTGAAGCGTGGATTAAGGAGAATGTGAAATGAAAGGTGTAATTTTCCACGATAAAGAAAATGACAGTGCTTATATGGTTTATTTAGTGCAAGGCGAGTACGCGTTATGCTTTAACGTTTCTTGTAAACTGGACTCTTATTCACCGTTTTGCGTTACAGAAGAATTGCAGTTGATTAGTCTCCGAAGACTCAGCACAATGTCGGCTTCCATCGATGTCTCTGACCACTTAGCGTACGTTTGTCAGTATTTCGGTGATGAGATTGTTGTAGATTATTATCGTAAGTACGCGCATTTGATGGAATGTCTGGCTAATAGATAAAAGAAAGCCCCAGCGTTAGAGCGCCGAGGCCAAATTACTTGCTGAAGGAAATATAACATGTCCGATGTAATTTTATCCTACTCGTGGTCGCGTCGCAACGCGCGGGCTGAGAAAAAGGATATAAACGTCAGAACCACACACACGGCAACACTGGACGACCTGAAAGAGTTAATCCAGCCACTCGATGCTGTCCGTGACGGAATTAACCCGAAGACCGCGCCCGGTTATATCACCGCCGCGTGCGACTCGACGCACAGCACTGTAAAAGACCCGGAAACCGGCGACTTTAAGCAAGCGCGTAAAGGCTTTTTCTATCGCTGTGACGCGTCTGTAAGCAAATCGTCGCTGGCGTATCTGGACTTCGACAGCGCAACACCAGAAGAGTATCAGGAAGCGGTGCGCTTAGTTAAACGCAGCCGCCGGGGCATGTGTATCTATACCACGGCATCACATACCGACGAGTCCCCGCGCTTTCGCGTCGTCATGCCGCTGGCCCGTCCGGTTGAAGGTGGTGACATTATCCGTGTTCGTCACGGCTTGCTCGAGCACTTCTTCAAAGGCATGGGTGCTGACCGCAGCGGGTTCACTCTGTCACAGCCGATGTATCTGCCGCCGGTTGGCGCTACTGTTATCTGGTCGCGTCGCAACGACCTGATTGACCCGGACGAGTTACTGGAAGGCATCCCCGCCGTTGACGTTAGCAGCGCATCGGATTACCAGATACCGAAAGAACTGCGAACAGCGTTTACCGATGCGTTTGAAGCACTGGCGTTCGAGTACGGCGGTATTATGACCCCGCGCGGCCTTAAGATGCCCGCTACGCCGGAACACGCCGAGAACTACAGCGACCCGACACCGCGCCCGGATGACTTCCTGCTGTGCTTCCCGCGCGAGGGATATGAAGCGCCTAACGTAACCATGATTCACGACACCGACATTACGGCGACCGAGGGCATGTCATCGAAAGAGGTGTGGAAGTATGCGTGCGATGCAACCGGGCTGCCGTTCAGTGAAGTCGCAGAGGCCATCGGTTGGGGTGCACGTGAATCTGTTTCTTGCAGCCTGGACGACCTTGAAGACGACGAGGACTCAGAGGAGGACGAGTTACCGGAACCGGTAAAGGCTGATTTCGTCGTTGAAGGGTACATGCCGTCGGATTGCATATGGGATATCGTCGGGGAGTCCGGTACGTATAAATCCTTCTATACGCTGGGGATGATGTACCTGAGCGCCGCCGGATACCGGTTTGCGGGTGCTGACACCCAGCGTTGCCACCATTTCTATATCGACGGTGAAGGCGGCGCAGCTACCCGCACCCGTATCGATGCGCTCGCGGCTAAATATGGCGAGGAAGGTAAAGATTATGTACATGTTATAGACATGGGTGAAATACTCGGTATGCGAGAGGATAAAAAACTTACAGCACTCATCCGTATGATGCGTGAAACAGCAGGAGAGGAACCGATCGGTATGATTGCGTTCGATACCCTCAACCAGACGCTGGCCCTGACGATTGATAAGTTTGATGAGAACAGTTCATCAACTGCAATCGGCATGGGTAAAGTCATCGCTATCCTTAAAAAAGTGCGTGACGCGACTAAAGCTGCGGTAGGCGTTGTACACCATACACCGAAGGGCGGAAAGAAAGCCCGAGGTAGTGGTGCGCTGTACGCTGGCGTCGATGTGGAGCTGACAATCGAACGCGCGACAGACCGTCAGATAAATGTATACCACTCTAAATTTAAGCATGGGCCGCAACAGAAGACGGTTGGTATGGTGCTTGAGTCGGTACAGTTCCGCGAAGCCCCGCCACCGAAAGAATACCGCGCGGTTGAGTTCCTCGGTAGCACGGAGGAATACGGCACAATCGTAAACCTCGACCTGCCTGAGCCGCACAAAGCGCTTGTGCTTATGCCGTGGGGCTTCGAACCGTTCAAGACCGACGAGGAGAAAGAGCGGGAAGAAGGACTGACTAAGGAAGGTAAAGAAAACGTACGTAGAACCATGGAGAACGCCGTCAACAGTTCGGAAGCCACGATACTGGCGGCGTTTGAACTGGCGGAAGGAACCTACAACGGCAACGAAGGTATCACGGTAGCCGCGGCAAATAAGCTCGCACAGTCTGACCCCAACGCGAAGGCGTTCAACTCCAAAGAAGTCATAGAACGCGGAAAGATTAAGAAAATGGTTGAGGCGGGGTATCTTGTACCTGGTACGGACGAAAACAATCAGATAATCCCGGGCCGTTACAGATTGAATACCCGAATAACGGACAACAAGATTCCGAAGACAATATACGAACCGAATGAAATGCTGACAGTGACAGAGGGGGATTTGGAATAGGTAAAAATAAAGGGGCGTTAAGCCCCTTCACCCAACGCCAGCCACTTGGCGTCTACTTGCAGCACTTCCGCCAGTTTAAACAGCGTCGCTGGGCGGACGTCCTGAGTTACCCCAAGTGCCAGCTGGTTAATCGCGCCCTGGGAAACGCCAGCCAGAACAGCCAGACGGCGCTGTGAGATGCCGAGTTCTTTACGGCGTTGTTCTACACGGATGCCTAGTTCAGATGGTTGCATGTCAATTACTCCTTAGTCAGTTGATATGTGAATAGTACCATATTAATTATTTTAGAAAAGCCCGTTGACAAGTGAATAGTTCGCTATTATAGTTAGCCCATACCAAACGAGAGGAGAATAAATAATGTTAGAGAAATTCTTAGTATTACTGGAACGTTTCGTAGTTGCACATGAACTGATTGCTGCGAACAGTGCGAAACAAGTTGTCGTTGCCAAAACTGCAACAATAGAGCCTACTGTTGTGAAAGAAGTAACGAAAGAAATCCCGGTAGAAGGTGAAGACACCATTGACACTAAACCAGCAGAAGAAGAGAAGCCGAAGCGCAAGCCGCGTAAAGCTAAAGTAGAGGAGCCAACGCCAGAGCCGGAAGAAGAGAAAGAAGAAGTCGATTACCAGTCTCTGCGCGACCAGATTCAGGCTATCGACGATGCGATTAACGAAGGCCCAAGCGATGCTGCGTGCGACGATTCTGACGAACTGCTGGAAGAGTTTACCGGTAAGAAGATGAAGATTGCAGCGATTAAAGACGAAGACCTGGCTGAGTATCTGGAGCGCCTGACGGCAATCAAGAACAAGTATTTCGAAGAAGAATAATTATCCCGCGGCCTTCGGGCCGCTTTAACTGAGGGTCGGAATTATGATTTACCAACTCTACCGCGCCGTAGACAGGCGGGATAGCACAGAGGCGCTATGGCTGTTACGTGCGCCGTCTGGCTCGCACCAGATGGAAGAGATGGCGTACTTAGGCAAAGTACCACGTCCTAAAGATATAGGCCGTCACGTGTCACACATTAAGCGTACGACATTCGCCAAACCTGACTTTTATGTCTTCGAGTCGATGTATGGGTGGGCGATGCACTGCGACCATAAGACACGGCATTTAATTGACCAGTGGGAGAACAGGGCATGATTTTAAAAGAACGCGGTGGCAATAACGATGTGCACGCATTACTGTCGCCGTCTGGGGCTAAAAAGTGGCTGGCGTGCAGTGCATCACTGGCCTGTGAAAAAGATATTCCTAACACGTCAGGTAAAGCCGCGGTATTAGGCACAGCCATGCATACAATAGCCGAGGTCCATTTAAATCAGTACATCAAAGGCACTGCACTGCCGTTAGATCGTGAAGTTGGTGCTTATGTACTGGACGAGGGCAAAGGCCAGATTAAGGCGCTAATCAGTCCGATGAAAGGTGCGGTACTGATTACGGCGGACATGATTGAGCAGGTGCGCAAGTACACCGACTACTGCAAAGCGATTATCGATGTGGCGACTTACGCCAAACTCGAGATGCGTGTCAATCTTACTGAGGTGTTGCATCCGGGGTATGAAGGCGTTGAGACGTTCGGAACTGCTGACCTTGTTGCCGTCCAGGAACTGGCTAACACCGACGAGCACATGCTTATCATCGGCGACCTGAAAACTGGACGGCATCGTGTCGAAGCGAAAGAAAACAAGCAGCTTATGCTCTATGCTCTCGGTGTTTACCGCCGGCTCAAGAGACGTTATAACATAACGACTGTTCGTCTGGTCATCTTCCAGCCGTACGCGGGCGGTGCGTCGGAGTGGGACATCTCGGTTGAAGGCCTGGAACTGTTCGCTAAGTTCGCACAGAAACGGGCACTGTTAGCGCTTGATGCTTATTTCCGTGGAAAGAAGAACCTGAAAGCGTCGGACTTTAAACCGTCGGTCGATGGTTGCCAGTGGTGCCGGTTCTCTGAACAGTGTGCCGCGCGTACAAAGACGGTTAATTCTGTACTGGCGGAAGAACTTGAAGACGACTTTGTGCTGGAACTGACGACGGAGCAACTCGTAGTTGAGTATGAGAAGTTGCCGCTGTTACGCCAGCACATCGACAAGGTTGAGAAAGCGATGACCGCCGCATTGCATTCCGGTAAGAAAGTTCCTGGGTACAAGCTGGTTGAAGGTAAGATGGGCAACCGTGCGTGGAAAGATGCCGATGCGATTGAAGTGTCACACGGCGACATTCTCAAAAAAGAGGTATTGATGACCCCTACGGAGGCAGCAAAAGTTCTTTCGGCGGATGAGATGGCAGCGCTTGAGCCGTTTATTACCCGTAAGCCAGGCGCACCATGTGTCGCAACGGCAGACGACAAACGTCCTGAGTGGAATCAGGTTAGTGAAGAAGATTTGGAATAAAGTGTTGACACCTGAATAGTTAGCTATTATAGTTCTAATCACTGGCCGGGCAGTTCCCGGAGTAAACTGAAAAGCGAGAAATCACGATGGGTATTAAACTGAATCTGCGTAAAGTAAACACTGCATGGGTTAACGTATTCGAACGCGAAAAAGACCGTGAAAACGATGATGGCTCAATCACTAAAGGCCAGTACAGCGCGACTATCATCCTGCCGTCTGGCCACGCACAAATCGACGCGCTCTACGACACCGTTTACGCTGTGGTTGAAGAAGCGTTGGGCGCAGCTGCCGCTGAGAAGTGGATGAAGTCCAACTACGGCGAAGGTAAGCACATGGATAAATGTGCGATTAAAGACATTGCCGAGCGCGACAATCCGTTTGAAGACTTCCCGGAAGGCTTCTACTTCAAGGCGAAGGCACAGAAACAGCCACTGATTGTAACCTCTAAAAAAGGCGAGACTCAGGTAGAACAGGACTTCAATGTAGACGGCGAACAGATTGAAGGTGAACAGGTTTACAGCGGCTGCGTCGCTAACGTAAGCGTTGAAATCTGGTTCAGCCAGAAATACAAAGTCCTCGGCGTTAACCTGCTGGCTATTAAATACGTCGGCGAAGGTAAAGCGTTCGGCGGTTCTAAAGTAGCTGCAAGTGTCGACGACCTGGAAGACGAAGAAGAAGATGAAGCACCGCGCCGAGAACGTCGTCGCCGTTAATATCTGAATTAATTTAACTAAGGCCCTTCATTGGGCCTTTTTACTAAGGGTCAAAAATAATGAGTTACCTGTTCTTAGACTTTGAAACATTCTCCGAAGCCGATTTGAAGAAAGTCGGCTCCTACGCTTACGCCGAACATCCAACCACCGAAGTTCTAATCTGCACATATGCTTTTGACGACGAGCCTGTGCAGGTATGGGATTGCACCAACGGCAGCGACATGCCGGGCGATTTGCACCGCGCGTTACGCCGTCTGGTGAAACCAAACAGCCGTATTAAGATGGTGTGGCACAACGGCTCAATGTTCGACAGGCCCATCATGAAGCACTGCTGGGGTTTTGATATTCCCGTAAGCAACACCATTGATACGATGATTTGGGCGTTTCGTCACGCGCTGCCGGGTTCACTCGACGCATTGTGCGAAGTGCTTGGCGTGTCTGCAGACAACGCGAAAGACAAACGAGGCAAAGCGCTTATTCAGCGTTTCTCTAAACCGACGCCGAAGAACTACAAAATTCGCCGCTACACTGCTGAAACGCACCCGGATGAGTGGGCGCTGTTCATCAAGTACGCCGTTAGCGACATCACCGCGATGCGTGAAGTGTTCCATAAGTTGCCGCGTTGGGGTAACTCCGAGTTCGAAGACCGTGTACTGGAACTGGACCAGTTAATTAACGACCGCGGGTTTAAGGTCGACGTTGCGCTGGCGGAAGCCGCAATTGAAGCTGTGGAGAAACACAAGGCACAGTTACAGGAAGAAGCCCAACGTAAATACGGCGGCTCGCTTACAGGTAAGGACTTCCTGCCGATTCTGCGTGAACTGGCGCCTGCGCATCGCATCCACAACGCGCAGAAGTCTACGCTTAACGACCTGCTTGCTGACGATGATTTACCGGACGACGCCCGCACGATTATAGAAATGCGCCTCGGGGCGGCATCCACTGCGTCAACGAAATATAACCCGCTGCTGTTAGGCCGCTCGTCTGACGACCGCCGTCGCGGTTGCATCCAGTATGGTGGGGCTAAACGTACGTTACGATTTGCGGGTAAAGGCTTCCAGCCGCAGAACCTGGCGCGTGGGTACTATCACGATGATGAACTGGATAAAGGTATTTCAGCATTACTTAAGGGCCGAGCACATCGCCGTTTTGATGTAGCCAAGCTAACGGCATCTACGGTTCGCAGCTGCATTATCCCGGAAGCCGGGTATAAGTTTGTCGTCGCCGACTACTCGAACGTTGAAGGCCGCGGTTTGGCGTGGCTGGCTGGCGAAGAAACCGCGCTTGATACGTTCCGTGCCGGGCTGGATATTTACTGCGTAACCGCAGGCAAGATGTTCGGCATGGAGCCGGATTACATTAAGAAAGAACGTAAAGACTTACGCCAGATTGGTAAGGCATGCGAACTTGGACTTGGCTACGCGGGTGGTGTCGGCGCATTCGTACAGTTCGCCAAGAACCTCGGCCTTGACCTTGTTGATATGGCAAAAACAATGGACGGGACTTTCCCCGACCACATCTGGGCTGCTACCGCACGTGGATATGAGTGGGCGCGTATTCAGGAAGCCAAGCGACCACCACGTCCAGGTGAAAATGATGACCGACCATCTTATATTCTTGATAAGAAAGTGTGGCGTACCTGCGACGCTATCAAGCGTATGTGGCGTGAGTCACACCCGGAAACAGTAGCTTTCTGGCGGGATATTGAAGACGCAGCTATGGCAGCTATCCGCAATCCGGGCAAAGAGTTCACCGCAGGGCCGCGGGGAGTTAAGTTTTCGCGCAACGTAGAAACGGACAACAACGGCAACAAAGTCGCCGGTTGGTGGTTGCGTATGACGTTGCCGTCTGGTCGAGTTATGTCATACCCTGGCGTCGGGTTAAGCGTGTCGAAAGAGACAGACGAAGACGGGAAGGTGTCTACCAACGTGCGCATCAAGTACCAGGGCGAAAACCAGTTAACCCGTCAGTGGGGCTTCCAGTACACCTACTCTGGTAAACTGGTGGAAAACTGCACTCAGGCGCTGTGCCGTGATTTGTTGGCTAATGCACTGCTGAACGTCGAAGCAAACGGCTACCCGATTGTGCTTCATGTTCACGATGAGATTATCTGCGAGACACCAGATTTACCAGAATACAATGTCGCAGAACTGGAACGATTGATGTGCGAATTACCAGAGTGGGCCGAGGGGTTCCCTCTTGTAGCAGAAGGCGCGGAGATGAAGCGTTATGCCAAGTAAACTGATTATCGCGGTACTGGCGGGATTTGCTGCCGGTGTCTACTGTCACGAGGGTCAATACGGCATGATGGTTGCCATATTGGGCATGTTCATCGCAATTTATCTGTGGGTGCTGGAATGAAAATCTACTGGTTTTATGAAGAAGACTGTCGAATCTGTCCGCGCTGCGGTATTGAACATACGAAACGGGAGGGGTGCGTACTATGACAATGTTTGTATTTCGGACGATAGTAACCATGCTCGCACTGTTACTCGGGGCGGGAATAGCCGCGATGTTCTGTTACGGCCTGTTCTTTAAGTTTGCCGGTGTTGCCGTTCTAGGCGGGGCGTTTATAACTTGGGTTCTGCACTCATGACCCCGGAAGGCAAAATACAGAAATACGCAAAAGAGCGATTCGAGGCCATTGGTGGCCTCGTTCGTAAACTTTCCTACGAGGGGCGTTCCGGCGCTCCCGACCTGCTGGTAATTCTCCCAGACGGCATAGTCTGGTTTGTCGAGGTGAAGAAAGACGAAAACACGAAGCCAGACCCACACCAGCTACGTGAGCATGAGCGTATGCGCAAACGCGGCGCGAATGTTTTTGTCGTTGGTTCGTTTAAACAGGTTGACGACCTAATAGCGAGCTATTATAGTTAATCACACACCAACAATATAAGGAATTGAGAAATGAAACACGAATATGACCGCAAGCCAGCACGTGACATCGTACCTGGCGATATGATTTTCAACGTTAAGACCCGCCACCCTGTTGCCGTTGATACGGTGTACGTCGAGTCGAACGGTAAACTGGTTATCGAAGATGTAACTGGTAACGTTACGGCGTTCGGGCGTAAAGAGTTAGTTCTGGTGCTGAAATGAGTAAGTTTCAAAGGCGCGAGTACCAGAAGCTCATGACTTCGTTCATGTTGCGGCACCATCGCTGCAACATATGGGCAAGCATGGGCGCCGGGAAGACGGGCAGTGTCCTGTGGGCTTTAAACCGACTGTTCCGCAATGGGCAACTTAATGACGACGACCGCGTGTTAATCCTCGCCCCGTTGCGTGTTGCGTCTGGCACGTGGCCCGCAGAGCAAGAGAAATGGAACTTTCCCTGTCTGAGTGTCGTTGACGCGACCGGTTCAGAGAAGCGCCGCATCGCGGCGCTGGAATCAGACGCTAACGTGGTGTGTACAAACTACGAAGTTATCGAATGGCTGATTGACTACTACGGCAAAGACGACTGGCCTTTTACCGTTATCGTCGCCGACGAAAGCACGAAGCTGAAATCATTCCGCAGCCGTTCAGGTGGAAGCAAGAGGGCGAAGGCGCTAAGTAAAGTTGCGTTCGGTAAGGTTAAGCGTTTCATTAACCTGACTGGTACGCCGTCGCCGAACGGCCTCAAGGACTTATGGGGCCAGAACTGGTTTATCGACGCGGGTGAGCGCCTCGGTTCTTCATACACAGCATTCACCGACCGCTGGTTTAACTCGGTACAGAAAGGCAAATCAGCGATGGCGCGTGAGTATCATGCGCGCCCTGGTGCGGATAATGAAATCCATCAGAAGATGAAGGACATTAGTCTCACGATTGACGCCGCTGAGTGGTTCGGTTGCGAAGCGCCAATTATCGTCCCTGTTGAAATTGACCTGCCGAAGAAAGCACGTCAGGCGTACATAGATATGGAGGAAAAGTTATTCGCAGAACTGGAGAGCGGAGAAGTTGAAGCCGCTAACGCGGCGGCAAAGACGTCAAAGTGCTTGCAAATTGCTTCCGGTGCCGTGTATGTGACGGGTGACGACGGAGAAGCAACCAAAGACTGGGAGAAAGTGCACGACACGAAACTGGATGCGCTGGAGTCAATTGTTGATGAGTTACAGGGCGCGCCGTTACTGGTGGCCTATCAGTTCAAGCACGAACTGGAGCGCATCCTTAAGCGATTCCCGCAGGCGCAGGCGTTCGCCAAAGGTGCCAAGGGTAATAAGCAGATGGAAGCGTGGAACCGTGGCGAAATCGAAATCCTATGCGTGCACCCCGCGTCAGCCGGCCATGGCTTGAATTTACAGGACGGCGGACATCATCTGGCGTTTATTTCGCAAGGCTGGAACCTTGAGCACTATTTGCAGGTTGTCGAGCGTATAGGCCCGGTGCGCCAGAAGCAGGCGGGCCACGAGCGACCAGTGTTCATCTATCACATCGTTGCTAAAGACACGCTGGACGAGGTTGTTGCCTCGCGTACTGACGAGAAGAAATCGGTCCAGGAAGAGTTGCTTAATTACATGAAGAGACGAGGTAAGAAATGAACATCATGGCCCCGACTCCGGCATTGCAAAAACGTATCAAGGAACTTGAGGAGGAAGTTCTACGGCTACGGCAGCAGAGAGACGCCGCTAATGCGCAACTGGCGTTTGTACTGGAGAAGTTATCAGAAGAGTAGAGAAAAGGCCCCGTTTGGGGCCTTAGTTTTATTTATCTTCTAGTGCTGCCAGCCTCTTCTCGAACTCGCGCATCTTCTTACGCTGATAGGCAATCTCTATGAAGAACATCTGGTCCGCCCTAACCCCCCATCTGCCGCCGGGAGGGGATACTTGTACAGTCTGGCCATCTTCATCAATATCATACGCAGCTTCAATTGAGTCGTAGCACAAGAAAGCATATTTACAATCGGTAGAATCTTTCTCCATAAGCCCATGGTTGACCAAGATGTCTCGCACATCTTGGGCTATCACACCGAAGTGTATCCTTGCAGTGTCACCCTTGATTGCTAGGCTTTCAAGCCACTTAAAAGATATTACATGTATATCCTCCCATGCGGTAAGGAGTTGTCCCTCAATTTCCTCTTTGTTCGTCTTAAGTGTACCATCAGACGTGTTTATCGTACCGGTGGTCGCGTACACCGTAGTCCACCTATTACCTGCCGAACCTAAAGACACTTGCGAGTCTAAGTAAGGAAGAAAATTGTTGTATGAGTAGAAGCCTCCTGACGCATACATAATAGCCCTGTTAGGCGTTGCATGGTTTGCCCCGTACAGTTGCAGCAACGCACCATCGGAACGGGATGCACCATCACCACCGCTAACTATCAGTCTTTGACCCGATGGGGTTTTAGTGGGGACTGTTTTTGAAATCAGCCCGTAATCACCATCAAACCGTGCGCGCACGGCAGACTGTTGTGTACCATCGTATTCCAGCCCCGTTACATGCAGGGAGTACACGCTTACATCATTGTCAAACGTTAAAGGTGCTTCTACATGGCGTACACCATCTACCCCCATGGCGACAGGTATTGTACGGTTAGGAGTTGCTCCGTATTTGAAATCACGTGATACGTACGGGTGGTCTTCAATCTTTATCCGGTAGCTATATAAGTCAGCCGGATGCCCATCATGTTTGTACCATAACCTCGCACTGTTATCCCCTATGCTCCAGGGAGAGAAGAAGTCTTCCCCACCAAAGATATAGTACAACCAGCCATCTTTAACACAGACCGAGCCGACGCCGACAGCAGAGTTAACGATATGACCCTGGTATATTTGGTCGGTAATATTAAACCACTGAACATCATCTAAAGATGAAGGCCATGACGACACATTAACTTTGCACATAAAGGTCCTCGGATACGAACCTTCATAGCGGCTGTCCTGCTCGCCACCTTCCCACTCACCAAAGGCACGTTCTGTACCAAAGATGTAGAGATAGTCACCTACTTTAGCGAACGGAAGATTGGAGTGATGTACATTGTTCGGAAATCGCAAGTAGCTCCAGTTTTGCCCAGAATCGGTGCTCATCGCCAGTGTAGAGCCAGGGGAAGTAGGTAATGTGTCGCGTGTGGTAAGGTATAACACACCACCATAACTTTTCACGCACGGCTCACAAGCGTTATCAGCGTATGCCTGAGCGACAGTGCGACGAACGAATACGCCAGGATTGTCATACACGTTACTAAAATACAAGACACCGAGACGCCTAGGGGACACATCGCCGTTGTGATAGCCGACAGCGATAGTGTAGTTAACATCATCTATAACCGCAAAACTATGTGTCTCCGTGACACACAAATCAGCGTTAGTGGAGTATGCTACCCCAGGCAATTCGGTAATTTCCCACGGGCTGTCCCAGAATCGCGTTGCGAAGTTCCAGGTAACACCCGCATTGTTTATGGTGGAACTAGCCGGGCTTGAGAGCGTAACAGTGAACGTATTTCGGTTAATTATAGACGAAACCTTCATATTACCCGATACGCCAGTTGCCGATGTATTAGAGAAGTTAACCGCATCTCCTGCTTTTAGGCCATGATTTTCTATGACAATGGTAGCAGTAGTGGAGCCAGAACTAATAGTTATTCCGCCGGTTGGGTGTCTAAAATACGGCATTGGGCGTGACCAAAGTTCTGCCTTCTTCATCCGCATATTAGATAAGTAGCGGGTTTCTATAACTGCATATAATCGGTTGCCGCACGTACCCATGCTCATGCAGTGGTAGTTAACTCTGTCCGTAGAAACACTAGCATTATAGTCAGCATGGATTGGAGTCAACCACTCAGGCATTGACCAAGTCTGCCCGTCGTCTCCAGAGCGAACCCAAGCTACATGTAAGTTTTGAACACCATGTCGTTCGCCCGCCATAAACGGGGCGTAAATAACATGGTCGTAGACGAAAGTTTTATCCTGCGTCCATGCGTTGTAGAACGGGGTATCCGTCACCTTAGTTAGTGAGCCGTTAAAGAAGCCATCAGCTACATAAGTAAGCGGTTGCCCGGCTACGCGCTCGTAAACGAATGCAGCATTCTTAAATTTACTAATGTCAGGTAATTGGGAAACTTTATAAGTCAAACCCCTGCCGTCTATAATCCAATTGTTGGGGGAAGCTGCTAATACATTAAAAATAGATTGAGTATCATCAGTTACGCCGTCGCCCACGGCGCCCCATGCGCGCGGGTCGTATTCGTCCTTCCATCGCGCCACATGTAAATCTGGGTACAGAATTGCACCGTTTACATCAGATATTTGCTGCCGCAGTATGACCGACCCGACAGGCTGCCACGCCCCATCTGCCACGCCACCGGTGGACTGCGGAGAAGATGACGCTGGGATAATTTTTGGTAGAGCACCCAACCAATAGTACCAATCCCCGTCACCGCCAGAGGACGACGGCCACAAAACTGCGGTGTTTCGGTCGTTAGCGGATAGTGTACCGCCTGACGTGAAATCAAAATCTGCCAGTTTAAAACCTGCGTCACGCAACACGGCGGGGAGTGTCTTCTGCGTCTGTCCAGTAACCTGATTTGTCGCGTAATCAATATCGGCACCACCGGCGACACCGCCGGATTTGCCAGTGATAACCTCGGCCTCGAAAATCTGATGTTTCTTGGCGGTTTGTAAATCCGCCAGGCTTAAAACGTCACCGCATCCGCTTGACATATAGAGTCCTCTTTAATTAAAACCATTGCTGAATCCGTCGGAGAAACCGCTGCCGTATGGCGCGACGCCGTCGTATTTGTAGAATCCGTCGTCATAGTTGTAGCCAGTAATCTTGACCGTGCGGTCGTCGCCAGGGTCGATTGAAGAAACAACTATCTTCTGAGCATTATGCCTTGCTTCGTTGCCGAATGAAAACTCAGTTTTTAGTGCGCTATTCCCTGTGTAGATTGCTTCCTCTGGGGCAGAAAGCATAATCACTTCGCGGTCGTGGCTTCCTTTGATAACAGAGATACTCTGCACAGAGCCGTCGCGCTTCTTAAGAATGATGGAGTGGTCATCGCCAGGGGTAAACGTAACAGGCTGCGACAGCGTCAGCGTAAGCCCATTAACGGCAACAACATAACCATCCTGCGGAGCAATACGTGAACCTTTAACCACGCTGATTACGCCGCCGGGTGTAGCGAGCGAACCTTCTTCAGTAGCTTCGAACTCTACGACAACTTTACTTAACGCATTGCGCTGATATCGACGCCACGCAAGCCAGTACGCCTGCTGGTAGTTGCGCACGCCCTTCGATTCGTATTCCTCCGTATTTGCACCGAGTTCTTCCGGGATATAAATCGTTTCCTGTACGTTAGTATCCGGGTCGATGTATGAGAACGACAGGCTATCGTAGGTCGTAGAATCGTTGAATGTGCGCGTCCATTTCTCTGTACCAGTAGTTTTGCTGCGGTGGGTGAACACCATCTCGGGCCCAGCAACCGGACGGTCGAAACGCAGCATAATGTCCGCGCCTTTACGGTACGCAGTACAGAACACGGCTTCCGCTATAGTCTGAACGATGTCCTGCATCGTGGTGTCGTAGTCGTCGAACGTGTAGCAGAACTGCCCCGCTAATTCACTTCCGAAATAGGACTCAATCTCTTCTTGCACAGCAAGTAACTTGTCCATGTTTGCCGTTGTCAGTTCCAGATTGCCCACCGCAGGGTCGCGAGCAAGTCTGATTAGCGACTGCACCGCCTGTGTATTAGGAGTCATTACCGTATCGAATACACCATTACCGAGGTATTTGTAGCACATCTCGGTTGCAATCATGCGCAGTTCAGGGTTGTTGATACTGGCGGCACGCGGCGTCTGTTTACGGGCGCAATGCACCGTTGTCCTGTTGCCGTAATGTGAGGTAGTGTCCAGTGACTGCCCATACAGGTTGATAAAGGTTATCTCGTCGCTTACCGTTCCGTCGTAGTCTTTATCAAAATTCGTTATACGGCGCATGCGGGCGCGGAAACGCGATGCAGTAGGTAGTCGCCCGTAGATAGACGTGCCGACGTAGTCGGTATTGTTGCCTGTAATTGTAGCTCGTACCGTGTAAATA
>UMEM01007802.1_pt1 | contig 28006 bp, 29 predicted proteins | sample 1964761 | NCBI WGS metagenome assembly UMEM01 (sample SAMEA4836021, study PRJEB28245) | human gut metagenome | biome: gut microbiome; material: fecal sample | place: Denmark | collected 2008 | reverse complement strand
GCTGCCGCCGCTTTCGGCTGCAGAGCGGTCCACGCTTTTGCACAGCTTTTTGCCAAAGGGCAGCAGGATCAGAAAGCCGCTCAGCATACCCACGCTCATCAGGATCATCACCACGCCAAACTGCCGTCCGATGGCGCTTTCCAGCATTTCTGCAGAGGATGCGTAGCCCAGCACCTGCGCAATGGAGCTGGAGATCATGGTTTCATACGAGAGCGAGCCGATGACCGACAGCCGCCACCAAGCCCACACGCTGCCCAGCACCGCAATGAGCACGAACAGGCCCACCACGATGGAAAGGCTGGGCACAACGGAAAAAATAAGGCTGGATTTGATCACGTTGCTCAGTTCCTTGCGTGTGATGCCCAGCTCCAGACAGTGGTCGTAGGCCTTTTTGAGATAGACCAGCGAGAATGCGGAAATATACAAAAGACCGCCGAGGATGTCTCCCAAAACGGGAAGCATCCTCGGCGGTATTCGTTTAGCGAGTGTATTGCGGTCTGCAAGCATCCTTATGCAAAGCTTTCTGTCCGCATCAAAGGTATTTCCGGATGGTCGGCACAAGGATGTTCATATTGATCGGCTTTGCAACATGGTCGTTCATCCCGGCATCCAGCGCCGCCTGTTTATCTTCGGAGAAGGCATTTGCAGTCATAGCGATGATGGGGATGCCTGCCTTTTGGGGGTCGTCCATCTGCCGTATCTTTTTTGCCGCATCGTAGCCGTTCATCACCGGCATCTGGATATCCATAAGGATCAGCCGGTAAGTTCCGTTCGCAGCCTTTTCCAGCATATCCACGCATTCCACGCCATCTTTTGCGCGGTCTACCGTGCAGCCTTCTTCCCGCAGCAGTTCGGTGGCGATCTCTGCATTCAGGTCGTTGTCCTCGGTCAGCAGGATCTTTACACCGCACAGGCTCTTTTCGTCCGAAGGAGTGGTCTCTCGTTTTGCCTGTGTTTCCTCCTGCGATGCAATGCGGCTGGGAATGGTGACAGTAAATGTGGAGCCCACACCGATCTTGCTCTCCACTTCCACGGTGCCGCTCATCAGCCCGACCAGCTTTTTCACAATGCCCATTCCGATGCCGCTGCCCTCCACCTTGCTGACGGTGGAGGTGCGCTCTCGTTCAAAGGGCTCAAAGATATGCTTCTGGAACTCCTGCGACATTCCGATGCCGTTATCGGCAACCGTGATCACCGTATTGCACCAGCCCTCTTTTTCGCCGGGCTTCTGCGTGATATCACAGCAGATCGTGCCGCAGGCACAGGTGTATTTGACCGCGTTGCTGACAAGGTTCGTGCACACCTCGGTCAGGTGCGGGATATCCGCATAGACATACGGATACAGCAGCTGTGTCGTCACCATAAGCGTCTGCCCCTTGCCGTCTGCCTGATTCTGGAATATCGCAATGCAGTTGCGGAAATCTTTTTCGATATCCGCAACAGAATATTCGATCTCCGTTTTGTCGTTTTCAATGCGGGCAAGGTCCAGCACATTGTTCAGCAGCATCAGCAGGTTCTGTCCGCATACCTGAATATTCTCCATGTATTTTTCCAGCTTTGCAGGGTCGTCCAGATGCCGGGAGGCAAGGTCTGCATAGCCGATAATGGCGTTCATGGGGGTGCGGATATCATGGGACATATTGAACAGGAAGGTGGATTTGGCGCGGTTCGCGCTCTCCGCTTTTTCCACGGCGACCTGCAATTTTACATTCAGTTCCTGCGTATCGCTTGCGGCTTTCCTTGCAGCAGCTTCGGCTTTACGCGCCTTCTGGAGCAGCATCAAAATCGTGAGCAGAACAACTGCAACAGCAATGCTGCTGATCAGCATAACCATAAAGAAGTTATCCTTTATAAAATCGCTCAGGGTAACCTTCCGCGCGGAGCTCTTATACATCGCAAGCGCGCCGGCAAGCATATTAACAGGCATTGCCTTGATCGTTTTGTTCAGGATGGACAACAGGCTGCGGTTTCCGCTATTGACCGCAAAGCAGGATCTTACAGGGTTTACCAGCGGAACGCTGTAAAAGCTGTATTTCTTGCTGTATTTATTCTCACTGCTGATCCCGGTAACAAAGCAATCCGCCTGTCCGTCTTTGACCAGCTTTGCGGCATCCTCCTGTGTATCGCAGTCCACGATCTCCCACTGCGGATAATAAAACGCAAGGTACTTTTTCAGGGAGAGTTTGTTTTGGGGAACAGCAATGCGGTTTACATTGTTTTCGTTAAAGTACTGTTTGTTCGTGACCGCCATCAGGTTGGTGATCCATGTTGTGTTGGTACGGGCAAAGTGATACTCTTCCGCCAGATTGGGGTTCTGGTCGCAATGGAAGATCATGTCGATTTCGCCGGATCTCAGCGCATCCAGTTCTGCTTCCTTGCTGTCATAGCCGACCAGATGGAATTCCAGTTCCTGATTGCCCAGACAATCTGCTGCAAACAGAATATAATCCGTGATTGCCCCGGTAAGCTCCCCGGTGGCAGGATCGTAGGTACTGACGCCGCTGTCACTCGTCAGAAAGCCCATCTTGATGGCGCCGTGCTCTGTGAGCCACGCCTTTTCCTCCCCCGTAAGGATGGGCGTATAATCCATTGAGAAATATCTTTTGTACAGATCTGCCGTATAAAAAGGAGCTTCGTCCTCCACCGCGCGCATCGCACTGTCCAGTTCTTCCTTGAGATCAGGACGGTCCTTGTTGATCGCATAGTAGATGCCGGATTCTCCCACACGGGTTATGGTCGAGATGCCACGCTCTGCCCAGAAGGATTCTTCCAACGAGACAAAGCAGTCGATCTCGTGGTTTGCCAGTTTTTGCTTTACATCCTCGTTGTTGGAGACGTTGACGTGTTCCGTTTTCAGGCCGTATTTTTCTTCTCACTCGGTCAGCATCACTTCCGGCTCCGTTCCCATCAGAACGCCGATCTTTTTGCCGTTCAGCGTTTTGAAATCGGAGGCGGAGATGTCTGCGCGTGAGAGATCGGCGTAGAGGTAATATTTTTCCACTCCCATCGGCTCGTCTGAAAACAGCATCTCCCCGGCGCGGTCCTCCGTATAGGAAATATCGCCCATGATGTCGATCTCGCCGTTTTCGAGCTTTTCAAAGCAGTCTGACCAGTCGCAGGTCACATACTCGAACTGCCAGCCCGTATAGCCGGATAAGGTCTCCAGCAATTCGTAGCCGTAGCCTTTTCTTGCGCCTTTCTCGTTGACATAGTTGAAAGTATCCTCAAACGAGCCGACACGGACGACCTTTGCAGGGGCGGTCTCTGCGGCAGCTTTCACAGGGAGCACGACTGACAGCAACAGCAGCAGGCTCAGCATCGCACAGACACTTTTCCGCAGCAGGGTCTACATGGTTTCGCTCATTCCAGAGTTTTTCATTTTATCCAATCTTTCTCCGCCCCAGACGGTCTTATTCCGGTCTTGTTTTCATTCCACCGGATTCAGGAAGGTGCTTGCAATATCATTCTCGTTCTGCTGTCAGCAGCTTTTTGAATATATACCATTATATAGTATACATTGTAACATTATAGCAAAAGCGTTTCAAGAATTTTTTCTCGTAAAGAGCACTTATTTTTACGACACGTGTTTATCCCTTACCGGCAAAAAGCCGTTCCCTCAAAAATACTGCGATGACGATAAAAAAGCGAGCAGCCTTTTTCAGGTCACTCGCTTATGAAAAGCTATCTGTTATTCATGATTTGCGGCAAGCTTTTCTGCCAATTTGCGCATAGCGTTTCTGGTTGCCGTCATAAGTCAGCAGCATTTCACGCATGAGACTTTTACCATAATCAGACGTGCAACGCCTTCCGCCCCCGATTTCAGGAGCCATTCACCGCAACGGCGGTCAAGCCGATGATCACATTCTTCGGTGTGCTGTACTTCCATCAGCTGTTGCATCACATCCCGTGCTCTGTGATAATTCGGCTGCAATATAGACAGCTGTCTTGTAATGCGCTATACTCTAACCAGATCAACATTTTTCAGGAGGAAAACCATGGCTGGAGAAAACAACAAGGTTGTCATTAGCCTGCTGTGCAAGCTTCTGCCCGCTGCTGCGCGCGGAAAGATCGTAGGGAAAATATACGGGTAACAGGCGCAGCGCTCCGCAAAGTACATCTTGACAAAGTTTCCAGAATATCGTATTATCTCTCCAGAAAAGTCGCCAACGGGCGGCTTTTCATAAGACAGGAAGTTAGTTGTAGCTAACATTTAAGATCTCCGTTTTGAAACTGGGACGGAGACGCTCGCTCTGCACTGCCGTGCAGCAACACAAAAAATCAACAGGAGAAGATGATGAAAAAACTCTTAAAAGCATTCTGGATCGTACTGGGCTTTCTTTGCATGGTTCTGGGCACCGTAGGGATCGTGCTTCCCATTCTGCCCACCGTCCCCTTCTACATGGCAACCCTGCTCTGCTTTGCGAAAAGCTCCCAAAAACTGCACGATTGGTTCGTAGGTACGAACTTATATAAAAAACATCTGGACAGCTTCGTTCAGAAAAAAGCCATGACCGCCGGAACAAAATGCAAGATCATCGCAATGGTCACCGCTGTTATGGCCATCGGCTTTCTATGCATGAAAAATGCGCCCATCGGCAGGGTCTGCATTGCCGTGGTGTGGGTCTGCCATTTGCTGTACTTCACCCTGCGGGTCAAGACCATAAAGCCTGCGGAACAGAAACCGGAGAACGCAGAGTAATTGCCTTCCACTGGGGCATTCATGTTCCGCTTCGCTCTACAAACGCGAAGTTATCACTCTGGCAATTCCATTTCATCATTCATTTTTACAAATCCATACTTTTCATACAATGGTCGTCCCATCTCAGTTGCTTCTAATGAAATAGCTGTAATACCCTTGCTTTTAGTATCTCTAATCAGCATATCTAATGTTTTATAAGCAATTCCCAGTCTTCGATATTCAGGATCAGTATACATATTCATGATATAAGCCTTGTTTCCATTTGGATTGTGGTAAGTCGGCATTACTTGAAAAAAACTAACACCACCAGCCCCTACAAAACGATTTCCGTCAAAAACCAAATATGCAATATGAGAGCCGTCACAAAGCGCTTTTTGATAATAATTATAGGATTGTCTTTCAACTTCGCTCATATCCGTATCAGCAGGAAGTTTATTAGCCGCTCTTAACACCTCTATTCTCGTTTCTGTCAATATATCGATATCTTCAAGCGTTGCTCTCTTGTATTTTAAATTCATATCGCATTCTCTCCCGCAATTCCTAGTTTTCCCACTCAGTATATCACGCTTTTCGTTCTTATTTTATCTGCGGTGTATCCTTTCGCTGCCGGGTGGATTTCAAATATTCCAGCAGCGTCTGGCTCACCACCGAGCTTGCCGTCTTGGAAAACGCCAGCCCCAGCGTCCGGCAGCAGGCAGGCTCCAGCGGGCGGGACACCACACCGGGGCAGCCGAATGCCTGCATCACCAGCTCCTGCGAGATGGTCACGCCCAGCCCGCTGCGCACAAATGCCATGATGAGGGTATCGTCCCGGAAGCTGTATGCAATATTCGGCTTCACCGGGCACTTGAGCATCAGGTGCTGGATATCGTTGTCGCAGCCGGGGGTTTCGATGATGAGCGGAGCCTGAAACAGCTGCGGCAGGGTCACACTGGGCTGTGCAGCCAGCGGATGCCCCTCCGGGAACACAGCACACAGCGGGTCGTCCCAGAGCGGGTAGAATTTCAGGTCGTCTGCCACAATGGACGAGAGAAAACCGCAGTCCACCTGTCCACGGATGATCCATTCCCGGATCTCATCATAGTTGCCGTCCAGAATTTCGATCTTCACCTTCGGGTAGTCTTCCTTGAAATAATGCACGACTTCCGGCATCCAGAGCGTTGTGATGCTGGAAATGCTGCCCACCCGCAGCTTGCCCTCCACCTTGTGGTTGATATTGAACGCCGCCTGCCGCAGCCGGGTCTTCTGGTTTGCCAGTTCCCGGATGTAGGGCAAAAGACGTGTTCCGTTATCGGTCAGGGTCACGCCCCGGTTGATGCGGGCGAACAGCTGCACCCCCAGTTCTTCTTCCAGCCCCGCCATCATCTGACTGATGCCGGATTGGGTATAGTTCAATGCCTCCGCTGCTTTGGAAAAGCTGCCTGTTTCGCATACTTTCAAGAATATCTCGTATCGGTCTTTCTGTTCCCGCATCGCAAACACTCCATAAGTAAAATTTATAGGTCGTAGTAATTTTATTGTGTTTACTGATATGATACTTCATGTTATCCTATATTACAATAGTTCGTCGCAAGATAAACAAGATGCCTGCTCCAAGCAGCATCTTTGCGACACGCAATCCAGCCGTTGTTGCCAACGAATCAAAATGCTGGATTGCAGTTAGGATAGGAGTTTGAGAATCATGGAAAAGAAAGCAAGCAGTTTCTCCGGACAAATCGGATTTGTCCTTGCTGCCGCCGGAAGTGCGGTGGGTGTCGGCAACCTGTGGCGGTTTCCGTACCTTGCCGCAAAGGATGGCGGCGGTTTGTTTTTGCTGGTGTATCTGGTGCTGGTGCTGACCTTCGGTTTCACCCTGCTCACCTCGGATATTGCCATCGGACGCCGCACCAAGCAGAGTGCCATCCGCGCCTACGAGACCATGCGCCCCAAGTGGAAATTTCTCGGCATCCTCACCTTTCTGGTGCCGGTTCTGATCATGACCTACTACGCCGTCATCGGCGGGTGGATCACGAAATATGCGGTGGTCTACCTCACCGGGCAGTCTGCCGCCGCTGCCGAGGACGGCTATTTCACCAGCTTTATCACCTCGCCGGTGTCGCCGGTGGTGTTCGCTCTGCTGTTCATGGGCGTAACAGCTTTCATCGTGTACAACGGCGTGGAGGGCGGCATTGAGCGGGTGTCACGCTACATGATGCCCATTTTGCTGGTGCTGGTGGTCGTGATCGCGGGCTACGCCCTCACCCTGCGCCACGAGGACGCCTCCGGGCAGATGCGCACCGGTCTGGAAGGTCTGCGCTACTACCTGACCCCGCACATGGAAGGGCTGACCGTCAGCCGCTTTTTGCAGATTTTGCTGGACGCCATGAGCCAGCTGTTCTTCTCTCTCAGCGTGTCCATGGGTATTATGATCACCTACGGTTCCTACGTCAAACCGGACGTAGACCTGAACAAGGCGGTGAATCAAATCGAGATTTTTGATACCGGCGTGGCTCTGCTGGCCGGTGCTATGATCATCCCCGCCGTGTATGTGTTCTCCGGCACCGAGGGCATGAGCGCAGGCCCCAGCCTGATGTTCGTCTCTCTGCCCAAGGTGTTTGCCGCCATGGGCAAGGCCGGTACTTTCGTTGGCATCCTGTTCTTCGTCACCGCTATTTTTGCCACCCTGACCTCCTGCATCTCGGTGCTGGAATCCATCACCGCCAACTGCATGGAGATCTTCCACTCGGGCCGCAAAAAGACGGTGCTTGTGCTGGCGGTCATTTATCTGGCTGCTTCCGCCATCATTGCGCTGGGTTACAGCATTTTCTATTTTGAGGTACAGCTGCCCAACGGCTCTGCGGCTCAGCTGCTGGATATCATGGACTACGTCAGCAACAGCGTCATGATGCCTTTCATTGCCCTGCTGTCCACCATCCTGATCGGCTGGGTCATGACGCCGGATTACGTCATTGACGAGATGCAGCGGGGCGGCGAGACCTTCCGCCGCAAGAAGCTCTACCGGGTGATGATCCGCTATGTTGCCCCGGTGATGATGCTGGTGCTGTTTTTGCAGTCCACCGGGATTCTTGCTTAAAAGGCTACTCTTCCATGTATCAGGACGTAAACTTCTGTATTCCCACGGAAATTAACGCCATTGAGGGTGCGTATAAGTATCGGAAAGACTAAGTATACCAGTTTTAGCGGATGGTTCTGCGGAGCCATCCGTTTTTTCTTGCTCGAATCGCGTTTTTTCTGTTTTCTCTTGACGATGCCCCGCTAATGGAGTAGGATGGTGCTGCAAAAATGAATTGCAAAAGCTGTTGCTCTAAAATACCAAAAAGGCCGTCCGGCACCGCATCAGGACTGCCTTTGCAACTATAAGGATGTGTCTCTATGAAACTCAAACAATTTCTCCAGCAGGAAACGGTCCTCACCGCAGCCGCTGTTCTGGCCGTTGTCTCCGCCTTCTTTGTTCCGCCGGATGTGCAGTATATCGGCTACATCGACCTGCGCACACTGGCGATCCTGTTTTCCCTGATGACGGTCATGGCCGGGCTGCGGCGGCAAGGCTTTTTTGATGGGCTGGGACGTACATTGCTGTCCCGCACTCACAGCACCTTTCAGCTGACGATGGTACTGGTCGGGCTGTGCTTTTTCGGAAGTATGTTCATCACCAACGATGTTTCCCTGCTGACCTTCGTTCCCTTTACATTCGTGGTCTTGAACCGTCTGGGAGCAGATGTCCGCCGCACTCTTCTGATCCCGGTGGTCTGTATGCAGACCGTTGCGGCAAACCTTGGCAGTATGCTGACTCCCATCGGCAACCCGCAGAACCTCTATCTTTACGGAAAAAGCGGCATGAGCATCGGAGGCTTTGTGCTTCTTATGCTGCCCTACACCCTGGTCTCTCTGCTCCTGCTGCTGGCTTGGGCAGCAATGGTCTGCCGGAAAACCTCTGCCGCCCTCTCCGTGGACGAGCTTGTTTCTTCCTCTGCATCTCAGGGAGATCAGAAAATCATCTTGCTGTATCTGGTGTTGTTTGCCGTTTGCCTACTGTCCGTGATCCGGGTGCTGCCCTATGGCATTGCCTTTGCCGCTGTGCTCGTCTGCGCCCTTTTTGCAGACCCACGCACCTTGCGGACGGTGGACTATTCCCTGCTTCTGACCTTTGTAGCTTTTTTCATCTTCATTGGCAATCTTGGCCGCATTCCCGCTTTTTCCGGCTGGCTGCAGGAGTTTTTGACCGGTCGGGAAGTTCTGGTAGCGGTTCTTGCTTCGCAGGTCACCAGCAATGTTCCCGCTGCCCTGCTGCTGTCCGGGTTCACGGCAGAGACACAAGCCCTCATTATCGGCACCAATCTGGGAGGTCTTGGCACTCTGATTGCATCCATGGCCAGTCTTATTTCCTACCGGCAGATTGCACGGGAGCTGCCACAGGGGAAGAAACAGTATTTCGGGCTGTTCACCCTGTCCAATCTGATTTTCCTTGCGATTCTGCTGGGCGTGTGGTTTTTGCTCCGCTGAGCGTGGCAGCAGACAGCGCTATGAACGTCTTTTTCCTGCTGCCCGGCAGACCTTCGCACTGAGATTTATGAAGTAAAAAAGGGAGTTCTGTCACGGACGAAGGTCCGGGCAGAACTCCCTTTGGTTTTACCGTATGCACCAGCGGATGAACAGTTTTGTTTTTTCTTTATTGCGCCGCCGTCCTTTCCTCACACTGTCCCGTTTGCTTTGGTCGGCTCCGGGTACCTGATCAAATCATACAGCTTGCCAAATGCACCAAGATCGTGCATCCCGGCAAGTTCCATGCCCAGATGCACATATTTGTCGCACTTGCTTTTGGCATCCGTTTCCAGAATCACCGGCACGCCCAACCGGTCGCCCTCGGCAAATGCAAAGTTCAGCACCTTGCGCATATAACCCTGCCCCTGATATTTCTCCCGTACACAGACAAGGCCAACGAAAATATAAGGCTTCTTTTCCTTGTCCATGCGGTCTTGCAGGGAAGCGCCGCCCCGCTTGATGGCGATTCCAAACCGTAGAAGGCGCTTCAGAGTAGAGTTGTGCAGCATTCCGCAGGCAATGGGCCACATGGTCTTGAGCCCCATCTTCTCCTTCGGCAGCTTGTAGGCGATATAGCCCTCGCCCCGCTCGCTGGTGGTGTGCAGAAAGCCGCCCCGCAGCACCCCGCGCACATAAGCGCAGATATAGTTTGCCGTGGCTTCTTTCCCGGAAAAGGCAGCGGACATTCCTGTTTCCTCTCCATAGTCATAATAGCCGAAGGCATGGCCGATATCACGGATGGATTTCTCGTCTAATGTTGTAACTTTCATTGTATTTCACTTTCCTGATTCTGCTGCGCATCTGCCACTGTCTCGCCGTCTGCCAAAAAGTGCTCCATGCCAATATGTCTCCCCGCTATTATCGAACCTTCATGCAAAAATCGCAGCGGTCATTGCCGCGCCCCAGCGTCATGGTTCTCTCCCAGATCAGTTTCGGATGCAGCCCGGTATAGCTGATGTCATCACTGTCACAAAAACAGCGGCACAGCTCCGGGCAGCCGTATTCTGCACAGGTGTCGTGATAGGGACACTTCATCATATCCACACGCCAGATGCCGTTGCCGGTCTGCAGCTCTTTTGGATCAAAGCCCGCCGCCGGGCCGAAAACGCTCCGGGTGGATTTGACAAAAACACCGGGAACAAGGCGGTAAAGCCCCGGTATGTGCAGCAGGGCGGCAAGCTGTTTGTGGCTCGTTCTCGCCAGCCGCTCCACATAACCGTGAACGGTTTGCAGTGTCTCCTCTTTCGGCATGACCCGCTGTAAGGTTTCGTAGGCCGCAATGCCCGGTAAGATCTGCCGCTTGAGGTGGTACTGCTTTTCCTTGCTTGCACCTGCATTTTCAGCCAGCAGCGCATTCAGGCGTGCATCAAAAGCGGCGTTCAGCTGCTTTGCCTGCGTGGGAAAGCGCTGTGCCGCAGTCTCCCGGAAGTCACGGGAAAGATAAGTCTCCTTCATCGTCTGACCTCCACCTCTTTTAACTCTCCGCTTTTTGTCATTTCTCGCAGGAGAACCAGTCCAAGCGCCAGAACCAGCAGGTGCCCGGTGGATTCCGTTCCGTGGTCGATCTGATCAAGCGGCCACGGCAGAAGCGTGAACAGATTGCCCACGATCCCGGCAAAGGCGATAGGATTGCAGAGGGACGCCATTATCCGCTGTGCTGTGCTTTTCAATGGGAGCATTCGCTTCCAAATCAGCACGAGCATCACGATGGAAAGCAGCACATCGCAGAGAATATACGATGCCAGCAGCGGCGCGGCATTGCAGTAAAACACCTTGTTGGCAATTTCAGCCGCCGCCCGCATATCGTCGTATTGCACAAAGGTAAACTTAAAGATCAGTGCCACATTTATAAACATGGCGTGGACATAACCCCAGCAGACCGTACCGGTGAGATATGCAGCCTGAAACATCTTGACCCACTTCCGCTGTTTCGGTTGGGAGAGATGCCGCTTCAGGAGTTTCCACATCTGGTGAAAGCCGATATAATAAAGTGCTGTTCCCAGCACGCCGCAGATAATGCTGAGCACCATGCGCCATGTTGCCATATCAAGATAGGCGACCTTGACCATCAGCCCAATGGATTCTGTGCTTTGGCTTTTCCCGGTCGCCGAAAACAAAAAGTCGCCAATCACATAGAGCAAGCAACCGACCATACCCGCGACGATTGCTTTCTTCTCTTTACTCACATTCATGATCGCACCTCATTTCTGTGCTGTGACGCACAGCCAGCCCTTTTTGTTTTTGTGGCTCTGGATCTGATAAAATCCTGCTTGTTCCAGATACACTTTCAGATCAGCATCCGTATAGATGGTCATACCGTTAATGATTTGCGTCCATTTGTCGTCTTTTGTTGTTTCGCCGTTTGCTTCATTGCAGATGAAAAAGATTCCGCCGGGCTTCAGCACCCGATAGACCTCTTTGAAATTTTGCGCAAGTTCCGGCCAGAAATAGACCGTTTCAAAGGCGGTCACCACATCAAACCGCTCTGCTTCAAACGGTAACTCTGCCACACTTGCCTGCTGCACAGCACACCGCCCTGCCGCAATGGCACTGGCATTGACTTTTCGCGCTTTTTCCACGCTGACGGCTGAGTAGTCGATGCCCTGCACCTTGCCGTTGGGACAAAGTTTCAACATCGTTTTGATGTTCGCCCCACCGCCGCAGCCGCAGTCCAGCACCATAGCATCCGGGGCAGGCTGCAAAAAATGCAATCCCCACGCTGCCATTGCGCTGTGCCCAAAGTTCATCATAGCAACCATGATCTTCCCACCAAGACCTACGGGCTTGCGGGTGTTTTCAAAAAAGGACATAGCCCTACCCTCTTTCTGTTTACCATTCACAATGCAATGCTTTTTACCAGATGCTCCCACTGCTCCGGGTGACAGACCGGCAATTCTTGTGTCGCAAGTTAGATAGCGCTAACTTTCAATCCTATAAAAAGCCGCTTTTCAGCGGTCTCTCTGCCAAAATAATACGCCCTGCTGCTGTCTCTGTCAAGAAGTTTCGGCATTTTCGGAGATTTTGAAGTAGATTTCGCTTTCGGAATTCCTCAACCATCACCCCAGTGCCACATCCAGCACCATCATCACGCTGAAGCCCACCGTAAAAACACCGTGCCAACGTTGGAGTTCTGTCCCTGCGACATTTCCGGGATCAGCTCTTCCACCACCACATACAGCATGGCTCCGGCAAAAAGGTCAAGGGTTTTTAGGAGAAGCTAACTTATATGCTTTTATAGCAATTCAACTTTTTTAATGCAACAGCAACAGCGTTGAATTGCATATCGCAAATATGCTGTTTGAATGTTGCACTAATTTCTTGACTCGCGATAGAAATAAAGATAGAGGTGTGTTGTGAATTACTCTGCGAAGCAAAAAGGGAGCTCTGTCACGGACGAAGGTCCGGACAGAACTCCCTTTGCGTTTATCTTGTGATACCTTACTCGCCTTCCGGCTCCTTGCAGACATCCACCCAGCCCTCGGCTCCGGCGGCGGCTTCCAGCTCCTGCAAGGTCAGCTTGACGGCGGTGTGACCGTTGCCCGCTGCCGGGTAGACGGTGTCGAACTTGCGCAGGCTCTCGTCCAGATAGACCGCCACGCCCTCGTTCACTCCAAAGGGGCACACGCCGCCGGGCGCATGACCCACATAGGTCTCCACCTCATCGTAGGGGATCATTTTAGCCTTCATGTGGAACAGGCTCTTGTACTTGTGGTTGTCCAGCTTTGCCGTGCCCTCGGTGACGATGAGCACCGGCTTTTCGCCCTGCAAAACCGACAGCGTTTTTGCGATGCTGGCAGGCTCCACGCCCAATGCATGGGCTGCCTCTGCCACGGTTGCCGAGGACTCGTTCAGCACAATGACATGGTCTCCCAAGCCTTTTTCTTCCAGATCTGCTTTTGCTTTTTCAAAGGACATTTTCCCACTTCTCCGCTCTTATTCGGTAATGGCCCAGACCCGTGCGGGCAGACCAGTTGCACCTTCAATGCGGGGATAAGAAACGATGACCACCGCACCGGCAGGCTGAACTTTATCCAGATTTGCAAGCACCTCCACCTGCAGCTTGTCGTTGTCCAGAACATAGCGTTCGCAGGCAAGGTCGCCCTTTTCCTCCACCACCGCAGAGGAATCGGTATCCAGCGTTTCGTGGCCGTTGGCGGCGGCGTTGCGCACCTTGTAGATATACTCCAATGCTTCCAGCGACCAGCCGGGGGCATTTTCTTTGCCCTCTGCGTCGATGCCGGACAGCGCATCCATATCCGGCCACTTCTTGTACCAGTCGCTTCGCAGAGCCACCAGCGCACCATCCGGGATAGGACCGTACTTTGCTTCATAGGCCTTGATGTCCTCCACCGTCACAGCGTAGCGGGGGTCTTTCTTGGCCTGCTGGGAAATATCGATGACCACCAGCGGGAAGATCAGGTCGTTCACATCATACTTTTCGGACAGCGCTTTGCCCTTGATGAAGTGCCCCGGGAAGTCGATATGGGTACCGAACTGTCCGGGGAATTTGAAGGTCTGGATCAGGCATTCCAGTTCCGGCTTGCCCCAGTCCCACACGGTCTTTGCCAGCTCCACGGAGCCTTCCGGGATGCCGGACCAGTAGGGGCTTTCGTTGTTCAGCGAGTGAGAAAGTTCCACCCAGCGATATTTCTTAGCGTCATTCAGTGCGTTCCACAGTTTATAATCAGCCATTGTCGGTTCTCCTTTTATTGTGACGATGTATGTTCGGGCACTTCTCCCAGACAACGGCATCTTCCTGTTTTTTCTCAGTCTGTCTGCCGGGAATTTGTCTGGGAGCAGCGCATTCGCCCGGGCAGTCTGTGCCGGGCATCTGCTGTATGTTTCATTTGTCTGCGCTCCCTTCCTTGTGTTGGGGATAGTATAAACCCATTTTCGCACCATGTCAATAGGTTTATTCTTTCAAAGACAAATCTGCCTTATCATCAGCCGGTTGCCTGCCGCCGGAGCCCCCTTAATTTCATACGTCCTGCTTCTTTTCCAATGCTTCAAAGTGATACCGGGGCTTTCCTTTGCTCTTTTTGCCGTACTCGATGGCTTCTTTCGGGCAATAGCAGATGCACGCCATGCAGTGGGTGCAGTTTTTGCCCCAGACCGGCCTGCCGCTTTCCAGATGGATATTGTTCAGCGGGCACAGTTCCACGCACTTACCGCAGCCGATGCAGGCATCCGTTGCCCGGAAGGCATCCGCTTTTACAAAAAAGCGATAGAACACCGGGTTCACCGGGCCGCTCATAAAACGGTCGTAGAGGTTCTCTCTCGGCGGGGGAAATTCCTGCCCGGCTCTGAGCCGGGTCAGCACCTTCTGAAGCCCGGGCTCTGCCTGTTCCACGATGCTCTTTGCCTGCTCCTTCTGGGGTGCATTAAACATGGCAATGTAGTTTTCCGGCATGATGATTTGGGCCGTGCCCATATACTGCAGCTGCTTTTGCGCTGCAAGCTGCCGGTTATAGCCTGCCGCATTGCCAATTTCGCTGCCGCAGTCCATCACAAACCAGATACGCTCTGCCCCGGTCAGCGCGGTCTTGCCCAGCCACCCCGACACCACCCGGGGGATGCGCCATGCGTAGGTAGGCGTTACCAGCACCACGTCACGCCCGGTCTGCACCGGGGCGGTATTCCCTGCCTTGATACAAGCGTTCAGGTCGTAAAGCGGCATCTCCAATCCTTCGGCAATGCGCCGCGCCAGATACCGGCTGTTGCCGGTTCCCGTAAAATAAAGTACCATGGCTGCTCCTTCGTTTTGTGTTATCCAGATGCCTGTCTGCCCGGCGGACTGGAATTTGACACTTTGTATTTATCGAGAATACTCTTGAAACCATTTTGCAAAGCGTGATTTATTGAAAATAATGAATTTATATAGTTCTCCATTTTTCATATTAACTGTTGCAATTGGAAAGACTATCCACTTCCAAGAGATTTCTTTTATTTCCTGCATCGGCAAAACTAAATTTCTGTATTTTTTGCCAACTGTAAGCTTGTTTGTCTTGTAAGTAAGCGACTGACTATCGAGGTACAGACCTCCTCCAACTATGCCATTGTGACACAAACTGCAAACAAAAGATTTCATAGAAACATCCCTCCATTAAATTCCAAGTTGTCGTTCTTAGTGTCCCATGGTTTTCGCACGCAAAAAAGCCCTTTGCGGCAAGGTGTGCGCTTACACCTCGCCTGCAAACTTCATGCCCCAGCTCATGCGGGTGTCGTACATCAGGCGGGTCAGGGCAAGGCTGTCCTGCGGGGTGTAGCGGTCGCTGCCGGTACGTCCCTGCTTGACGCAACGGCTTGCTTCCCGGATCTCATACTCAAAGCCGTTGATGTCCACCGGGCAGCGGATGACCTCCGGCTCTTTGCCCTCCACTTCCAGCGTCATGGTCTCGGCGTGCTGGAAATCCGGCAGAAAGATGCTGCCCTTGGTGCCAACAATGCGGGCATTACGCTCCAGCTCCTGCCCGATGGTCTGGACAGACTCTGCCTTGCAGCCGCCGGGGTAGGTCAGCACAAGGCGACTGTAATCGTCGGTGCCGTACTCGTTGATGTGTACCTCTTTGGTCTCCACCTTCTCCGGATCCTGTCCGGTGAGGATGCGCAGAAAGCCCAGATTGTAGATACCGATATCCAGCAGCGCACCACCGCCCAGACCGGAATCAAACTTGCGGTTCTTCCGGGCACCGGAGGCCACAAAGCCGTACTGACAGGTGATCTGCTTCAGTTCCCCGATAGTGCCCGCCGCAAGGATCTCGCGCAGACGGTCGTACAGCGGCAGCAGCCAGATCCAGAATGCCTCCATGAGAAAAAGGTGCTTTTCCTCTGCCAGACGGTACAGCTGCTGCGCCTGCTCCGGGCTGATGGTAAAGGGCTTTTCGCACAGAACGTGTTTGCCCTGCTCCAGACAGAGCTTGCAGTTTTCGTAGTGCAGGGTGTTGGGGGTGGCAATATAGATTGCCTCCACCTCCGGGTCGGCGGCAAGGGCTTCGTAGGAGTCATAGCAGCGGGGAATGCCGTACTGCTGTGCAAACGCCTGCGCGCTTTCCAGATGCCGTGACCCCACGGCAACAAGCTGCTCCCCTTCTGCGCCCATCTGTTCCACCGTAGACGCAAACTTTTTGGCAATGGTGCCGGTCGCTAAAATTCCCCACTTCATAACGGTACCTCCCGGTTTATTACTTTGGATTCGTTGCGTTCAGTATACCATGGTTTTCCCCTGCGGAAAAGATAGTGAAAAACAAAAATGCCCCCTGAGGGCTTGTTCCGACTCTCCGGGGACAGATTCTATGCACCGGTATCTTTCATCTTGTTCCAAACATTCTCATCCATTATAATAGAGATAGAAAGAAGGTGCCAACATGAAACATCGCATTGTGACGGCTGCGCAGATGAAGGAAATTGAACAAGCCGGGGATGCCCACGGTCTGCCCTACCTGCAAATGATGGAAAACGCCGGGCTGGCGGCTTACGCTGAACTGCAAAAGCAGCTCCCGCATCCCGGCAGGCTGCTGGTGGTCTGCGGAAAGGGCAACAATGGCGGCGATGGGTTCGTGATTGCCCGCGCCGCCGCAAAAGATGGCTGGAATGTGACCGTTCTTCTGGCCGAGGGCGAGCCGAAAACTTCTGACGCTATCCGCAATTTTGAGCGTCTGCACGCCCTGCCGGTGCACATCTGCACTGACGGTTCTGTACTGGAAACCCAGAGCTTTGCTGCCGTTGTGGATGCCCTCTACGGCACCGGATTCCATGGTGAACTGCGGCCTTCCGGCCTTGCCGCCTGCGGGCTGATACGCCTTCTGCGCAAAAGTGGTGCCTTTGTGCTGGCCGTAGACCTGCCCAGCGGCATCAACACGGATACCGGCGAGGTTGCCGAGGGTGCTGCTCATGCAGATTTGACCGTAACCTTCGACAGCTATAAACCGCTGCATATCGCAGAAATCTCTGCGCCGCTGTGCGGAAAAATCGTCTGCGCCGACATTGGCATCCTGGATGAATGGCACCCGGAATTTTGACGAGGACTTGCCGCTGCGGTCAAGGATAAAAACAAGCTCTGTGAGATTTTTCTTCATAATAACGGTGTCATGCTTCCTTTCCACAGAAAAGCGTCTGCACGCAAAACGGGCTCCTGCAAGCGTTTAACCACTGGCAGGAGCCCGTTTATTTTTTAAAGTTTCGTCATCCACAGACCATGCAGATTGCAGTAGGCGTAGACCGCCACCGGCTTTTCGCTGCCCAGCTCAAACACCGCCTTGGGTGCCTGACCGGGGGCGAGGTAGCGGAGCTGTCCGCCGTTTTCGGTCTCCACAAAGAGCCACTGGATGTGGTGCACATCCACCATGGGGTGCTCCACTGCACCCACCGTGACGGTGAGGGTGCTGCCGGAGTGCTCTGCCACCGGCAGGTGCTTTTCGCCGCTGGCTTCCACCGTGTTGGGGAGCAGCTCCTTCATCTTTTCGCCGCAGCAGACCAGCGGAACGCCTGCGTTGTGGATGGTGGTGACCAGGTTGCCACAGTGCTCACAGATATAAAACTTTGCCATCCTATTAAAATCCTCCATCGGAATGTTGTTAGTGTTTTCTGTGACTATATGATAACATTTCCTAGTTATATTTTCTGTGACCGGGTCACGCAAGACAGCCTTGTGCCGTGGGGATGCCCTCAGCTTCCCATGGCGAGGAGCACCAGCACGACCACCACCGCAATGGCGATGAGGCAGCCGCAGCCGCCGTCGTCTCCCCCCCCGCCACCGCCATTATTGTGGTTTCCGCCGCCGCCACCGCCGGACGAGCCGCCAAAGTTGCGGTTGAAGGCCGTCATGTACTGGGCATAGCCCGTGTCGCCTTTGCCAAAGTAGCCGTAATCACCGTTTGCCATTGTGTTTTCCTCCGTCCGAAGTGTGTTTTGCTTTTTCTGAAGTCATTTTACTGAAAGAGCTGTCCCATAAACCTCTCTTTCAGTTCTTCTTGCCATCTCATTCTTCCCGGATTCCCAGATAGAGTGGCTATTTCATCTGTGATATAGACAACAAAAAAGAGTGGCAGCATTTCAAGCTGAAACGCTGTCACTCTGTAGGAACTGCGTAATGACTGACGATTATCTTTCTACTTTGACCGTAGCACGATCGCTCTTTGCGTTTCCATCCGCATCCAGCGTGATATGCACAAAATGTTCCGGCTTATCATAATCCTTTGTCTCGCCGTCATCGGTATAGTATTCATAGGATGCACCATCGGGAGCATAGGCAAGCAGGCGCAGATCTGCAAAATCCACATCGGCAACATTCTGGATCTTCTTGCCACCCTTGGCGAGGGGCAGAAGGTGTCCCTTGCGCATAAAGAACACCACTTCATCCAGCTCCACCGGAATGTAATGATGGCCTGCCGGCAGCACGCTGGTTTCGATGCGGTTGCTTTCGCTGCACTTTACCCGCACCTGCAGCATCTCCTCCGGCAGGTAAACATAACGCCCCCGGGCGTTTTGCTCATATACCGGGGCGATCAACAGGCTTTCACCGATCATCACCTCATCCTCTACCCGGCGGGCAAAGTCGTCCTCCGGGAAGGCGAACGCCAACGGCATACAGTACATACCGTCGTGCAGAGCAGCCTTCATGTACTCGCTGTAAATGTAGGGCAGCAGCAGGTAGCGCAGCTGTAAAATACCGGCAAAGGCGGCCTTGTTTTTAAAGCGGTAGGGCTCCTGCCGGCGGGTGTCCTTGGCAGAGTGGTTCCGCAGCAGCGGAGAGAAGATGCCCAAGCCGTACCAGCGCAATACCAAATCCTCCGTGGTATTGCTGCCAAAGCCGCCAATGTCGGGGCCTTCGTACAGGAAGCCGCACATATTCAGGGAGGGCATCATGCGCAGCGCAAGCAGAATGTGGCTCCACCAAGAATGGTTGTCGCCAGTCCAGATGCCGCCATACCGGTGCATCCCGATGCAGGCAGAACGAGAGTATATCAAAATGCGCTTGTCCGGCTCCAGCCGCTCAAAAGCCTCGCCTGCAGCACGGGTCATGTTATAACCAAAAAGATTATGTACCTTGTCGTGCCGCATACGCCCCTGTTTGGTGTTGTGGTAGAACGTCTTATAATCGTTTTCGTTGTTGGAAAGCTCTGCCACCATGCCGGTAAAAGCAGCAAAGCTGGAAATATCCAGGTTTTGCTTGCTGTATTCCCCAATTTTAGCAAAGGTCTTTTTCAGTCTTTCCTCTGCGTAGAAGATAGCAGGCTCGTTCATATCATTCCAGAAGCCCTCGATCCCCTGATCCAGCAGAACTTTATATTGACTGCCAAACCAAGCACGGGCTTCCGGGTTGAGCATATCGGGGAAGTGTACCCGCCCCGGCCACACACCGGCTACAAAGGGGGTGCCATCCTGATTCGTGCAGAAGTAGCCGTTTTTCACGCCCTCCTCGTACACATCATATCCCTCTTCGACCTTGACTGCTGCATCGATGATGGGGACAAGACGGATGCCCTGCGCTTTCATCTCGGCGGCAAAGTCTGCAAAATGCGGGAAGCGCTGCGCATCCACCGTAAAGTCCTTGTAACGCTCCATGTAATCAATATCCAGAACCACAGCGTCCAGCGGCATATTATTGGCACGGTAATTTGCCACCACCTCGCGGACCTCGTCCTCGTTCATGTAGCTCCAGCGGCTCTGGGCGTTGCCAAAAGCCCATTTGGGCGGAATATAACTGCGCCCCACCAACTGGCGGAACTGGTGCACAATATCAGTCAGGCTTTCGCCCTCAATGATGTAGAGATCGTAATTTTCCTCGGCCACCGTGATGCGTAAGGTATCCATGTCGGTGTAGCCGCAGTCAAAGGTGACCTTGCCCGGGTAGTCGATAAAAATGCCAAATGTATCCTTGCCGGACACGATCATAAAATTATAAGCACCGTACAGCGAGGATTTGCCCTCGGTATGGTTGCCGTCATCGGAGCATTTGCTTTCGTACACCCACCCGCGCTTGTTGATACCACGGACGTTTTCGCCAAGACCATACAGAACATCCTGCGGTTCCATGGCATAGGAGAAACCATCCGGCTCCTTGGTCAGATAGGGTATCGTTTCCATCATGGGCAAAAAAGAACCCACTACACTTTCGGTATCAAACGGTTGACCGTATCGCTTTTTGTAGATCATAGTAAAATATCTCTCCTTTGTTTTTTAAATCGTCACAGTGTAAAACGTACCAACGTATTTTTGATGGACAATTATAGCAATTCAACTTTTTAATGCAACAGCAACAACGTTGAATTGCATATCGCAAATATGCTGTTGAATGTTGCGCTAATTTCTTGACTTGCGATAAGAAACTCTGACATTGGCTGGTGCAATTGGGGCTTCAGCCTTATTTTCAACCCGATAGCTGCGGTTGTGCAGCTATTTCAATACAAGATCCTCGAAACGTGATGTTCCTGCTTGCCCAGATACAGCTCCACGATCATCCGTCCATTTTCGGTGTTGCAGAGGTCCTCTTTGCAATAGCCGCAGAGCTTTCCGTCTGCCTGCGCCACATAGCGGCGCAGCGGCTGCTGAAGCTCCTGCGGGATGCTGCTCCACGGGATCACATAGCTCATGCCGGTGTCCCCCCTACATCCACGATGCAGGCCCGGTCGCTGTCCTCCTCCGATAAAATCAGTTCCACTTGAAACACATCCGCAAAGGGTGCGCCCTGATACTGGGCTTTTTCCCGCCTGCGCTGGGTAGCAAACGTTGTGCCCTTAGCACATGAACGAAGGTAAAAGGAGCTGCTGAACGTGGATACGATCTATCTGCTGCCCGGTGAGGAACGTTGCGTTAATTTTCGAGATGCCAATGGAGTCCCGAAGGTACACTACACTTACTGTTCCATCCGTGGCAAACTTTTCAACTGCACCTGCTGCACAAAGGACGAAGCCCAGCGGCTGTGTGAAGATTGGCTCGAAAAACAGGACCGCTACTATATAAACTAAAGGACGTCGAGTATACTGTTCATTCTGTAGTCGGTTCACTGCAGTTTCAGTTTACAACAAAAAAATGAGATAGACAACCCATTTTGGGGAAACCTATCTCATTTTTTTGTTGGGGCTATTTTGCAACAGCCCCTTTTATAACAACCCTGCCTTACAGTTTGGGAGAAACGCTTAGTGCTTCAGTTCCAGCAGCGCATCGCCCTGCTTTACGGTGCCACTGGCTTTAGCCGCGACAGCGGCATAGTCATCGGTATTGCAGACAATGAGCGGCGTAGTCACGGGATATCCTTCGGCCTTAATGGCTTCCAGATCAAAGCGGATCAACGGCTGGCCTTTCTTCACCTTGTCGCCCTCGTTGACGAGGTAGGTAAAGTGCTTGCCGCCCAGCTTGACCGTATCGATGCCGATGTGCATCAGCAGTTCGGCACCGTCAGCCGTGGTCATGCCCACGGCATGGTGGGTCTCAAAGGTGGAGGAGATCTCGCCGTCAGCAGGTGCCACCAGTTCACCGTCGGTGGGCTCAATGGCAATGCCATCCCCCAGTGCACCGCTGGCAAAGGCTTCATCCTTTACATCGGCCAGCGGCACGACGGTGCCGTTCAGGCAGGCAGACAGCACGGTATCCTTTGCTGCGGGAACCGCCGGGGCGGGTGTTGCAGTCGCCGCCGGGGTCTTAGGTGCATTTTCCAGATAATCTTCCAGCTTTGCCTTGATGACGGCCACCTTGGGGCCGTACACCACCTGCACACCGTTGCCCTTGCAGATCACGCCGGAGGCACCGGAGGTCTTGAGCACATCCTGTTTGACCAATGCCGCATCCTTGACGGTGCAGCGCAGGCGAGTGGCACAGCAGTCCACGTCGGACAGATTAGCGGCACCGCCCAGACCTTCTACGATCAGGGCGCTGACCGGATCATCCCCTGCGGGGGCGGTGCTGCCGGAAGCGGCGCTGCGGGCGTTCACGTCCGCACGGGTGTACAGCTTGACTTCCTCGGCATCATCACGGCCCGGGGTCTTGTAGTCAAACTTGGAAATCATAAAGCGGAAAATGATGTAGTACAGTACAAAGTACACCGCACCGACCACGACCACCCACACCCAGTGGGTCTTGGCGTTGCCCTGCATCACACCGAACAGCACCAGGTCGATGAGACCGCCGGAGAAGGTCATGCCCACGCCCACATTCAGAATGTGCATCAGCATGAAGGACAGACCGGCCAGCACGCAGTGCACCGCGTACATGGGCAGTGCCACAAAGATAAAGGTAAATTCCAGCGGCTCGGTGATGCCGGTGAGGAAAGCCGTCAACGCAGCAGACAGCAGCAGGCCGCCTGCAACCTTTTTCTTTTCCGGCTTGGCGCACTGGTACATAGCCAGCGCCGCGCCGGGCAGACCAAACATCATAAAGGGGAACTTACCGGCCATGAAACGGGTAGCGCTGACCGAGAACACCGTAGTGGACTTGGAAGCCAGCTCGGCAAAGAAGATGTTCTGTGCGCCGGTCACAGTGACACCATCGATGATGGCGGTGCCGCCCACAGCGGTCTGCCAGAACGGCATATAGAACACATGATGCAGTCCAAAGGGAATCAGCGCACGCTCCAGCAGGCCGTAAATAAAGGTGCCTGCGTAGCCGGAAGCCAGCACCAGTGCACCCAGCGCGGCAATACCGCTCTGCACCACCGGCCAGATATAGAACATGGCAATGCCGACCACCAGATACACAATAGAACTGACGATGGGCACAAAGCGTGTGCCGCCAAAGAAGGCCAGCACCTGCGGCAGCTCGATCTTATAGAACTTGTTGTGCAGCGCCGCCACGCCCAGACCGACCACGATGCCGCCGAACACACCCATCTGCAGGGTGGTGATGCCCAGCATGGTGGTGGTGGAGTTGGCAGGCATTGCGTCCACGCCGCCTGCCGCATTGATCATGGCCTGAATGGCCGTGTTCATAATGATATAGGCCACTGCGCCGGACAGGGCGGCCACCTCTTTTTCCTTGCGGGCCATGCCGATGGCCACGCCCATGGCGAACAGCAGCGCCAGATTGTTGAACACGGCGCTGCCGGTCTGGCTCATTACGTCCAGAATGGTGTAGATCAGGGTACCGGGGTGGATGACGCTGTTCAGGCCATAGGCCGCCAGCATGGTTTCGTTGGTGAACGAGCTGCCGATACCCAGCAGCAGGCCCGCTACAGGCAGCAGTGCAATGGGCAGCATAAAGCTGCGTCCCACGCGCTGCAGCACGCCAAAGATCTTGTCTTTCATCTTCAGTTCTCCTTTTCTCAAGTTCGTATCCAGCATATATATCCACACAGGAAAAACCTGTGGAGAATCAAAGGTGAAGCAAGAAAGCTTACTTCCCCATCCGAATCCGTTTCAGGTGGATCGTAAGGAACACCAGTTCCTCGTCCGAAAGCTCCTTGTGCCAGGTGTTGCGGACATACTCCGCAATGCAGCAGGCGCATTTGTAGTGTTCGCTGCAATTGCGGGCGATCAGGGCGCGGAACACTTCGTCGTGGGTATCGTTTTCCTGCTCCTGTTTTCCTTGAAATACGCGCTGCGCAAAAAAGCGCAAATGCACTGTAAAGCGGCTGAAATCCAGTGCATCCCGGTCAAAATGGCAGTTGTAAAAGTATTCCACCACCTGCACGCAGCCATCCACAAAGCGAGTGACATCGTTTACCACGCTCATGGTGGTGTTGAGCTCTGCGTTGACGATGTGCAGCGCAATGAAGCCGCCCTCGTCGTCCGAAAGGTCTGCATGGCAGTGCTGGCGGATGGCAGCAAGGCACTCCATGCCAAGGCGATACTCTTCCGGGTAGAATTCCCGAATGGGAGCCATCAGCGGGTTGGAAAAGCGAATTCCCTGTTCGCTGCGCTGAATGGCAAAGCTGATATGGTCTGCCAGCGTGATGAGCAGGCTTTCGTTCAGCGGGTAGTTCACCCGGCTGCGGATCATTGCCACCAGCTCGTCGGTGAGCAGCAGATGCTCATACGGGATCTGTTCCAGAAGTTCCACCAACTTCTGCTGCACGGCAGGGCTGGTCATGCGGTAGCTGCGCTCCACGGTTTCAGCCTCGATTTTATAGCCAGGCTTAACGCCAAAGCCCAGACCGCGCCCGGTAACGATCAGCTCACAGCCCGTGGGGTCCACCACGCGCAGAATGTTGTTGTTGATCGGTTTTTTGACGGTATATTGCATTGTTTCTCCTCCTCAGGTTGAAAAAGGCAATAAAAAAAGACCACTCTCGACACAGCAAACATACCGAAGGCTGAAACACGCTTTCGGCTTGTGCTATGCAGAGTTGGTCTAGCCCGCCAAACGGTAACAATCCAACGACGCTGCTCACGTACAATTTTCTTTTTTGTAAGGCACAAACAAATTAAGCACTTGAAGAATAACTTATTTTATGCTTGACTACAATACCATATTCTTTGTGGAGTGTCAAGATAGAAGCGGCTTTCTTTTTCACTTTGTCAATTTTACCCAAACTCAGGTGATTTTTTACAGCAGATTGACAAGTAAGAGTATTCCTTGTACTGCCACAGGTCGGGGTCACGGGAATTGCGGCGCACCACGGTGTCCGACACATCGAAAACGTAGTGCAGCCGGGGGAATCCGCTGGATTCGTCCAGCAGGGCGATGCCCTTGGCACCCCGATGCACATAACGGTTCACTCGGTTGTTCCAGATGTCGAAGTCGGCGCAGGCTGCGGCATCCGGGCGCTGGGCGTAGATCATCAGCTGGTCTGCAAAGGGATACTTGTATAGCCGGGATGCGGTGGTCAGATAGTCCGTCCAGCTTTCCCAGTACCGGGTCAAGCCATTCGCCGTGCGCTGGGCAAGGGCAAGATATTCTTCGGTTTTGCTTGGCATAGCGTTCCTCCCTTCAAGTTCATGGTAAAGAAAAAGCGAGCGGCCTTTTCAGATCACTCGCTATAGAATCTATTTTTTTGTGTTTTGCGGCAAGCTTTTCCTTTATACGCCAAACACCGTTTTCGTCAGTCGGATGCCTGCCGCCGTTTTCATGGTATGCTCCATAAAAGATTGAATCGCCTGCCGGCTGTACCCGCTTTCGGATGCATTGACGATATAATCCGCTTCGATCAGGATCTGGTAGTCGATGCCGTCGATCTGCTCCGGGCTGTGGTGGTGCCCCACCAGATAAGCCACCCTATCAAGAGGATATACGCCTTGGTGCTGGTCAAAGAAAAGCATGGTGTCCTGCATTGCAGTCTCGTTCATCATTTCGCTTTCCCAAAATCTTTCTCAGCGCCGCTCGTTTTCTGCGGTGGTTCCTGCAAAGATTATACCACGTTTCCCCCCAAAGCGGTATAAGATGATTTTTCTTTTCTCCCAGCTGTGCTTCTCACAGAACCCCCAATCATTTCAACAATGCTTTCAAATCTTCTTCCGGCGTTGTGATCGGCGCGATGCCATAGTTTTCTACCAGGAAGTTAAGGATGTTCGGTGAAATGAATGCTGGCAGCGTAGGACCAAGACGGATATTCTTAATGCCCAGATACAGCAGCGTCAGCAGGATGCACACTGCCTTCTGCTCGTACCATGAGAGCACCATGGACAGTGGCAGGTCATTCACACCGCAGCCGAAAGCATCCGCAAGGGCAACAGCGATCTGGATGGCGCTGTAAGCATCGTTGCACTGTCCGACATCCATCAGGCGGGGCAGGCCGCCGATGGTACCAAGGTCAAGGTCGTTGAAGCGGTATTTGCCGCAGGCAAGGGTCAGCACTACGGTATCGGCGGGCGTCTGCTTTACAAACTCCGTGTAGTAGTTGCGGCCGGGGCGTGCGCCATCGCAGCCGGCAACCAGAAAGAAGTGCCGGATCGCGCCGGACTTGACCGCCTCAATGACCTGATCTGCCACTCCAAGCACCGTACCGCGGGCAAAGCCAGTCATGACCGTGCTGCCGCCGTTGATGCCGGTGAAGGCTTTATCCTCGGAATAACCGCCCAACTCCAAAGCCTTTTCGATCACCGGGGCGAAGTCCTTGTCTGCTCCGATGTGCATCATTTCGGGGTAAGATACCACCGACGTGGTGAACACCCGGTCGGCATAGCTTGCTTTGGGCGGCATCAGACAGTTGGTGGTGAACAGCACCGGCGCAGGAAGTTCTGCAAACTCTTTCTGCTGATTTTGCCATGCCGTGCCGAAATTGCCCTTGAGATGGGAATACTTTTTCAGTTCAGGATAGCCGTGAGCGGGCAGCATTTCACCATGGGTATAGATGTTGATGCCTTTCCCCTCAGTCTGCTCCAGCAGCAGCTTCAGGTCGTGGAGGTCATGGCCAGAGACGACGATGAACGGTCCCTTTTCCACGGTCAGCGGAACGGTAACAGGCACGGGCGTTCCGTAGCTTTCGGTGTTGGCCTTATCCAGAAGCGCCATGCACTTGAGGTTTTTCTCGCCAACCTCCATCACGATAGGCAGCAGTTCCTCCATGCCCCAGTCCTCGCCAATGGCGAAGAGCGCCTTGGCAAAGAAGCGGTTCACCTCATCATCGGTATACCCCAAGACCATGGCGTGATGTGCATAAGCTGCCATGCCGCGCACGCCAAAGAGAATAAGAGATTTCAGGCTTCGGATATCCTCATCGGCGCTCCAGAGCAGGTTCATGTCGTAGTCGCTGGTGCGTCCGCAAGGGGCAGCGCAGCCTGCGCAGTCGGGTGCCAGCCGCGCCTTTTCGGCATGTACCCGGCCGATCAGTTCCCGAATCGTATTTTCGTTGAAGTTCACATTGGTGACTGTGGTGAAAAGTCCCTCGATCATCAGCCGCCACATCTCTGGCGTTGCCTTCATACCGCCGTCCGTGGCTCTGGACAGTCCAACCAGAGCGCCGGTCAGTTCGTCCTGAAGCTGTGCGACATCGGCGGTCTTGCCGCATACTCCCGCTTTTCCGATACAGCCGGTGCAGGACGCTGTCTGCTCGCACTGAAAACAAAACATTTTATGTTCCATCTTGAGTTCCTCTCTATTTGCTTAATCCAGAATTTTACCATCAATGGAGATGGTGACCACCTGCCACGGAATGAACTTTCCGCTGGTCTGCAGTGCCTTTTTTGCCGCCATCTCCAAGCCGCCGCAGCAGGGCACCTCCATGCGGAGGATGGTCACGCTCTGGATATCGTTATTGCGCAGGATCTCGGTAAGCTTTTCGCTGTAATCCACAGCGTCCAACTTCGGGCAGCCGATGAGGGTCACCTTACCACGCATGAAATCCTGATGGAAATTGGCGTAGGCATAGGCCGTGCAGTCCGCCGCGATCAGGAGCTTTGCGCCCGCAAAGTAGGGCGCGTGGATGGGTGCCAGCTTGATCTGCACCGGCCAGTTGCGCAGACGGGAAACGGACTGCACAGGGGCAGAAGCCACACTTTCGGCAGTCTCCTGCTGTTCCAGCATCCGCATCCGGGAGCCGGGGCAGCCGCCCTCGTGGAGGTGCTTCATCTTCTCCTGCAATTCCTTCTTCTTTTTGTTCTCCTGCACCGCCGCCTCGTCGTAGGCAGGGGCTTCCCGCTCTTCAAAGGTGATGGCTCCGGTGGGGCAGCCCGGCAGGCAGTCGCCAAAGCCATCGCAGAAATTTTCCCGCACCAGCTTTGCCTTGCCGTTGATGATATCAATGGCACCTTCATGGCAGGCGGTCGCGCACAGCCCGCAGCCGTTGCATTTTTCTTCGTCAATATGGATGATCTTCCGAATCATATCTATACTCTCCTGTTGTGGGTGTTTTTGCATTTGCAGCCTTATTATAGTATACTAAAGCCATCTTGTATG
>UMEM01012294.1_pt1 | contig 28248 bp, 30 predicted proteins | sample 1964761 | NCBI WGS metagenome assembly UMEM01 (sample SAMEA4836021, study PRJEB28245) | human gut metagenome | biome: gut microbiome; material: fecal sample | place: Denmark | collected 2008 | reverse complement strand
TAGATATCTAAATTTATTAATTCTTTATCACTTTTTAAAAAATTAAATATCTTTTTTCTTAATTCTATATACTCTTCATAATTTTTTCTTTCTTTTAACTGCTCAAAGAGGTTTATTGATTCTCTATATAAAATATTCATTAGTTGAAAAGTTTGAATGTCCTTATTATTTTTTAATAAATTACTTTTTTCCTCTTCTAAACAAATCTTTTTTATATCATAAAAAGCATTATATAAAGTCTCATCTATTATTTTTAATTTTTCTTTTCCACCCATGGAAAGTTTTAATTTTTCTCCACATGAAAAGTCAAAAGCAACTTGAGATAGAAAAATGATGTTTTCAATATTATTTTTAATATTTTTATTTTCGCCCTTATATTCTTGTAAGATAGTACTTCTTTCATTTAAATTTTTAATTAAAAATATTGTATTTTTATTATAATCAAAAATCTTTTTGTTTAATTTTAAAATATCATTAGCAAAATTTAAATTAAAAACCTTAGTTCCTAAAAAAAACTCCATTGTCTGTTAAGTCAGTTAAAAATTTATCATCTATATTGTTATTAAAAATTCGTATAGTATAAGAAAAAACCTGAACTATTTTATAAAAAATATCAGTATTATTAATATTTTCTTCTAGATTATATTTTAAACCTAGTAAAAAATTTCTAATTTCTTCTTTTTTTTTATTTTTCTTGTCTAGTTGTTTGCCAATAAACTCCAAATAATATTATAAATCCACCAATTCCACATCCAAGATAACTTCCTAAAAATGAAGACCATTGTGCATTTGATTGATTTGTTTTTATTAGAGTATCTCCAATTACAACATAATCAACTATTATTGGAATTATAATAAATACTAATATTCCTAATATAACTACCCGTTTTTGTTCTATACTCATTTTTTTATAAATTTCATAATTTTGTTTAAGTAGGTACAAAAATATTATGATGAAAATAATAATAATAATAAAAATTATTAAAAGAAGTTCTTTCATTTTTTAAACATTCTTTCTAAATTTAATTAAAAGATAATCCTAATTTTTTAAAAATTCTATTTCAAATGATATTTTTTTCTTTTTATATCAAAACTTTTACTAAATAAATAAGTGGTATAGAAACTAGAATTGAAAGTACAACTCTTTCAAACCAAATAATTAAGTAATCTTTGAAACTTATTGGAATATCTGTTGCCATCATACAAGGTATAGAAGCAGAGAAGAATAAAACTTCTGATACACAAGTTATTGCAACTAGCATTTTAATTTCAAAACTTAATTTTGTAACTAAAACAGCTGGCAGGAACATTTCAGCAATTCCTAATGCTAACGCTTTTGCTGTTAAAAGTGGTTCTTCAAATCCAGATATTAAAGTGAATGGATATATTAAATATCCTATCCAGTCAAATATAGGAGTATGATTAGCTAAAACTATTCCTAATGTTCCTATTGCCAAAAGAGATGGTCCTATATTAAAAGCTAACATTATTCCATCTTTTAAATTAATAATAACATTTTCTAAGATAGAACCACTATTTGTACAAACTTCCATTCCTTCATTGAAAGCAACTTTAAATTTTTCTTTTGGAATATCTTTTTCAACATCTCCTTTTTGATTTTCAAAATAAGCATCAGATTTATTTCTAATTGGGTAAATTCTTGCAGTTATTGCAGTAACCAAAAATGTTACTATTACAGTAAGCCAAAAATATAAATTCCAATTATTCATTAAATCTAATGTTTTAGCAATAATTACCATAAATGTAGCTGATACTGTTGAGAAACCTGTTGCAATAATTACAGCTTCTTTATTTGTATATTTTCCTTCTTTGTAAACTCTGTTTGTTATAAGAAGTGCTAATGAATAACTTCCAACAAATGAAGCAACAGCATCTATTGCAGATCTTCCAGGAGTTTTCCAAATAGGTTTCATAATAGGTCTCATAAATACCCCAACAAATTCCATAAGTCCATAACTGATAATTAAACTTAAAAATATTGAACCAACAGGAACTATTGTTGTTACAGGGATAACAATTTTATTCCATATAAAAGGGATAACATCTTTTTTCATTAAAAATTCTGGTCCTTTATTTAATAAAACCATAAATAAAAATGGAAGTGCCAGTATTTTTAATATTGAAAATACCATTGAAGTTGTATTTTTATTCCAAGTTTTTTTATAAAAAGGTAAAAACACTCCAATGATAATAACCAATGTTCCATAAACTTCTCTAAAATAAGGAATTTTTAAAACAAAATTTACTATATGATCTAAGGGTATTGTTGATTTACCATTTAAATTTATAGGAACAAAGAATAAAAATATTCCTATAAGACTACAAGCTAAAAATTTAATTACAACAGAACTTGGATATTTTTTATTTTCCATAGCTTCCACCTCCATAATTAGAAATAGGACTGCTACATAGTAAATTGTAACAGTCCTAGATATTATAATTTTATAATTTTAGAAGAACATTCCTCCTATAAATCCACCAATTATTAGTAGAATATTATAGTGTATGAATGTAGGTACACAAGTATCCATTATATGATCATGTTGTCCATCAGCATTAAGTCCAGATGTTGGTCCTAATGTTGAGTCAGAAGCAGGTGATCCAGCATCTCCTAATGCAGCTGCAGCAGCAAGAACTACAATTGCTCCAGAAACTGATACTCCTAATTTTAGACATAAAGGAATATATATTGCAGCAACAACTGGAATTGTTCCAAATGAAGTCCCAATTCCCATTGTTATTAAAAGACCAATTAACAACATCATAGAAACTCCAATAGCTTTACTTCCTCCAATAATTCCGTGGATACCATCAACTAATTCTCCTACTGCACCAGTTTGTCTTATTATATTTCCATATCCAGCTGCAACTAACATTACAAATGCTATAAGTCCCATAAGTTCAACACCACCACCAATAAACTTATCTAATTCTTTCCATTTAATAACACGCAATATTAATAGAGCAATTATTGATAATGTTGCTCCCAATGGTAAAGCACCTGTCTCAATTTTAATTAATTCAAAGTTAGCTAATGCTGGTACTAAAAATGCTGGTAATAATGCAACTAATGCTAACCAGTGTTTTGATTCCATTTTTACTGCTTCTACTTCTTCTACTCCTATAAGTGGTAAATCTTTATATTCTCTATCTTTCCTATAAGATACAAAAATAGCTAAGAAAAGTCCAATAAGCATAAATAACCCTAAAATCCAAGTTGATTTCCATACAGCTGGTTTTAAAACTGTCATACCATTGTTAGTCATTTCAGTAGCAATAATTCCTTGAAATATTCCACCAAATCCAAATGGTAAAACAATATAAGGAGCTTTTAAACCAAATGTTAAGGCACAAGCCATTCCTCTTCTATCTAATTTTAAAGAGTTCATAAGTTTTAATAAAGGTGGAATTAATATAGGTATAAATGCAATATGAACAGGTATTAAATTTTGTGAAAAACAAGCACAAAGTGCAATTACTAACAAAAGAACAATTTTCTTTCCACCAACTAAAGAAGCTATCTTTTTAGAAACTATAGAAGTAACTCCTGTATCATTTATAGCTACAGCAAGAGTTCCTAATAAAATATAACTTAGTGCTGTTTCGGCATTTCCGCCCATACCATTAATAAGATTTGCAGTTATATCTCCTATAGGCATATTTGCAGTTAATCCTGCTACTAATGCAGAAACAATTAGTGCTAAGAATACATTTAATTTTAATAAACATAAAACTGTCATAACAATAACTGAAACAACAATTGGGTTAGTTAATAAATTCATAAATTTACCTCCATATATTGAAAATCTTTAGCATATTCCTAGATAATTAGATTTTTAGAAAATTTTTTAATTGAGTAAAAAATTCTTTATTTTCTTCTTCTAATTTATCTGTATTTCCTATTATAACCACTTCATTCATTGTATCGCCTTGCTTAATATTATCTACAACATTTTGGTCTTTTTCAGAGATAACTTCTCCAAAAATTGTATGCTTGTAGTTTAACCACTCTGTTGGTACATGAGTGATAAAGAATTGTGAACCATTGGTATTTGGACCTGCATTTGCCATAGCAAGTAGTCCCTTTTTATTAAATATTACATCTTTTTTAAATTCATCTCCAAATTGATAACCTGGTCCACCTGCACCAGTTCCTGTTGGATCTCCACCTTGTATCATAAAATTTTCTATAACTCTATGAAATTTTAAACCATTATAATAACCAGTTTTAGCAAGAGTTACAAAATTAAGTACAGTTATAGGAGCTACATCTGGAAATAAATTTAGCTTTATCTCCCCCTTATTTGTTTTGATAATAGCTTGTAAACTCATCTCTCCCTCCTTTCTCTTCAAATTTTTTATATAAATTAATTTATAATAATTAATTTCTACTGTGAATTATATGCTTTTAAAAGTATCTCCTTATCTGTTGTACCATAGATTTCATAGTACCATTTTTTTGAAAGTTTATTTTCTGTTTCTTCTAGTTCTTTTTGGTATTTATCTAACTGTATGGATAATTTTCTAAATTCTGCTCTTACAGGTTGTAATTTTTCCGTTATTTCTAACTGTTCTATTTCTTGTATAGCATTTGATAAATCTAAATTTAATTTTTCTTCTTTATCCAATAATTTATTTAATTTCTGTAATAAATCACCTTTAATTTTTTTTAATTCTTTTATCTTATATTTAAAAAATTTTTCTACAACTTCTGCACCAGAATTTCCTTTTAATTCTTCTCTTTTTTTAATTTGAGCTTTAATATATTCTTCCTTTAAGTTACTATCTTTTGCCATCTTTTCTATTGTTTCTTTTATTTTCTCAAAAATTTTTTTATCTTTTTTATAAATATTTAGTAAAGTTTCCTCTTCTAACAATAGATAAATGTTTTCGTATTTTGAGATAACTTCTTTTTCTATTCTTTCTACTTCAAATAAATTATCTTGATTTTTTAAGTCCACTTTAATATTATCTGCCAAAAAAAGATTTTGAAGACATACTTCCTTAGCATATTTTATAAAATCTTTTATTTTAGTTTCTATATCCATTTTTTCTATCTCCAAAATATTGATAGTAATAACATTTTATACCACCATTGTATAGTTTACGATTTTTAGTTGCTTTTTTATTAAAGGCATTTTCAAAGTTTTCATAAGAAGTAATTATATAATAAGACCATTTAGATAATTTCTTTTTACAGAAATCTCCAAAATTTCTATATAATTCCTCAATATTTTCATCTCCCATAAGTCTTTCACCATAAGGAGGATTCACTATCATAGCTCCATATTTAGCAGGGCTTTCAATATCTTTAAAATCTTTAACTTCAAAAATTATATCTTCTTCAACTCCTGCCTTTTCAGCATTTTCTTTTGCAATTTTTATACTTTTTTCATCTATATCTGAGCCATAAATTTTTAACTTCTTTGTTAAATCTTCATTAGAAAAAGCTTCATCTCTTATATCTGTCCAAAGATTTTTATCAATAACTGACCATTTTTCTGCTGCAAAATTTCTATTGGCACCAGGAGCTATATTTCTAGCTATCATAGCAGCTTCTATTACAATAGTTCCCGTTCCACACATTGGGTCAAGTAAAACTTCACCAGCCTTCCATTTAGATAAATAAACAAGTGCTGCAGCTAGAGTCTCTTTTATAGGAGCTATTCTTTTCTGAGCTCTATATCCTCTTTTAGTTAAAGATTCTCCTGAGCTATCAAGCATAATAATAAATATATCTTTATGACATTGAATTTTTATAGAATATAGAGCACCATTTTCTAAAAAAATTTCTCTTTTATATTTTTCTTTTAATTTTTCAACAATAGCTTTTTTACTAATTCTTTGTATATCAGATTTTGAATATAGCTTAGATTTTACAGAACTTACCCAAGAGATAGGAAACTCTCCATCTTCATCTATAAAATCTTGCCAATCAATAGCTTTTATATTTTGAAATAATTCTTCATAAGTTAAAGCCTTAAATTCTGCCATTTTAATAAACATTCTATCAGAACATCTTAAATGTATATTAGCCTTAACCAAGTCTTTAAAACTTCCTTCAAATTCTACTCTACCATCAAAAACTTTTATATTTTTAAAGCCCAAAGCAAGACATTCATCTTTAACAACACTTTCTAAACCCATAGTTGTAGATGCAACAAATATCATTGTTCTCCCCCTTGCTCAGCTTTTTTTAATAAATCAATATAAAATAATTTTAATATAGACATTATAGGAGCTCCTAAAAACATTCCAACTATTCCAAATAAATTTCCAAAAATTATCATAGAGACTATTACCCAAAATGTATTAAGTCCAACTTTATTTCCTATTATCTTAGGACCAACTATAAAGCCATCAACTAATTGAGAGATTGCTATTGCCACCAATAATATAATAGTTTTTATTGGAGCTACTAATAAAATTAAGAAAAATGCTATTATTCCCCCAATAATTGAACCAACATAAGGAATCATATTTCCTATGCCTAATAGAATAGCACTTAAAGCAGCATAGGGAGTTCCTGTTATGAGTAAGATTACATAAACACATAATCCGACTATTGCAGATACTATTATTTTTCCTGAAACATAGCCTAAAAAAATATTTTTAGATAGACTTAGTTTATTCATAATATAAGGAGTATTTTTTACTCCAAATATAATTTTTATAATATTTTCTAGTGTTTTTATAAGATGTTTTTTATCCAGTAAAATCAAAAATGCTAATACAAAGGCTAAAAATAAATTTGTAAAACCTATTGTCCAATCAACTAAACTACCTAAAAGAGAAGAGGCCAATTTTGTTATATTTGTGGTATTATTACTTATAAAATTGGTAAAATAATTATTTACTTCATCCATATTTATGGTATAAATATTTTTTTCTGCTAAATAGTTTGCTATGTTTTTCCCTATTGTTATTGCCTTTTCTGAAATATAAGGATAAATATCATTTAATACTTTTAATGATGAAATAATTTCTGGAATTACTATTAATGACAAAATAATGAATACCAATATTACAAAAATTATTGATAAACTTATTGCTAATATGTCATTTATTTTACTTTTTTTCTTTAAATATTTAACTATTGGTTCTAAAAGAATAGCTATAAATATTGACATTATTATTGTCATAAAATAATCTTTCCAATTTTCTATTATAGCCACAAATCTTTCTGGGTTTGTAAAATATGATTGTAGTACAACAAAAACTAATATTATCCCTAAAATTTTTAGTGTATTTTTTAAATTCATTTAATTTATTAACCTCTTTATCACTACTATTTACTACCTTGCTATGAAATCTACATCTGAATCATTTTCAGAATCTCCAACAACTTTTATTACAAGTCTGTCTGGAATACCAATTATAACCTCACCAGGAGATTTTATAAAACCTTGTTTTACAGCTATTTTAAGTGGAGAATTAGAAGTTGTTACTCTTACCATATTATCTTTAAATTGTACATTACAACCACCTAAATTAGTATCAACAAAGATATTTTTTTCTTCTTCTTGTAAAGGATAGACATATTTTAGTTCTCCATCAACCCATATTTCTGCCTTAGCTCCTTTAACATCTTTAAAACTACCTATTTTAAAAATAAGTATAGAGAAAAAAATTAATAAGAAGATATAAATAACCAAATCCCCTATTTTAAAGTATTTAGTTTTTTTCATTTCCAAATTTTTCTCCCATATAGATTCTAGTTTCTATTTTATTTTGAGTATTTTCTATTATATCCTTATCTATAATAACTTTGCCTTTTTCAAAAATTAAGATACAAGTTGAACCTCCAAATAGAAAATAACCTTTTTCTTCACCCTTTTTTACAAAAGAATTAGCTTTATATGTTTGGACTATTGCACCAACCATAGTGGCTCCAATATCAAACATTGCAATGTCTCCAAATTTTTTTGTTTTCAATATAGCATATTCTCTTTTGTTTTCACAAAAAATTCTAAAATTTGTTTTTATAGCGTGGGTTGATACAGAATAATAGTCTCCAGAAATTTTTTTAACTTCTGAAATTTCTCCATCAACTGGGAAATGAAATCTATGGTAATCAGCTGGTGCAAGTCTAATTATTACAAATGTACCATCTTTATATTTTTTTGCCAATTCTTTGTCATTAAAAAACTCTTCTAAGGTAAATTCAGAGCCTTTTACAAAAAAGGTATCAACTTCTTTTATATTTTCAAAGGCTAAAATTTTTCCATCAGCTGGTGAAACAACTACATTTTCATTGTAATCTATTTTTCTAGCTCCATCTTTTAACTCACGATAAAAAAAGTCATTAAAACTTGTATAATCCTCTATGGGTCTTTTATATTCATTCATATCTATCCCCATTTCTTCAACAAAAGATTTTATTTTTTCTTTTGATTCAGGTTTAGACATTTTTCTTCCATACCAATCAGATAAAAATTTCCTTTTTACTATGGTATGCAAAGCTAATTTTCCAAAAGGATTATAATATAAAAATTTTAATGCTCCTTCTCCCATAACTTTCTCAGTTTTTATCTCACCAGTTTTTCTTTCTATATATTTTATTTTTTCAAACTTCATTTTACTTTCCCTATTATATATTATGAAACATATTATAACTAAGAAAATAAGTATCTTTTTCTTAGACATTTTTAATTTTATTAATTAAACCATATTTTAATTTTATTAAATCAGAAGATAAATCTACTTTGTAACTATGAGGATTTTCAAGTCTTTTTCTTTCTGGTGAAACCTTAGCCAAAGAATCAAAATAATGTTTTTGAGATCTCATAATATCAAATAGTTCATCATGTAATTCTTTATCTATAACTCCATCTTTAATATAAATTTTTGTAAGTTTTTTATAAGTATATTCACCTTTTTTTAATATACTATTTTTAAATTCATATTTTTCATCTCTTATCATAAGTTCATCATTATTTAATAATTTTTCCTTATCACTGTCATTTTTAACAAGAGTTATTAAATCTGCATAAGCTAAACCATCTTTATCAAAAATTCTATACAATTCTTTAAATCCAGGGTTAGAAATTTTTATGACATCACCTGAAATTTTTATTAAAGGTACTTCATCTAGTTCAACTATTTTATATACCCCACCAAAACAAGGGTAAGACTTGCTTACTGCTATGGCATCTCCAACACCATACATATCTACACAAGCACCTTGTTCACGAAGTGATCTTATCAATTGTTCATCCAAAGCATTAGTCAAAGTAATTTTTGCTTTTTTAAATCCTTCTTCATCAAATCTTTTACGACATTTTTTAGATTGATAAGCTAAGTCCCCTGAATCAAGTCTTATACCATAAAGTCCTTTATAATTATCATCTATACCACATTCTTTAAATGCTTTTATTGCATTTTCTATACCTATGTGAATTGCATCATAGGTATCAACCAAAAGTATCAATGAATTACTCTTTCTTTGTCTTCTATTTTTTATAAATGTAACAAAGGCTTCTTTTTCTGCTTCTGCCCCAACTCCAAATGCTTGAATATATGAATGGGACATAGTTCCATTAGAAGGTATTCCATATTTATATTCAGTAACTAAATTTGAATGTCCATAGCAACCTCCAATTATAGCTGCTTTATTTCCCTCTACTGCACTGTCAAAACCATGAGCTCTCCTACTTCCAAAAGCTAAAACCTTAATTGGATCTGCTGCTCTTGTAACCATAGATGCCTTAGTTGCAATTCCCATATTCATATTCATAATATTTAATATAGGAGTTTCTAAAATTTTTGCTTGTATCAAAGGAGCTTTTATAGTTATTATTGGTTCATTAGGATAAACTATTTCTCCATCTTGTATTGCATATAAATCCCCTGTAAATTTCATTTTAGATAAAAAATCTATCAGATGTTTTTCTTCTAATACTTTTGAAAAATATTTTCTTTTTTCTTCTTCTGGTGTATTATTTAAAACTTCTATAAGATGTATAACTTCTTGTATTCCTGACACAACAGCAAAACCACCATCTTCTGTTTTTCTAAAAAACATATCAAAGACTGCAATCTTATTTTGCATATTTTCTACAAGGAAAATATCACTTTCTGTATATTGATATCTATCTGAGTTGATAACTCTTGCAAATTCTGTTAAAATTATATCGTTATTCATAATTTATAAATACCTACCTTTAAGTTATTTTGTTTAATTATATCATATTTTTATTTTTTTCCAAAATATTAATTTAACATTATATATGAACTTTATATATCTAAAAAAATACGAGGTGATTTTAATGAGAACAGTTATACAAAGAGTTAAGTATGCAAAAGTGAGTGTTGATGGAAAAATTTTAGGAGAAATTGACAAAGGACTTTTAGTTCTTTTAGGAGTTACACACGAAGATACTATTAAAGAAGTTAAGTGGCTTGCTAATAAAACTAAAAATTTAAGAATTTTTGAAGATGAAGAAGAAAAAATGAACTTGTCCTTGGAAGATGTAAAGGGAAAAGTTTTAATCATTTCACAATTTACTCTTTATGGAAATTCTATAAAAGGAAATAGACCATCTTTTATTCAGGCTGCCAAACCAGATTTTGCAAAAGAATTATATTTAAAATTTATTGAAGAATTTAAAAATTTTGGGATAGAAACACAGGAGGGAGAATTTGGTGCTGATATGAAAGTAGAGCTTTTAAATGATGGACCAGTAACAATAATTATTGATACTAAGGATGCAAATATAAAATAAAATTTTTCTTGAAAAAGTTTAAATAAATTAAAAAAACAACCACAGTGATGTCCATTATTGTTGAGTGAGCATTTTGAAGCTCACGAAACACTGATGGCTATCAAGCAGTTGCTATATAAAATTTAAAATATTATTTTACTTATAATTATAATTAATGTGAAATTTTGATTTTATTGACAATTTCTAAAACTATGTTATACTCTCTATGAATGCTTTTATTAAATAAATGGGGGGAGGTAAATATAGTTGGAAAAAGTTTATAAAAGTAGAGTATATAGAGTAATTTTTAATGTTTTATGTGGTGCAATTCTTTCAATTTTTGTTTTTTTTATTGCACATATTTGGCTAAGTCAATTAACTTCAATTATCATAGCTACTATAATTTTCTTTTCTTATATATGGTTAGTAATTTGTGGAAATTTTATTACCATAATTGTTAATGATAAAGAACTTATTGTTAAAAATGGAAAAAAAGAAGATAAGTATGAATTTAGTAAATATTATTTTCGTGCAAGAACTGTTTCTTCCAGTGGTGACACAGAATGTAGTTTATATGCTATTGATGAGAATGGAAATAAAATTCATATAGATTGTGAATTGATTGGTATAGGTCAGTTTAGACAGCTAATAAATGATTTAAAATTAGATATTGGTGTTAATAAAATAAATACAATAAAAAAAGACAAATAATAAGAAATTAAAGAAGAGGAAAAATTATGAAATTTATATATCTTTATATTGGAGTAATGATTATTTTTGGACTTGGATATTCATTTTTTATGTTTAATCGTGCAAATAAAAGAAAAAAAGAAATCCTTGAATGGTTAGAAAAAAATCCTAAGGCTGCAAAGGTTTATATTGGAAGCACTTCTTCAAATTTACTTAGTTTTATACTTACTCCTAGTAGTATAAGCCTTATTGCTATTGATGACAAAAAACCTGCAACTTTTATTATGGAAGGGACTAAACAAGTTTTCTGTCTTACACCAGGAAAACATACAATAACTTCATCATTTCAAAAATCTAGACCTGGTATTCTATCTAAAAGAGTTATATCTGAATATGAACCTACAACACAAGAAGTAGAAGTAGAAGCAGAAAAAACTTATATATATTCTTTTGATAAAAAAAATGAACATTATACTTTTACAGAAATGAATTAACAAAAAAATTTGACAAATCATTTATGTTTGTGATATATTCTGAAAAAATTTTAAAAGGGAGTGATTAAAATGAAAAAATTAAATAATAGTCATTTTGATTACACATATTATTACTATTATAAAAATTAGAGAGTCATTAATTAAATTAGATGGCTCTATTTGTATTTGTAAGAGCCTCTAATTTATTATAAGGATAAAATTATGGACTTCTTACATTTACATTTGTAAGAAGTTTTTTTATTATTTATTTTATAAATTTATTGAGAAGGAGAGATTTTTATGTTTGATTTAGTACAACACCGTAAACCAAAAAAATTAGAGGCTTTTATTATGATTATCATTGTATTTTTGATGTTAGGTTACCCTATGATTATGATTCCTAATATGATACCACATATTCCTGTGCTAATAACTATAATATTTTTATTGTTATATGGAACAATTAATAAGGTAAAATTTTCTTTGTTACAGGAAAGTATGATTCAATCTGTAAGTACAAGTATGGGAGCTGTGTTTTTATTTTTCTTCATTGGAATTTTAGTTTCTATATTAATGATGTCAGGAGCAATTCCTACCTTAATGTTTTTAGGACTTAATGTAATCTCAACTAAGATTTTTTATCTTTCATCTTTTTTAATAACTGCAATAATAGGAATTTCTATTGGAAGTAGTTTAACAACTGTTGCAACACTTGGGGTTGCACTTATGGGGATGTCAAATGCCTTTGATTTGAATCCTGCTATAACAGCTGGTGCAATAGTTTCTGGTGCATTTTTTGGGGATAAAATGTCTCCATTATCTGACACAACTGGGATTGCTGCTAGTATAGTTGGAGTTGATTTATTTGAACATATAAAAAATATGATGTATACAACTATTCCTGCTTTTATAATATCCTCTATTGCTTTTGGATTACTATCACCTTGGAATAAAGTTGGAGATATTTCAAGTGTTGAACAATTCAGAGAAGGTATTTTATCAACAGGTCTTGTAAATAATTTATCTTTAATATGTTTTGTAATATTAATAATTCTTTCTATATTTAAAATACCAGCTATTTTATCTATAATATACACAAGTATAGTTGGTTTAATTATTTCTATTATTAATAATCATTATAGTTTACAAGAAATTTCTGGATTTTTATTTGGAGGTTTTTCAAAAGCAGATTTATCACAAAATATTGCTTCACTTTTAAATCGTGGAGGAATAAGTAGTATGTTTTTTACCCTTACAATAGTAATTTTAGCTCTTAGTTTAGGAGGATTGTTATTTGGCCTAGGAATTATTCCTACACTTCTTGATAGTATGGCACATCTTTTAATAAATCCTTCAAGAGCAACAATTTGTGTTGTCCTTACAGCATTAGGAGTAAATTACATAGTTGGAGAACAATATTTAAGTATTTTACTTGCAGGAAAAACTTTTAAACCTATATATGATAAACTTAACTTACATTCTAAAAATTTATCAAGAACTTTGGAAGATGCTGGTACAGTAATTAATCCATTAGTACCTTGGGGAGTTTGTGGAGTGTTTGTAACAAGTGTTTTAGGTGTTCCTACGCTTACTTATTTACCATTTTCGTTTTTCTGTTATCTATGTATAATATTAACAGTTATTTCAGGATTCACAGGAATAAGTATAACTAAAAATGGCGACCCCGATGTGGCTTGAACACACAACCTACTCCTTAGGAGGGAGTCACTCTATCCAATTGAGCTACGGGGTCATCCTTTAAGATTATACAATATTTTATTTAAGATTTCCACTTTTTGTGTTAAAATAAATTTAATATTTTAAAAAAGGGGGATAGAGAAAAAATGAATTTAAAAAAAATATATGCAAAATTAACAGCAAAAGAGTGTGCTTTTATTGCAATCTTTTTTTGGGCAACAGCTTTTGTTTTCACAAAAGTTGTTTTAAAAGAAGTTGATGCAACAACACTTGGAGTTCTAAGGTATTTTTTTGTATCCATTATAGCCATTTTTATACTTATAAAAGAAAAAGTTTCTTTTCCAAATTTAAAAGATATCCCAGCATTTCTATTTGCAGGATTTTCTGGATATGCAGGGTATATAGTGGTTTTTAATACTGCTACTGTACTTTCTAGCCCTTCTACTTTAAGTGTTATAAATGCACTTGCTCCTGCAATAACTGCTATCATTGCATATTTTATGTTCAATGAAAAAATAAAAGTGATTGGTTGGATTTCAATGGGAATATCATTTTGTGGAATTTTAATACTTACTCTTTGGGATGGAGTTTTAACAATTAATAAAGGTGTATTATATATGTTAATTGGATGTTTACTACTAAGCCTATATAATATTTCTCAAAGACATTTAACTAAAAAATATTCTTCTTTTGTTGTGAGTATGTATTCTATGTTAATTGGAGGAATTCTTTTAGTTATCTATTCACCAAGTTCAGTTGGGAATATGTTTAATATAAGTTTTTCTTCTTTAATTTTAATTATCTATATGTCAATATTTCCAAGTATAATCTCTTATTTTTTCTGGACAAAGGCATTTGAACTTGCAAAACATACAACAGAGGTAACTTCTTTTATGTTTGTAACTCCTGTTCTTGCAACTCTTATGGGGATAATAATTTTAGGAGATATTCCTAAATTATCAACACTTATTGGAGGGATAATAATTATTCTTGGAATGGTTTTATTTAACAAAACAAAATAAGACTTAAATTTTTCTTAATAATAAAAAAATGGAAGGCTGTTGCAAACTTAGGTTTGATTTGCAACAATCCCTTCCCTTGTTAATTTTTTACAATTCAATAGCCTTCTTTAATTCTTCAACTTTATTTAATCTTTCCCAAGGAGTATCTATATCTGTTCTACCAATATGTCCAAATGCTGCTAAATCTTGATATTTGAATTTCCCGTCTCTTAATTCAAGAGCTTTTTCTATTCCTTTTGGAGATAAATCAAATATCTTTAAGATAGCTTCGGAAATTTTATTTTCATCAACTTTTGAAGTTCCAAAAGTATCAACTTTTATAGATACAGGATGAGAAACTCCTATTGCATAAGATAATTGAATTTCACATTTATCAGCAAACCCTGCTGCTACAACATTTTTTGCTACCCATCTAGCTGCATAGGCAGCTGATCTATCAACCTTTGATGGATCTTTTCCAGAAAAAGCTCCTCCACCATGTCTAAAATATCCTCCATAACTGTCAACTATGATTTTTCTACCTGTAACACCTGTATCTCCATGAGGTCCACCAATTACAAATCTTCCAGTAGGGTTAATATAGTATTTTATGTTATCTGAACTAAATTTATATTTTTCTAAAACAGGTTTAACAACTTTTTCTATAATAGTTTTTTCAATTTCATCATGTGTAACATCTTCATCATGTTGTACTGATACAACAATAGAATCTACATGGTCAATCTTTCCATTTTCATCATAAGCTAATGTAACTTGTGATTTTTGATCAGGCCTTGCCCATTTAATCTCTCCACTTTTCATCATATTAGTAAGCCTTACTAATATTTCTCTTGATAATACAAGTGCAAGAGGCATAAGTTCTTTTGTTTCTCTAACAGCACCACCAAACATTATTCCTTGATCCCCAGCACCACCAATGTCAACTCCCATGGCAATATCTGGTGATTGTGCATGTATGCTATTTAAAACTCCACAATCAGAATCAAATCCCATTCCTGATCTATAACCAATTTCTTTGATTTTTTTTCTAACAATATCTTGTACATCAATATATGTTGATGTTGTTATTTCTCCTCCAACAACAACTAAGCCAGTAGTACAAAAAACTTCACAAGCAACTCTTGAATTTGGATCATCTTTTAAACAAGCATCTAATATTGCATCTGCAATTTGATCTGAAATTTTATCAGGGTGTCCTGGTGATACAAATTCAGAAGTAAAATATGTAAATTTTTTCATTTGTTCCTCCTTAAAATATAAAATAAAAAATCTCTATCTAATTCCAGATAGAGAGATATATTAAAATCTTTTCCATCTATCAGGAATTAGCACCACACATAATATGCAGGTTGCTGAGATCTCAATGGGCCTGTCCCTCAATCTCTCTTGATGGTTCATTTATATTATAAGTGTAACATTTTTTATAAATTTTGTCAATATTAAAAATGGAGGTTGTTGCAAATTTGTAACAACCTCCATTTTATTTTTACTTCTTAGGTGGTAAAATTTCTAACCAATATCCATCAGGATCAGTTATAAAATATATTCCCATTTTTTCATTTACAAAAACAACACAATTCATTTTCTTATGTTTTTTAAATGCTTCTTCATAGTTATCAACCTCAAAAGCTAAATGAAATTCTTCATCACCTAAATCATATTTTTCTTTTCTATCTGCAAGCCAAGTTAATTCTAGCTGAAAATTTGTTATTCCATCGCCTAAATAAACTATTTTATAGCTTCCATCTTCTGCAAACTTTTCTCTTACAACTTTTAGTCCAAGAGCTTCATCATAAAATTTTATACTTTTTTCTAGATTTAAAACATTAAAATTTTGATGTAAAAAATGAAATTTCATAGTCGCCTCCTATTTTTAATTATTTTTAGCTTCTATCTTTTTTAAAGAGATTTTTATTTTCTTTTGTATTTTAGTTTTTTCTTCTTCAACAGAAACTTTTTCTAACTGTTTCTTCAATTCTTCAATTTTTGCTTGTTCTGTTTCAATATCAATTTTTTCTATTGGAAGAATTTCATCAGCAATTACTGTTGCTTGATTATTTGAAAATTCTATAAATCCTCCACTTAAAAAATAAACATCTCTTTTATCCTTTTCAGGACTTTCTATTTCCATTTTCCCCATTGCAAGTTCAGCAACATAAGGAGCATGATTTGGAAGTATCCCAATATCTCCCTCAGAAGTTCTAAGTCTTAAATATCCAGCTTCTTGTTCTAATACTTTTTTTATCTGTGTAACAACACTAACTTTAAAACTTGACATAGCCCCTCCTTATTTTGCTAATTCTTTTGATTTAGCAACAGCTTCTTCTATTGTTCCAACATATAGAAATGCTTGTTCAGGAATATCATCATGTTTTCCTTCTAATATTTCTCTAAATCCTCTTATAGTTTCTTTTACAGGGACATATTTACCTTCCATTCCAGTAAATTGTTCAGCAACAGAGAATGGTTGTGAGAAAAATCTTTCAATTTTTCTAGCTCTTGATACTGTAAGTTTATCTTCATCAGATAATTCATCCATACCTAAGATAGCAATAATATCTTGAAGTTCTTTATATCTTTGTAAAACTTCTTGAACCTTTCTTGCAATTTCATAGTGTTCTTTTCCAACTATATCTTCTGATAAAGCCTTAGATGTTGAGTCTAATGGATCAACAGCTGGATATATCCCAAGAGATGCAATATTTCTTGAAAGAACTGTTGTTGCATCTAAGTGTGAGAAAGTCGTAGCTGGCGCTGGGTCAGTCAAGTCATCAGCTGGTACATATACAGCTTGAACAGATGTAATTGAACCAGATTTTGTTGATGTAATTCTTTCTTGTAAAGCTCCCATTTCTGTTGCTAAGTTTGGTTGATATCCAACGGCAGATGGAATTCTTCCAAGCAATGCTGAAACTTCTGAACCTGCTTGTGTAAATCTAAATATATTATCTATAAATAAAAGTACATCTTGCCCATCTTTATCTCTAAAATTTTCTGCAACTGTAAGCCCTGTCAATGCTACTCTAAGTCTTGCTCCAGGTGGTTCATTCATTTGTCCATAAACAAGAGCTGTCTTTGTGATAACCCCTGATTCAGTCATTTCACCATATAAATCTCTACCTTCTCTTGTTCTTTCTCCAACTCCTGCAAAAACAGAAATTCCTCCATGTCCTTTTGCAATATTATTAATAAGTTCCATTATTAAAACTGTTTTACCTACTCCTGCTCCTCCAAACAGACCTATTTTTCCACCTTTAATATATGGTGCCAATAAATCTATAACTTTTATTCCTGTTTCAAATATTTCAGTTTCAGTTTCTAAGTCATCAAATTCAGGTGCTTCTCTATGAATAGGTAAAAATGTTTCAGCATTTATTGGTCCTTGATTATCAACAGGTTCTCCTAAAACATTTAATATTCTTCCAAGAACAACTTTACCAACTGGGATAGTGATTGGCTTTCCTGTATCTATAACTTCCATTCCTCTTTTTAAACCATCAGTTGAGTCCATAGCAACTGTTCTTACAACATTATTACCAAGGTGTTGTTCAACTTCAAGTACAAGTTCTTTATCTTCTAATTTTACTTTTAAAGCATTATATATTGCAGGCAACTCATCTTTAAAAGCCACATCTACAACAGCACTTATAATTTGTGTTATAGTTCCTATATTCACCTACTATTGCCTCCTTATCTTATTATTTTTGACTTTATAAAAATTAAGATTATCTTAATTTTTATAAAGCAGATGCTCCTCCAACTATTTCAGTTATTTCTTGGGTAATTGCAGATTGTCTATTTCTATTATACTTAATATTCAATGTTTTTATCATTTCATCTGCATTGTCAGTTGCACTACCCATTGAATTTTTTCTTGCTGAATGTTCACTAGCAGCATTATTTAATATAGCTTGATAAACTTCTAAATTAATAAATCTTGGTAAAAGTGCTGACAATATATACTCTGTATTTGGTTCAAATATATATTCACTATTTATTTCAGCTTCCATTCTTGCTATTGGAATTATTCTTTCACAAGTCAAATCATATCTTAAAGCAGATATAAATTTATTATATATCACATAAACTTCATCATAGATATGATTATTATATTTATCAACTATTTCAATAGAAATATCTCCAGCAATACCATTCATCTCCTCAGGAGAAATTTTTGAAAAAGATTCAGAAAAATTATATTTTTTCTTTGAAATAAAATCAATAGCCTTTCTTCCAAATGGAATGATAGTTATATTTTTATTTTTAAGTTTTTTAACTAATTTTTCTAATTCTTTTAAAGTAGAACTATTAAAACTTCCACAAAGTCCTCTATCAGAAGTCATAACTAATATAGCTATACTTTTTACTTCTTTTCTTCCATCAAACAATGGATGTTTTTCATATTTAACTCCTGCTGCTATATGAGCTAAAATATTTCTCATACTTTCTTCATAAGGTCTTGATTCAGATACTAATTTTGAATATTTTTTAAATTTTGTTGTAGAAACTATTTCCATTGCATTAGTAATCTGACGAGTAGATTGAACAGATTTAATCCTACTCTTAATTTCTTTCATTCCAGGCATAATCTACTCCTTAATTAAAACTTTTTTTAAAGTTTATAATATTTTCTTTTAACCTTTCTTCTAATTCTTTATTCAAAGCCTTTTTATCTTCTATTTCACTTAAAATATCTGTATTAGCTTTCAAATAATCTAACAATTCTTTTTCAAATCTTTTAACCTTTGAGACTTCTATATCATCTAAGTGTCCATTTGTAACAGCATAGAAAGATACAACTTGTCTTTCAACTGAAAATGGATGATATTGAGGTTGTTTCAATATTTCCATTATTCTATGTCCTCTTTCAAGTTGTGCTTTTGTTGCCTTATCAAGATCTGAACCAAATTGTGCAAAAGTTAAAAGTTCTGTATATTGAGCAAGTTCCAACTTTACCTTAGAAGCAACTTGTTTCATAGCTTTTATTTGAGCTGCTCCTCCAACTCTTGATACAGATATACCGGCATTTATAGCAGGTCTAAATCCAGAGTTAAAAAGTTGAGATTCCAAAAATATTTGTCCATCTGTTATTGATATAACATTGGTAGGAATATATGCAGATACATCTCCTGCTTGGGTTTCTATAATTGGTAGAGCAGTTATAGAACCTCCTCCTAATTCATCAGATAATTTTGCAGCTCTTTCTAACAATCTTGAATGTAAATAGAATACATCTCCTGGATATGCTTCCCGTCCAGGTGGTCTTCTAAGCAATAAAGACATCTCTCTATAAGCAACAGCATGTTTAGATAAATCATCATAGATTATTAAAACATGTTCTCCTCTGTCCATAAAATATTCACCAATGGCTACACCTGAATAAGGAGCCATATATTGTAAAGGAGCTGCTTCAGATGCTGTTGCAGCAACTATTATAGTGTAATCCATACAACCTAAATCTCTTAATTTTTTATATATTTGAGCCACAGTAGATCTTTTTTGTCCTATTGCTACATAAATACATTTAACATCTTGACCTTTTTGATTTATTATAGTGTCAATAGCAATTGCTGTTTTACCTGTTTGTCTATCACCTATAATTAATTCTCTTTGTCCTCTACCAATAGGAACCATACCATCTATTGATTTAATACCAGTTTGTAAAGGTTCTGATACAGGTTGTCTTGATATAATTCCTGATGCCTTTCTTTCAATAGGCATATATTTATCAGCATGTATTTCTCCTTTACCATCAATAGGATCACCCAAGGCATTTATAACTCTTCCAAGTAACTCATCACCAGTAGGAACTGATACAACTTTTCCAGTTGCTCTAACTTCATCCCCCTCTTTTATAAGAGAAGCATTACCAAGAATAACAGCTCCAACATTATCTTCTTCCAAGTTTAAAGCCATGCCCATTACTCCATGTGGAAATTCTAGAAGTTCCCCAGACATAACATTACTTAAACCATAAATTCTAGCAATACCATCTCCGACTTCAAGAACAGTCCCAGAAGTTTTTATCTCTAAACTTTTTTTATAGTTGTCTATTTCTTTTTTAATAATAGAACTTACTTCTTCTGGCCTAATATTCAAATTATCGCACCTCCATTAAAGCCTTTAATTTCTTTTCCAATTATCTAATTCTCTACGAATGGAACCATCAATAATTTTATCTCCTATTCTTATAATTCCTCCACCTAAAATATTTTTATCAATTTTTATTTCTAAGTTGATTTCTTTTCCAGTTTTTTGAGATAATTTATCAATAAGTTTTTTCTTTTGTTCTTCAGTTAATTCTTTTGTAAAAGTAGCTCTTACATCTAAAATCCTATTTTTTCTATAATAAATTTTTAGATATTCAGCAACAATGTATTTTATACAATTAATTCTGCCTTTATCCAAAATATATAATAAAATATTTAGATTATCACTGTTATCTTTTCCAAAAATTTCATTCAGAACTAACTTTTTTTCTTCATTGCTGATTAAAGGATTTCTGATAAAATTCTTAAACCCTTTATCAGTCCTATAAAGAACCATAGCTGAATTTAGAAGTTCATAGATTTCTTTCACCTGATTTTTTTCTTCAGCAATATCAAATATAGCTTTAGAATATCTTCTTCCAACTTGTGATTTTATCATTTATCTTCGCCTACCTCTGATATAAATTTATCTATAAGTGAAGTTTCTTGAATATCATCTACTCTTTCTTTTATAATCTTTTCAGCAAGCTCAGCAGCCAAATCTTTAACTTCTCTACTTAATTCTTCTTTAGCATCATTTTTCATTTTTGTTACTTCAAATTCAGTGGCTTTTATTATATTTTCTCTATTTTCCCTTGCTTCACTTATGAGATTACGAGCTTCTTCTTCAGCTTTTCTTTGAGCGTTTTTTATAATTTCACTTGCTTCTTTTCTTGAAGAATTAATTTGTGTTTCAGCTTCCTTTAAAAGATGTTCACTTTCTTCTCTATTTTTAGTTGCTGTTACTAGTTCAGTTTCTATTTTTTCTTTTCTTTTATTCATTATTTTTGATATAGGTTCTTTAAAATATTTTTTAACAATAAATAAAAGAAGAAAAAAGTTAATAATTTGCCAAAAAAAAGTAGCATCAATAGATATTATTGGCACAATATTTTACCTCCTTTCACTAAATTAAATAATAAAAATATTATCCTAATTTATTTAAGAAAGGATTTGCATAAAGTAAAATTAAAGCAACAACAAAGGAATAAATACCAGTAGATTCAGCTACTGCTTGTCCTATTATCATTGTTGAAAGAATTGTTCCTCTTGCTTCTGGTTGTCTTGCAACAGATTCAACTGCCTTTCCTGCTGCATATCCTTCTCCTATACCTGGTCCTAATCCTGCTATCATAGCAAGTCCTGCACCTACTGCTGAACATCCTAAAACTATAGTTTTTGCTGTTAATATATCCATATTTATCCTCCTAATATTTAATCTTTAAATTTTTATGTATTATTGTATAACTTAATTTACCACTTTTTCTTCATCAATATATTCTGCATCTCCTATTGAGCCTTGAACATAAACCAAAGAAAGAGTTACAAAAACAAAACTTTGTACTAAACCTGAAAATAAATCAAAATACAAATGTAGTGCTGCTGGAATAACAAAGGGTACTGCCATATAAACAAGTCCCATTATTACCATACCTGCAAACATATTACCAAACAATCTCATAGATATGTTCAATGGCTTTGCTAATTCTCCAATGATGTTTAATGGTAGCATAACTGGATTTGGTTCTACAAAACCTTTTAAATATCCAAGTATTCCATTATTTTTTATGGATACAGATATAAATAAGATTGTTGTCAGTATTGCTAAACCACCTGTTGTGTTCAAATCTGCTGTTGGAGTTCTAAATGCTGGAAAAATTTCCAATACACCATTTTTTACACTGAACCATGGAATAGGAAAAAATGTAATTATATTTGATAAAAATATAAATAAAAATAAAGTTGCGAAATATATATAATATTTCTTTTTCCAAGCTCCTAATATTTGCCCAATGGTTGAATCTAAAAATTCATAAATTCCTTCAAGAATTGTTTGAAACTTTCCAGGTATTAATTGTAAGTTTCTCGTTCCTAATTTGAAGAACAGAAAAAAGCAAAACAGTATAAACCAAGTTGTAACCACAGTAGAAGTAACAGGAATACCAAATATTGAAAATATTATAGATGGTCCCGATACTAAATCTCCTGTTGTAAATTCTATTGGTCCTAGTATCACTTTATACCTCCTTTCACAATAATCATAGTTTAATCACTTTAAATATTTTTTAATTCTTTCAAGAGCATTCATAGTGTATATTGTGAGTTTTACATTCAATGTACCTATAAATCCACTTAAAAAAATTTTAAAGTCTTTAAAAAAATATAATAATACTGCTAAAAATATAAAATGTAAAAAATATCTTTTTGCATAGCCTATATAAGCTATCCTTTTGGCAGTCTTTATATCTTTTGAATAAATAATTGCTTTTGTATCAACTGACAACATATATAAGGCTATAACAGATATTGCACAGCCTCCTGAAATTCCAAATAAAAGGTATTTATTTTGAAAAACTAAACCAAGTAAAAAACATACAATAGTTACTATTATTGTTTTCTTAAAAAGATTTTTTATATCTTCCATCTAAATACCTTTCTTTCCTCACTTTTCTTATTTTTTAAAAATGTAATTCTGTATTATATTATCATAAATATAAAAAAAATAAAACTTTTAAATAAATATTTTTATTAATTTAATTCTTTTTCAATTAACTTAGCAATATCTTCTGCTAATTTATTAACAAGTTTTTTATTTTCTCCTTCTGTCATAACTCTTATTAAAGGTTCTGTTCCAGATTTTCTTACTAAAATTCTAACTTCATCTTTATATTTTTTGTTTGCTTCATCAATAAATGATGTAATATTTTCATTTTTATCCCAAGTATTTTTCTTAGCATTATTAACTTTTACATTTATTAGAGTTTGAGGAGCATCTTTTATAGCAGAAACTAATTCATGTAAATCTTTTCCTGTATCTCTAATAATTTCTACAAGTTTTAAAGATGATAACACACCATCTCCTGTTGTAGCATAATCTTTTAAAATGATATGTCCTGATTGCTCTCCACCAATAACAATATCTTCTGCTAACATTTTTTCAAGAACATTTCTATCACCAACATTTGCTCTTAAAAGTTCTATATCATTTTCCTTTAAGTATTTCTCAAAACCTATATTACTCATAACAGTGGTAACAACTTTATTATTTTTTAAAGTTCCTTTATTTTTCATGCCAAGGGCTAAAATTCCAATAATCTTATCCCCATCTATAATATTTCCAAATTTATCAACTGCTATAAGCCTGTCAGCATCTCCATCATAAGCTAAACCTAAATCAGCTTCATAACCTACAACTACTTTTGCTAAAATTTCTGGGTGTGTTGAACCACATTTTACATTTATATTTCTTCCATTAGGAGCATCATTTATAACAACAAGTTCAGCCCTTAAATCTAAAAATACATCTTTTGCTGCTCTGTATGCAGCTCCATTCGCTGTATCAAGAACAATTTTCATATCCTTAAAATTACCTTTTACACATTGAGTAAGATAATTTTTATATTGAAAGTACTCATCTTCTGCATACTTAAATTTACCAACCTTGTCCCCAGCCAAAGGATTAATTAAAATACTATCTAAATCGTCCATATAATCTTCAATTTTGTTTTCTATTTCATCTGAAAATTTATAACCTTCTGAATTAAATATTTTTATACCATTATCTTTTGCTGGATTATGTGAAGCAGAAATCATAATACCTGCTTTGGCATTTTTTAACCTTGTTATATAAGCGACTGCTGGTGTAGGAATAACCCCAACAAAATCTATATAAATACCCATTGAAGTAAGTCCAGCTGTTAAAGCAGATCTTAACATATATCCAGATATTCTAGTATCACTTCCCATAACTACTTTTATTTTTTCTTCATTTTTATAAGTATTTCTTAAATAATAGCCAAGAGCATAGCCAAGCCTTAATGCTTTTTCAACAGTTAATTCTCTATTGGCTTCCCCTCTAATGCCATCTGTTCCAAAGTATCTGCCCATAAAAATCACTCCTTTTATATAATTTTTAAATTTTCTTTCTTTTTAAATTTATTTTTGTAGCTATAACCCCTGTTATTAAGCCCATAATTACACCTAATCCTAAGAAAATAACTATAAAAATTATTATTGATTTACTATTTAAAGATATATTTCTAAATAGTAAGAAATACACCACTATAAGCTGTAAAAGATTATGAGTAAATGCTGAAATACAACTTATAGATAATAATGATAAATATTTTCTAAATTTATATAAAAAAATCATAAATAGTGTACTCACAAGTCCAGCACTAAAACTTATAATAAAATTAGGAGTAAATAATGTTCCTAACATAAGAGCTTGTATAAAAACTCTAAGTAAAATAGTTTGTAGAGCCATTTTTGAATTAAATTTTTCAAGTGCTATAAGTACAGATATATTTGATAAACCAATTTTCATCCAAGGAAATGGTTTAGGTATTATATTTTCAATAAGAGAAAGATATAAACCTAAAAGCACTAAGGCAATTAGATAAATTTCTTCTCTATACTTTCTTTTTATCATAAACTCACTTCCTCACATAAATAATTCATAAAAAATAGTTCGTTACTAGCCAAATTTCTTAACGGATAAAAATTAAGAATTCGCTGCAAATTCAGCCAACTTGCTGACAAGTCAGCTTCAAACATGCTGAGATTTGCTCGGCTCATTCTATTTAATTTCTATCCTAAAATTTGGAATGTAACTCTCTTATTTTTTATTTTTGTTATTTGAATAATAAATTTATACCTTTAATTCAGAATCCATCCCTAAAAGGTTTTTATATTTTTCCAGTATTGGTTTTATTTCAGTGTTGATAAATTTTTCTGTTTGTTCAGGAGCAAAACCAATAAAGTTTTTAGGTTCCAAAATAGAGAGTAATTTAGTTTTATCTAATTTAAAGTAGTCATCATTAACTATTCTATCTATTAAATCATTATCCTTTCCTTCAACTTTTACTTGTTTACCAGCCTCCATAGAATGAACTCTGATTCTTTCATGAAGTTTTTGTCTATCTCCACCAGCTTTTACACATTCCATTATTATATATTCAGTTGCCATAAATGGAAGTTCACTCATTATATGTTTTTCTATTATTTTATCATATACAACCAAACCTTCCATAATATTATTCCAAATAATTAATATTGCATCTACTGCTAAAAATGCTTGTGGTAAAGATAATCTTTTATTAGCTGAATCATCAAGAGTTCTTTCAAACCATTGAGTTGAAGCAACCATAGCTGTACTTTGTTGTAATGCTATAACAAATTTAGCAAGTGATGAAATTCTTTCACTTCTCATTGGATTTCTTTTATATGCCATTGCAGATGAACCTATTTGGCTCTTTTCAAAAGGTTCTTCAACTTCTTTTAAATGTTGTAATAATCTTAAATCATTAGTAAACTTATGAGCAGATTGAGCTATATTTGCAAGTAAATTCATTATTTCAGAATCAACTTTTCTATCATAAGTTTGTCCTGTTACAGAAAATCTTTTATCAAAGCCCATTTTTTTAGAAACTAAGATATCTAGTTCTTCAACTTTTGAAAAATCTCCGTTGAATAAATCTTTAAAACTTGCTTGTGTTCCAGTAGTTCCTTTAACTCCTCTGAATCTTAAAGTTTTTTCTCTAAACTCCAATTCTTCTAAATCTAACATTAAAGATTGCAACCATAGTGTAGCTCTTTTTCCAACAGTTGTAAGTTGAGCTGCTTGGAAATGTGTAAATCCCAAAGTTGCAACACTTTTATTATCCAATGCAAATTTAGAAAGATTACTCATAACATTTATAAGTTTTGTTTTTATAATTTGAAGTCCATCTTTAATTTGGATTAAATCTGTGTTATCCCCAACAAAAGCACTTGTAGCTCCTAAATGTATTATTGGCATAGCCAAAGGTGCTTGTGTACCAAATGTATGTACATGAGCCATAACATCATGCCTAAACTCTTTTTCTTTTTTAGCTGCCAGTTCGTAATCTATATTATAAATATTTTTTTTCATTTCTTCAATTTGCTCTTGTGATATATTAAGTCCTAATTCTTTTTCAGATTCTGCAAGTGCAATCCAAAGTTTTCTCCAAGTTGAAAATTTTTTATCAGGAGAAAAGTTATACATCATTTCTTTTGAACTGTATCTTTCACATAATGGGTTTGAATAGATTTCGTTATTCATTATTTACATTTACCTCCAATTTCATTATAATAGCATTTTCAGTTGGCTCTGAATAATAATTTTTTCTAATTCTTATTTCTTTAAAATTATTTTTTTTATAAAAATTTATGGCTGTTTGATTACTTTCTCTTACCTCTAAAAAAATATCTTTTGTTTTTATTTTATCTAAAAGTTCTTGTGCTATACCTTTATTTCTATATTTTTCAATAGTTGCTATTGCAAGAATTTCATAGACATCTATACTATCAAGGATTATTAAATATCCACAGACTTTATTCTCTATTAAATAAACATAGATAAAAGAATTATTTCCTTTTATTAAAGTATCTAAATAATTTTTATTAAAAGCAGAACTTTTAAAAATTTCTTTTTCTAAATTAAAAATTTGTTCTATATAATTTATATCATTACTTGTTAATTTTATTATCATTAGTCTTTTCCAAAAACTTTTTATCAATATTTACTTTGAGATTTTTTATAGTTTGCACAAGCGTATTAATTACTTCATTTTGTTGAGGTTCTTTTATTAATCCTATTCTGTTTAAAGGCCAGAATCTAACTAAGGCTCTTCCTCTTATTCTACTTTCTTTTACAAAACCCCAATATCTTGAATCAAAACTATTATCTGTATTATCCCCTAAAGCAAAATAATAATCCTCATCTAATATTACTTCAACAGTTTCTCCTGCTATAAGTTTTTTAAGAATATTTTTATCATGAACAAAGTCTAAAACAGGAGCAGTTTCTTCTCCATTTACAGTAAATTTTAAATTAGGCATAAAAGTAAAAATTGATAGAGAATTAGTTTTTAATTCTTTTTGAATTTCTCCTATATTAAATGAAGCTGATTTATATGTTTCATTATAATTTTCTTCTGGGATAATTTCTAACTTATCATTTTTTTTAGGAATTATCCATTCTCTATCTCCTATACCAAGGTTACTATATCTTCTAAAATTTGTTGCTTCACCATTTACATATAAAATGTCATCTTCAATTTTTACTTTTTCACCAGGAAGTCCCATTATTCTTTTATTATATAAAACTTTATTTTGTATAGGTTCTTTAAAAACAACAATACTATTTCTTTTTGGTGTTGTAAATTTATATGAAACCATATCAGCAAAAACTCTATCTCCTATTTGTATTGTAGGTATCATTGAGCCAGTAGGGATTTTAAAATTTCCTATATAAAACCTTTGAATAATTACAACTAATATAAGAGCTGTACCTATTGTTTCAATATAATAAAAAACTTTTTTTATATTCTTAATTTTATTTTCATTTTTTATATCATATTTTTTTACA
>UMEM01013323.1_pt1 | contig 28360 bp, 19 predicted proteins | sample 1964761 | NCBI WGS metagenome assembly UMEM01 (sample SAMEA4836021, study PRJEB28245) | human gut metagenome | biome: gut microbiome; material: fecal sample | place: Denmark | collected 2008 | reverse complement strand
AGAAGCCCTGACCATGCTGGCAAAGGGCTGGGAGGGTGACCCCAATTCCCTCCGCTCAGGCATCCTGCAGGGCATGGTTCGCTTTGTAGCTCTGTATCAGGGTGAGTATGACCCGGAGCGTCTGGTGAAGCGTCTGCAAACCATCCACCCCATGACGCTGGTGCGGGATGAGAAATCCCTGAGCGGCACCGTCAGCTACAAGTATATGATGCTGATCCTTCGCACCTACAACGGCTCCAGCCGCCGCTTTAATCTGCCCATCAAGCAGTGATCTTACTTCTTCATACAGGTCTCCTTTCACATCGCAGAAGCCGTCCGCAAGGGCGGCTTTTGCCTACATAAGGCAAAAGGGGGTTGACTGCCACCGTATATGTAACAAAAGACTTTGGTTTTCTCCGGGGCGAGATCTACTATGCAGACCTTGACCCGCACTATGGTTCTGAGCAGGGAGGTAAACGCCCTGTTATTGTGATTCAAAATAATACCGGAAATAAATTTGCGCCGACTGTGATCGTGGCTGCTGTGACCTCAAAAGTCACCAAAAAGCCAAACCAGCCTACCCATGTTCTCATTGACCGAAATCCAGCGTTTTCAAGACCCTCTATGGTGCTGCTGGAACAGATCTTCACCATTGATAAAGAACGCATACAGCGGCTCCTAGGGCAGACTACGCCGGACGAAATGTACCAGATCAACGAAGCCCTGATGAACAGTCTGGATCTGAACGGAGGTCGATAATATCAACAAGAACGCCTACTCTCCCCTTTCTCCCGATGTTTTCAGCATCGATGCAACTGCACTGAAGCTGATTTCTATTTTATTTGACAACAACCTGATCTCTGCTGAGGTTTATCATCGGGTCCTTAGCAGATATTCTGCGTAATGTCAAGGATGTCGCTGACACCGACGACATCCTACATATTCCCTTCGCAATCTTCTATACTACGGGCAAAGGAGGTACAGCGATATGAACATCACGCAAAGAATGTACTTTGGGCAATTCCCATTGGACAAAGACCGTGACCGCCGCATTGTCTTTTACGGTCGGGTTTCCACCCAGCATGAAGCGCAGGTCGATGCGCTTGGCAACCAAATGCAATGGTACGATGACCAGCTTCGGTATCATCCCAACTGGCAGGTCGTTGACCGCTACATCGACGAGGGCATCACCGGAACCTCCGCCAAAAAGCGCCCGGCCTTTATGAAAATGCTTTCCGATGCCAAATGCGGAAAATTCGATCTGATCGTTACGCGTGAGGTCTGCCGCTTTGCCCGCAACACTGTCGATACCCTTCAAATCACCCGCGAACTCCGCAATTTCGGCGTAGAGGTCTTTTTTGTATCCGACAACATCTGGACGATGGACGGCGATGGCGAACTCCGGCTTTCCATCATGGCAACCATGGCGCAGGAAGAAAGCCGCAAGATTTCAGAGCGTGTTCTTGCTGGGCAAAAGATAAGCCGGCAGAACGGTGTGCTTTACGGCAGCGGCAACATTATCGGCTACGACCGGGATAAGGTCAACCGTACATACGTTATCAACGAGGAACAGGCTACAACCATACGAATTGTTTTCACGCTCTATTCTCAGGGCTACGGGGAAAAGGCGATCGTCAATGAACTTTCTCGGCTGGGTCGTAAGGATGGGCACGGAAATGTCAGTTGGTCCTGTACAAAGATCAGCCGTATCCTTCGTAACGCAACGTATATGGGCTATGTCTGCTACAACAAGTCCAAGGTCAACAACTATCTTGAAAAGAAACGCATCAACAATCTGGACGAAACTTCCTTCGTCTATGTAAAAGGTAACTTTGAGCCGATCGTATCAGAAGCCCTCTGGCATGAATGTGAGCGCATCCGTAAAAGCCGTATTGTCAATCTGCGTCTTCCTGATGGAGAAACCCGACGCAAGGGCATTGACAGCACCAAATATTTATGGGTCGCAAAACTTCGTTGCCGCTGCGGTTCTTCCTACCGCATTTTCAACTGGCGTAAACTGAAAGACGGAACGCCGGTCTTTGGCTACCAGTGCAATATGCGAACCGTCAACCCGACCCGTTCCTTCGTTCTTGAGCACAACATGACCGAACAGCTCAGTTGTGATGCCATTTCTATCCCGGAGTGGAAGCTGGAACTGATGGCGAAGAAGATCTTTGAAAAGGTCTGGGGCAATCAGAATAAAGCCATCCTTCGTGCCTGCAAGATGATCGAAAGCTGCCAGAACGGAAAAGCCGCCACACGAATGTCCGCTGCACCGATTCAGGGCCAGATCGAAAAAATCAAAAAACGCAAGCTGAACTACGCTGCCATGCGTGCAGACGGCGAACTGCCACGAGAGGAATATCAAGCCCTCTGCAAACAGGCAGATGACGAGATTGCATACTTGGAGCAAGAGCTGAAAGCCCTCTCCCCTGCACCTGAACCGCAGACGGTTTCTTCGGACATGAAAGCGATCTACGATTTTCTCTCTCAGAAGGTCGATGTGCACGGTGCCCGTCTTGCTCCCGAATTGATCGACCAGTTCGTTGAAGTGGTCACCCCCATTGCCGATTACTCCTACCGCTGGAAGCTGAACACCGGCTGCAAGAAGTCCAAAGAGGAGCGCGCCGATCTGATGGCTGTGTCGGAAAAGCCCATCCTCACCTTCACCATCGACTTTGAAACCGCCAAACGTTACCGGGAAGCCAACAAGATGCCCCACCAGTTCCGCCGTGCAGCGTGGACCGACCTGACCGTGGAGGTGTATCTGTGATGCTTCTGGGAAGCAGCTCTATGTTAAACGCAATTCACCTCATACATGAGCAAATAAATAAGGCCCACCGCCAAAATTGACGGTGGGCCTTATTTTATGCTCTATTTTTAACGATAATTCGCTATAAAATCCTTATGCTCTCGGGTTTTTAATAGCAGCCTGAGCAGCAGCCAGACGTGCGATAGGCACACGGAAGGGAGAGCAGCTGACGTAGTCCAGACCGACATTGTGGCAGAACTCCACGCTCGTGGGGTCGCCGCCGTGCTCGCCGCAGATGCCCAGACCCAGATCGGGGCGGGTCTCGCGGCCGTCGTGAGCAGCCATCTTGACCAGCTTGCCGACGCCGATCTGATCCAGATGCTGGAACGGATCGCTCTCGTAGATCTTGTTCTCGTAGTATGCGCCCAGGAACTTGGCAGCGTCATCACGGCTGAAGCCGAAGGTCATCTGGGTCAGGTCGTTGGTGCCGAAGCTGAAGAACTCAGCCTCCTTGGCGATCTCGCCGGCAGTCAGAGCTGCACGGGGGATCTCGATCATGGTACCGACCTGATACTTCATGTCAACACCAGCAGCAGCGATCAGCTCGTCAGCAACCTTGACCACAACGTCCTTAACGAACTTCAGCTCCTTGACCTCGCCGACCAGCGGGATCATGATGTGCGGGGTGATCACATGGCCGGTCTCAGCAGAGACGTTCAGAGCAGCCTTGATCACAGCGCGGGTCTGCATAGCAGCGATCTCGGGGTAGGTAACAGCCAGACGGCAGCCACGGTGACCCATCATGGGGTTGAACTCGTGCAGAGAAGCAACCACGTTCTTCAGGTCTTCGTAGGTCATGCCCATGTCGGCAGCCAGCTCCTTGATGTCCTCGTCCTTGGTGGGCAGGAACTCGTGCAGGGGCGGGTCCAGATAACGGATGGTCATCGGGCGCTCACCCATGATGCGGTACATAGCCTCGAAGTCGCCCTGCTGGAACGGCTCGACCTTGGCCAGAGCAGCCTCACGCTCTTCCACGGTGCGTGCGCAGATCATCTCGCGGACAGCCTTGATGCGGTCCTCAGCGAAGAACATATGCTCGGTACGGCACAGGCCGATGCCCTCAGCACCCAGATCCACTGCCTGCTGTGCGTCACGCGGGTTGTCGGCGTTGGTCATGACCAGCAGCTGACGAGCTGCGTCTGCCCAGCCCATGAAGCGGTTGAAGTTCTTGTTGCCGGTAGCGGCCACGGTTGCGACCTGCTCGCCGTAGATGTTGCCGGTGGAGCCGTCGATGGAGATCCAGTCGCCCTCGACGAACTTGTGGCCGTTGATCTCGAAGGTCTTTGCCTCCTCATCGATCTTGACCTCGTTGTCATTGCCGCAGCCGGAGACACAGCAGGTGCCCATACCACGGGCAACAACGGCTGCGTGGCTGGTCATGCCGCCGCGAACGGTCAGGATGCCCTGAGAGACCTGCATACCCACGATATCCTCGGGGCTGGTCTCCAGACGCACCAGAACGACCTTCTTCATCTTGCCGGACTTGACCATCTCCTCTGCCTCTTCAGCAGTAAAGACGATCTGACCGCAGGCAGAACCGGGAGAAGCTGCCAGACCCTTGCCGACGACCTCTGCAGCCTTCAGGGCAGCAGCATCGAACTGGGGATGCAGCAGGGTATCCAGCTGCTTGGGCTCCACGCGCAGGACAGCCTCCTGCTCAGTGATCATGCCCTCGTCCACCAGATCGCAGGCGATCTGCAGAGCAGCCTGTGCGGTACGCTTGCCGTTACGGGTCTGCAGCATATACAGGTGGCCATCCTCAATGGTGAACTCCATATCCTGCATATCGCGGAAGTAGTTTTCCAGACGGGTAGCGATCTCGACAAACTGATCGTACACCTCAGGCATCTGATCCTTCAGGTGGCTGATGGGAGAAGGAGTGCGCACGCCGGCAACAACGTCCTCGCCCTGTGCATTGATCAGGTACTCGCCCATCAGCTTCTTAGCGCCGGTGGCGGGGTCACGGGTGAATGCAACGCCGGTGCCGGAACGGTCGCCGGAGTTACCAAAGGCCATCTGCTGCACGTTGACAGCGGTGCCCCACTCGTAGGGGATCTCGTTCATCTTACGGTAGACGTTTGCACGGGGGTTATCCCAGCTGCGGAACACGGCCTTGACAGCCTCGATCAGCTGATCGCGGGGATCCTGCGGGAAGGGACGGCCTTCGTTCTCCTCGTAGATCTTCTTGAAGGTGCCGACCAGTTCCTTCAGGTCGTCAGCAGTCAGGTCAACGTCGTTCTTGACGCCCTTGGCTTCCTTCATCTTGTCGATCTCGACCTCGAACAGGCTCTTCGGGACCATCATAACGACGTCAGCGAACATCTGCACAAAGCGGCGGTAGCAGTCGTATGCAAAACGGGCGTTGCCGGTCTTCTTTGCCAGACCCTCAACAGCCTCATCGTTCAGGCCCAGGTTCAGGATGGTGTCCATCATGCCGGGCATGGACTGACGTGCGCCGGAACGGACGGAGACCAGCAGGGGGTTGGTGTTGTCGCCGAACTTCTTGCCGGTGATCTCTTCCAGACCCTTGAGGTGCTCAAAGATGTCAGCAGTGATGTCGGCATTGATCTGACGGCCGTCTGCATAGTACTGGGTGCAGGCGTCGGTGGTGATGGTGAAGCCCTGCGGCACCGGCATACCGGCTGCGGTCATCTCGGCCAGACCGGCACCCTTGCCGCCCAGCGTGTTCTTCATGGTGACCTTGTCACCGCCGAAAGCGTCATTGCCTTCGCTGAAGTAGTACAGATACTTTTTGCTCATGCGTTGTTTACCTCCCATTCGTGACCGGCGGCATAGCAGCCGCGGTCTCATCGTTTGCCTTGTCTTTTACGTACGATGAACATTGTTTTGTGAATGCTAAACTATTATACCAGAAAATCCATTCCTTTCCACCATGCAAAATCCCGAATTTGTCTGTTATTTTTTATGCAAATCTCTTGAAATTCTCCAAGTTTTAAGGTAGTATAGAATGGGAGAAAGTTCGAGAGGTTTTTTGTTTATACACGCGATTTCTCGTCCTGTTGGATACAACTTTCTATCCTTGTAACTTTTCAAATTCTATTTTGTCGGAACAAAGCTTTCCGCAGCGGGTATGCTGGGGCGGACAGGCAACAATTTTCCGGTCGCCTTTTCTGTCTCTCTTCCGCCGCGCGCTTTGGTGGGAAGGGAGATTTTTTCATGCCGAATCCTATTTCTGAACAGGCCCGCGCCGCTGCTTTGGCACAGCTGGACGCCGCCGAAGCTGCCCGCGAGGACATCCTTGTGCAGCACATTGCAAACGGCGTTGTCATCAACAGCCGCACCGTGCAGATCGACCCGGAGGTGGTCATTGCCCCGGGTGCTGTGATCCTTGCAGGCACCATCCTGCGGGGCAAGACGGTCATCGGCGCGGGCTGCGTCATCGGCCCCAACACCCTCATCGAGGACAGCACCGTGGACGAGGGCACTGCCGTGAATGCCAGCCAGATCTACGGCAGCCACATCGGCCCCCACAACAACATCGGTCCCTTCACCCATGTGCGGGTGAACACCGTCACCGACTACGGCGTGCATCTGGGCGCCTATGTGGAGACCAAGAACTCCAATTTTGCCCGTGGCAACACCGTGAGCCACCTGACCTACATCGGCGACAGCGATGTGGGCAAATACTGCAACTTCGGCTGCGGCACCGTCACCTGCAACTACGATGGCAAGGATAAGTTCCGCACCCAGATCGGCGATTACTGCTTCATCGGCTGCAACACCAACCTTGTGGCTCCGGTCAAGGTGGGCGATGGTGCCTACACCGCCGCCGGCAGCACCATCACCAAGGATGTGCCCGCGCAGGCACTGGGCATTGCCCGGGAGCGCCAGACCAATCTGGACGGCTGGGCAGAGCCCAAGATGGAAGCCTACATCGCCAAAAAGCAGAAGCTGGAAAACGAGCAGAGCAAGTAACCCTCTGCCGGAAAGGAGCCGCGTATGAAATCTGAAAGTTTTCGCAAGCAGGCGCTGAGCCTTGTCCTTTTCTTCGCGGCTGTTGCCGCCGTGTTCGCCCTGACCCGCCTGCGCAGCGACCCCGCCAAAAAACAGGCGGAGTTCGTGGTGCAGCAGCTGCTCTCCTGCTCCTCTGCCGTAGAGCAGGCCGTGGACGCCGCCGCGCCCTCCGGCAGTGAACCGGGGCTTGTTGCGGTAGATACTGATGGGCTGTACGCCTTTCTTCAGGCGCAGCTGGGCGATGCCATGACAGCCGACTGTCTGAATAAAGTCATGGCAAACCGCCTGCCCACCCGCATCACCGCGCTGGCAGGGCAGTCCGGCGACAAGCTGGTGCCCACTGACCTCACCCTGAAAAAGCGCGCCGGGGCAGAAAACTGCTACGACTTTTCTGCCGCCCTGCTGACCGCCACGGACAGCACCGCCGCCGCGCAGGTATCCGGTACCATCACCATGGTGAAGGAGGACGGCCGCTGGAAGGCCGCTGCCATCACGCTGAACCTGTAACAAGCCCTTTTGCCCCTGTGCCCTGCGGCATGGGGGCATTTTTTGCCCATTTCGCTTATAATGTATATCTTTTTGCGCGCGCGTATGTTATACTTAGATGTTGTATCACACTATTATCAGGAAAAGGTATTATCACATCATGAATGAAAACGATATCTGGCTCATTGCAGGGCTGGGCAATCCCGAAGCAAAGTACGATGGCACCCGCCACAACGCCGGTTTTGCCGCGCTGGACGCGCTGGCCGATAAGTGGAACATCTCTGTGGGCAAGACCAAGTTCCAAGGCCTGTGGGGACAGGGCGAGGTGGATGGCCACAAGGTGGTGCTGCTGAAGCCCCTGACCTACATGAATCTCTCCGGCGATTCCATCGCCCCTATGGCGGGCTTTTTCAAGATCCCCGCCGACCATGTGCTGGTGCTGTGCGATGACATTACGCAGGCACCCGGCAAGCTGCGCATCCGCCCCTCCGGCTCTGCGGGCGGGCACAACGGCCTGAAGAGCATCATCGCCCGGCTGGGCGGGGAGAATTTCCCCCGCATCCGCATCGGCATCGGCGCAAAGCCCCACCCGGACTACGACCTTGCCGCATGGGTTCTGGGCAAGTTCCCGCCGGAGGACGCCAAGGCCATCGCCGACCGCTACCCCGACCTTGAAGCCGCCGCAAAGCTTATCATGGACGGTAAGCTCAGTCTGGCACAGAGCAAATATAACGGGTAAAAATCATTCTCCCGCATCCTGACAGGAAAGGAGGTTTTTCCATGTACGAAGCCTTACTCAAGGCCACCCCGGAATATCAGAAGATCGCCGCAAGCTTTGGCTCTGCCGGGCCGGCGGCGCTGTTCGGTCTGCCGCCCGCAGGCCGGGCGCTGTTGTATGCCGCCCTGCAAAAAGACCTTGACCGGGTGCTCTGCATCGTGACCCCCGGCGAGGCCGAAGCCACCCACTTTGCGGACGACCTCAAGGCGCTGGGGCTTACTGCTGCAGTGTTCCCGCCCCGAGACTTTATGCTGCGCCCGGTGGAGGGTGCAGGCCGCGAATACGAGTACCGCCGCCTTTCGGTGCTGGGTGCACTGGCAGGCGGGCGGCTGCAGGCCGTCTGCGTGCCCGCCGAAGCCCTTTTGCAGTACACCGTGCCCCGGGCTGAGTTCATTCAGAATACCCTCACCTTAAAGCCCGGCATGATGTATAACCGCGAAGCACTGGTGGCGCGTCTGTTTGCCGCCGGGTATGTGCGGCGCAGTCAGGTGGACGGCCCGGGACAGTTCAGCGTGCGCGGCGATATCGTGGATATCTATGCGCCGGATATGCGTCAGCCCGCCCGCGTGGAATACTGGGACGACGAGATCGACTCCATGTCCTCCTTTGACCTGCTGACCCAGCGGCGGGACGGCGCACTGGAAAAAATATACCTCTCCCCCGCCCGCGAGGTGCTGTTCGGCAGCACCGCCGAGACCGCCGAAGCGCTGCGCAGCGCCATCAAAAAGGCGCGCGGCAAGCGCCGCACTGCGCTGGAAAAGGCCACCGAAGCCGACCTTTCCCAGCTGGATTCCGGCATGATGCCGGAGGCCATGGATAAATATTACGGCATCCGCTACCCTGCCCCGGCCACGCTGCTGGATCATCTGGACGCGCCGCTGTTCATTCTGGACGAAGTGGGCGGCATCCGGGATGCCCAGAAAGCCACCGAGTTCCGCCGCAGCGAGGAGCTGACCGGACTGCTGGAAGAGGGCGTGCTCTGCCCCGGGCTGGACGTGCTGTACCAGACCATGGACGACCTTGTCATTGCCGCCCAGAACCACAGCACCCTGCTGTGTGAGAATTTCCTGCGCGGGATGAACGAGTTCAAGCTGAAAGACCTCATCAACGCCGAAGCCTTTGCCGCCCCCAACTGGAACGGCGACCTTACCTCCCTGCGGGAGGATCTCGACCCGCTCATCGCCCAAGGCTACGCCGTCACCCTGTTTGCCGGTACGCCCAAGGGCGCAACCGCTCTGACCCGCGACCTTGCCGACAAGGGCTACGCCGTGAGCATGAGCCGGGATGTGCGCCCTGCCAAGGGTATTTTGCAGGTGCTGCCCGGGCACCTGACCGCCGGGTGTACCTTCCCCTTTGCCCACGCAGCGGTGCTTTCCAGCCGCCGCCACGGGCTGGACGAGGAAGCCGCCGCCGAAGCCAAAAAGCGCAAGAAGAATAAAAACGCCCTGTCCAGCCTTTCGGATATCAAGCCCGGGGACTATGTGGTGCACCAGAGCCACGGCATCGGGATGTACGCCGGTATCCAGCGGTTAGAGGTACAGGGCGCTACCAAGGACTACCTCAAGGTGCAGTATTCCGGCTCAGACGTGCTGTATGTGCCGGTGACCCAGCTGGACCTGCTCAGCCGCTACATCGCCCCCGGCGACGAGGAAAAGGTAAAGCTTGCAAAGCTGGGCGGCACCGAGTGGCAGCGCACCCGCGCCAAGGTGAAAAAAGCCACCGAGGAGATGGCGCAGGAGCTGATCGAGCTTTACGCCCGCCGCCGTCAGGCCACGGGCTACGCCTTCCCGCCGGACGGCGACTGGCAGCGGGACTTTGAGACCCGCTTTGACTACGACGAAACGGACGACCAGCTGCACGCCACCGCCGAGATCAAGCAGGACATGGAAAAAGGCTACCCCATGGATCGTCTGCTCTGCGGCGATGTGGGCGTGGGCAAGACCGAGGTGGCGCTGCGCGCCGCCTTCAAGTGCATCATGGGCGGCAAGCAATGCGCCCTGCTGGCGCCCACCACCCTGCTGGCGTGGCAGCACTACAACACCCTGCTCTCCCGCATGGAGGCTTTCCCGGTGAAGATCGGGATGCTGTCCCGCTTCCGCACCGCCAAGCAGCAAAAGGAGACGTTGCGCGGCTTACAGGCCGGCAGCGTGGATATCGTGGTGGGCACCCACCGGCTGCTGTCCAAGGACGTAAAGTTCCACGACCTCGGTCTTGTCATCATCGACGAGGAACAGCGCTTTGGCGTGAAGCACAAGGAAAAGCTGAAGGAGAACTTCATCGGGGTGGATATGCTCACCCTGTCGGCTACCCCCATCCCCCGCACCCTGAACATGGCCATGAGCGGCATCCGGGATCTTTCCACCATCGAGCAGCCGCCCATCGAGCGGCAGCCGGTGGAGACCTTTGTGCTGGAATACAACGACGTTATCCTTGCCGAAGCCATGAAGAAAGAGCTTGCCCGGGGCGGGCAGGTGTACTACCTGCACAACCGGGTGGACAACATTGAATCCTGCGCCGCCCATGTCAGCCAGATGGTGCCGGGTGCGCGGGTAGGCATCGCTCACGGCAAGATGACCGAAGAAGAGCTGAACCCCGTGTGGCAGCACCTGCTGAACGGCGAGATCGACATTCTGGTCTGCACCACCCTCATTGAGACCGGCATTGATGTGCGCAACTGCAACACCCTCATCATTGAGGACGCCGACCGCATGGGTCTGGCACAGCTGTACCAGATCCGTGGGCGGGTGGGACGCTCCGGCCGCAAAGCCTACGCCTACTTCACCTTCCGCCGGGACAAGACCCTGACCGATATCGCCCAGAAGCGGCTTTCTGCCATCCGGGAGTTTACCGCTTTCGGCTCCGGCTTCCGCATCGCCATGCGGGATCTGCAGATCCGCGGCGCGGGCAGTCTGCTGGGGCACAGCCAGCACGGCCACATGGAAGCCGTGGGCTACGACCTCTACGTCAAAATGCTGGGACAGGCCATCTCCCGGGCGCGGGGCGAGCCTGTCCAGCGGGACAAGAGCGATTGCCTTGTGGACCTGCGGGTGGACGCCTTCATCCCGGAAAAGTATATCCCGGACGGCGCGGGGCGCATCGAAGCTTACAAGCGCATTGCCGCCATCCAGACCCCGGAGGATGCCGCCGATGTGCTGGACGAGCTCATTGACCGCTACGGTGACCCGCCGCCCTCAGTGAGCGATCTGGTCAACGTCTCCCTTGTCCGCGTGCAGGCCGCCGCCGTGGGCGTGTATGAGGTGACCCAGAAGAAGGACACCCTCGTGCTGAATCTGGAAACGCTGGAACTTGCCATGATCCGCGGCCTGCTGCAGGCTTTCAATGGCCGTGTCACCGCCGGAGCGGGCAGCAAACCCTATCTCTCGGTGGTATTGCAGCCGGACGAAAAGCCGCTGGAACTGCTGCAAAGCATCCTGAAAGCCATGGATGCCATTTTGAACAACAAGGAGCCAAACCAATGAAAAAGAAACTGCTTGCGCTGGTATGCGCACTTGCACTGACCGTCAGCCTTGTGGGCTGTGTATTCTCCACCCCGGACACCGTGGGCAAGATCGGCGATTTTGAGGTGACCAGCGGCTTATATCTGCTGGCGCAGTACGATGCCTATCAGCAGGCTGCACAGCTGGCAGGCTCTGAGCAGGACGCCAGCAAGGTAAAGTCCTTCCTTAAGGCCACCATCACCACCGATGCCGACACCGGCGAGACTGCCGTGGTAAGCGACTATGTGGCGCAAAAGACGCTGGAGACCCTGCAGACCCTTGCCGCTGTGGATGCCCGCTTTACCGAGCTGGGCGGCGAGCTGACCGAGGAGCAGAAGTCCGCCGCCGACAGCTACGCCCAGCAGCTGATGGATAACTACGGCGATGCCTACACTGCCAACGGCATCGGGCTGGAGACTTTGAAGCTGTTCCAGCAGCTGCAGTACAAGCACACCCTGCTGCTGGATCTTGTCTACGGTAAAAACGGCGAGACCCCTGTGGAGGACGGCGAGCTGACCGAGCATCTGGACAGCACCATGTACGAGATCGGCTTTATCACCGTGCCGCTGTACAACACCAGCACCTTCGCCTTTGCCAGCGATGACCAGAAGGCCGAGATGCTCTCCCTTGCCCAGAAAGCTGCGGACAGCTACAACGCCAGCGCCCCGGAGGACACTTCCAGCCAGCTGACCACCTTTAACAGTATCGCAAGCAGCGCACTGACCGATATCTGCGCCGTGCTGGATGCAGAGGTTCCCTCCACCAGCACCCTGCAGACCGACCTGCTGAGCGAAAGCGACCTGACCGATGCCTTTACGCAGGAAGGTGCCGCCGATACCCTGCGCGGCCTTGCCTACGGGCAGGCAGCCGCCATCCAGTACACCGGCTATGCCATGATGCTGGCCGTCCGTCTGGATCCGCTGAGCGTTTCCACGCTGGATGCTCTGCGCAGCCAGATCCTGAGCGACCTGAAGGGCGAGGAGCTGGACGACGCCCTTGCCGCCTACGGTGCTCAGCTGGATAACAGCCTGAGCAGCTCTGCCATGAGCAAGCTGCCCGCCGCCAAGATCGTGAACGACACCAGCGCCAATAGCGCCAACAGCTAATGGCTTTGTAAAAACAACACACCCAGGTTTTCCACACCCTTCCTGCGGAAGGTGGAAAACCCGGGCGTTGTTTTTATTTTATTACTTTTGCAAACTCTGCGGCAAGGGCAGCGTTCACCGAGCGGACGGCGTTGGCGTCCGGCTTGATGGCAGTGCGGTCGTAGGTGAACAGCCCGTTCACCTCGTCCTCCACGTCGGTCAGCTGGGTGTATACCAGCGCCGAAAGCCCCTTTTGCAGCTGCGGCAGCACCGTGCCCAGCTGCATTTTTTTGTACCGGGCGGTCAGCTCCTCCCGGCTTTTGGCTGTGCCGTAGCCGTAGGTCCTGCGGGGCGGCTCGTGCCCCGGCATAGGCCATGCAATACCGCCGTACTCGCTCAGGGCTACAGTGCGGGTCTGCGGGCGCACCCGCAGGGGGTAGAAGTAGTTGTGCAGGGAGTATACATCCCCGCCGCCCTGATCGTACCAGCCGCTGGCTTCGTCCACAAGGCGGGTGTCGTCCAGCGTACGGATTGCCTGCACTGCCCCGGCGGCATCGTACTGTCCCCAGCCCTCGTTGAAGGGCACCCAGCAGCCCACACAGGGGTGACAGCGCAGCGCCTGCACCGTATCTTCCAGCTCCCGGCGGTATTCTTCCCGGCTGCTTTCGCTGCCCCGGCTCAGCAGTCCCCACAGCGCCGCCTTGTCCGGCAGGCGGCGCATAAGCGGCTGCAAAACATTGGTCAGGTAGGTGACGAACCACAGGTTATACTTACTGCCGCCGTTGACCATATCCTGCCAGACTACAAGCCCCAGCCTGTCGCAGTGGTAGTACCAGCGCTGCGGCTCTATCTTTGCGTGCTTGCGCAGCAGGTTGTAGCCCAGCGCCTTTACCTCGCTCAGCTCCCGTTCCACCGCCGCATCCGAGGGCGGGGTGTACAGTCCCTCCGGCCAGTAGCCCTGATCCAGCAGACCGTTGAGCAGGATGGGCTTATCGTTCAGGCAAAAGCGCAGCACGCCCCTTGCGTCCGGTGCGCAGCTCCACTTGCGCAGGGCAAAGTAGCTGTGCACAGTGTCGAACTGCTCTTCCTCTCCCTGCGTAGTGCCCACGGTCAGGTCGTACAAAAAAGGCGTGTCCGGGCTCCACGGAAAGAAATACTCGTCCGCGATATGCAGCGTCACCGTGCCGTCTTGGCCGGCCTCATCGCTGCCCCAGTCCTCGGCAATGGTCACGCCCCCGGCGCGCACCACCGCCCACAGGTTCACCGCGCCGCCGGGCGCAGAGGTATGCACTTTCACAGTCACGGTGCGGGCATCGTAGTCCGGCGTAACAGTGAGAGACTGGATGTAATTTTCCGGCACGCGCTCCAGCCAGACCGTCTGCCAGATGCCGCTCTGCGCAGGGTAGAACATCCCGCCGGGCTGCAAGGTCTGCTTGCCCCGCGCCTGTGTGCCGTGGCCGGTGGGGTCCTGCACCGCCACCCACAGGCTGTTGCGGCCGGTGCCGTTGAGCTGCGCGGTGATATCCAGCGTAAAGGGCCAGTAGCCGCCCCGGTGACCGCCCACCAGATGGCCGTTCACCTGCACGGCACAGGCGTAGTCCACTGCACCGAAATGCAGCAGCACCCGTCCGCCCGTCCCGGCGGGCGGCGCAAAGTACCGGTGGTAGTGCAGCCACTGCCCGGGCTGCAATGTGCGCCCCACCCCGGAGGCGCGACACTCCGGCGCGTAGGGCACTAAGATCTCACCGTCCCAGCCCGCCGGGCGCTGTGCCGAAGCGGTGATGGCGTACTGCCACGGGCCGTTCAGGTTCTCGTAGCTGTCCCGGCGCATGGCCGGGCGGGGATATTCCGTCAGAGGGTGCATACACTCACCAGCCTTTTCTACTCGTTTGCTCCATTCTAGCACAGCCCGGGGCGTTTGTATACCATTTTCACGGGAGATAAAAAGAGCCGCCGCACGGCGGCATGGCTGTGCGGCGGCTTTGTGAGAAGGTTGGAAATTGCTTAGTTCTCGGCCAGATTACCGGTATAAAGCTGGTAATACTTGCCCTTTTTGGCGATCAGCTCGTCGTGGCTGCCGCGCTCGATGATGCGGCCCTGCTCCAGCACCACGATGCAGTCTGCATTGCGGACGGTGGACAGGCGGTGCGCGATGACAAAGCTGGTGCGGCCGTACATCAGGCCGTCCATGCCGCGCTGCACCAGCGCCTCGGTGCGGGTATCAATGGAGGAGGTCGCTTCGTCCAAAATCAGCACCGGCGGGTCTGCCACGGCTGCGCGGGCAATGGCAAGCAGCTGGCGCTGTCCCTGTGAGAGGTTGGCGCCATCGCCGGTCAGCATAGTGTTGTAGCCCTCCGGCAGACGCTTGATAAAGCCATCGGCGTTGGCAAGGCGGGCGGCGGCGATGCACTCCTCATCGGTGGCCTCCAGCCGTCCGTAGCGGATGTTCTCCATCACCGTGCCGGTAAACAGGTGGGTGTCCTGCAGCACGATGCCCAGCGAGCGGCGCAGGTCGGCTTTTTTGATCTTGTGGATGTTGATGCCGTCGTAGCGGATCTTGCCCTCCTGAATATCGTAGAAGCGGTTGATCAGGTTGGTGATGGTGGTCTTGCCCGCGCCGGTAGAGCCGACAAAGGCGATCTTCTGCCCCGGACGGCCATACAGGTTGATGTCATGCAGCACCGTTTTTTCCGGCACATAGCCAAAGTCCACGTCCGTAAAGGTGATATCGCCCGCCAGCTTGTGGTAAGAGGTAGTGCCGTCGTGGTGGGGGTGCTTCCACGCCCACAGGCCGGTGCGCTCGTTCGTCTCCACCAGCTGGTCGTTGCGGTCGTACTTGGCGTTCACCAGCGTCACATAGCCCTCGTCGGTCTCGCTGGGCTCGTCCATCATCTTGAAGATACGCTCGGCACCGGCCAGTGCCATGATGACGCTGTTGGCCTGCATGGACACCTGACTGATGGGCATATTGAAGCCCTTGTTCAGGCTGAGGAAGGCCACCACGGTGCCAAGGGTCATACCGCCAACGCCGCCCACAGCCATGGCTGCACCGACCAGTGCGCAGATGGCGTAACTGATGTTGCCCAACTGGGCGTTGACCGGCATCATGATGTTGGAGAAGGCGTTGGCCTGCTTGGCGCTTTCCTTCAGCTGGTCGTTCAGCGCACGGAAGCCGGCAAGGGTCTGCTGCTCGTGGGTGAACACCTTGACCACCTTCTGGCCTTCCATCATCTCCTCGATGTAGCCGTTCACCTTGCCCAGATCCCGCTGCTGCTGGATGAAGTACTTGGAAGAACTTTTTGCGATCTGCTTGGAGCAGAACAGCATCAGCGCCACCATGAGCATGGTAACGATGGTCAGCTGCCAGCTGAGCATACACATACTGAAGAACACCGACACGATGGTGATGACGCTGGACACCAGCTGCGGGATGCTCTGGCTGAGCATCTGGCGCAGGGTATCCACATCGTTGGTGTACACGGACATGATATCGCCGTGGGGATGGGTGTCAAAATACCGGATGGGCAGGCTTTCCATGTGGGTGAACAGCTCGGTGCGCAGATTGCGCAGCGTGCCCTGCGTTACGTTGACCATGATGCGGGCGTTGGCCCATGCGGCCAGAATACCCACAAGGTAGATGCAGCACATCCGCACCAGTGCACCGGCCAGCGGTGCAAAGCTGGGGTTCTGCTGGCGGGTCATGGGCACGATGTAATCGTCCATCAAAGTCTGCAAGAACAGGCTGGCCTGCACATTGGCCAGCGCACTGACCACAATGCAGATCAGCACAAGGATGCAGTGGGGCAGATAGTTGCGGAACACCTCATCCATGATGCGCTTCAGCAGCTTGCCCGGGTTTTCCACCTTGGGGCGCGGCCCCCGTGCGCCCCGCGGGCCGGGGCCATGTACTTCTTTTACTGCCATTACTGCGCACCTCCCTGCTTGTCAAAATCGCCGCCGCCCTGCGTCTGGCTGTTGTAGACCTCCTGATAGATGGCGTTGGTCGCCAGCAGCTCTGCGTGGGTGCCCAGACCGTTGATCTGGCCGTTATCCAGCACCAGAATGCGGTCTGCATCCTGCACCGAGGAGATACGCTGTGCAATGATGATCTTGGTCGTGCCGGGGATCTCTTCCCGGAAGGCCTTGCGGATCTTGGCATCGGTCGCGGTGTCCACGGCGCTGGTGGAGTCATCAAGGATCAGCACTTTGGGCTTGCGCAGCAGGGCGCGGGCGATGGTCAGGCGCTGCTTCTGGCCGCCGGACACGTTGGAGCCGCCCTGCTCGATCCATGTATTGTACTTATCCGGGAAGCGCTGGATGAATTCATCCGCGCAGGCCAGCTTTGCCATGCGGATGCACTCTTCCTCGGTGGCGTTGGCATCGCCCCAGCGGAGGTTATCCAGAATGGTGCCGCTGAACAGCACGTTCTTCTGCAGCACCATGGAGACTTCGCGGCGCAGCACGTCAAGGTTATAATCCCGCACGTCCACGCCGCCCACCCGCACGGTACCGCTCTCGGCGTCGTACAGGCGGGGGATCAGCTGCACCAGACTGGACTTTGCACTGCCGGTGCCGCCGATGATGCCCAGCGTCTCGCCGGGCTGGATGGTAAAGCTGATATCGTTCAGCACCGGCTGACCGCTGCCGTGCTTATACTTGAAGGTAACGTGGTCGAACTGGATGCTGCCGTCCGCCACCTGCTGCACCGGCTGCTTTGCCGGGGGCAGGTCGGTGTGCTCGTCCAGCACCTCCACGATACGCTTGGCAGAGGCGGCGGACATGGCGATCATAACAAAGGCCATGCTCAGCATCATCAGTGCCATGAGGATGTTCATGATATAGCCGAACAGGGCATTCAGCTGGCCGGTGGTAATGGCACCGTGCAGCACATACTTTGCGCCAAACCAGCTCAGCGCGATGTTGCAGCCGTACACTGCCACCAGCATGGCGGGGTTATTGAAGCTCAGGCGGCTTTCGGCGTTGACGAACTGCTTGTACAAGCTCTCGCAGGCGGCGGTGTATTTTTCGTTCTCGAAGCCCTCGCGCACAAAGCTTTTGACCACGCGGATGGCAGAAACGTTCTCCTGCACCGAGGCGTTGAGGTTATCATAGTTCTTGAACACCCGGTCAAAGATGTGGAAGGTGGGGATCATGATGGCAGCCAGCACCGCCACCAGAAAGGCCACTGCCACCACGAACACCAGCGACAGCGGGCCGCCGATGACCACAGCCATGAACATTGCAAACACCAGATGCACCGGGGCGCGCACACACATCCGCAAAATCATCTGGAAGGCGTTCTGCACGTTGGTCACGTCGGTGGTCATGCGGGTGACAAGACCTGCCGTGGAGAATTTGTCGATGTTGGAAAAAGAGTAATGCTGGATATTTTCATACATGGCATCGCGCAGATTTCCGGCAAAGCCGGTGGATGCTTCGGCGGCATACTTGCCCGCCAGCACGCCCAGCACCAGCGCAATGGCTGCCACCAGAAAGGTAAGCAGGCCGTAGCGGATGATGGCGTTCATATCGCCCTTTTCAATGCCCTGATCGATGATAAAGGCCATGATGGTGGGCAGCAGCACATCCATAATGGCTTCCAGAGCCGCAAAGAGCGGTGTCTTGATCGAGGCGGCTTTATACTCGCCCAGATGCGACACAAGCTTTTTGATCATCTGAGTTCCCTCCTGTTGAATTTATTTGTTTGTTACAAAACAATTTTATACAAAACAATTTAAATGTCAAGCCGTTTCGTAAAATGTTCATAATTACTAATTTAACAAGTCCTTTTTCGGCGCTTTGACGGAAAAGGCGGTTATTTCAACGCCTCCCGCAGCTTGTTCAGCAGCCGCAGCAGCTCTGCGTTCTCCTCCTCGGTCAGCAGTCCGGCCACATAATCGTCGGTCTGGTGGAAGGAAAGCAGGGTCTTTTCGTGCCGTTGGATGCCCTCCTCGGTCAAAACCAGCTGCTTGAGCCGGGCATCCTGCGGCACGTTCAGCCGCTGGATGTAGCCCTTGCGCTCCATCAGCTGCAAAATGTTGGTCACGGTGGAGCGGGTGATGGAAAACTCCCGCTCGATGTCCCGCTGGAACACCGGCTCGTCCCGGTGGCGGTAGAGATACTCGATGATCCACCCGTGCATGGGGGTGGTCTGCTCTACCCCGTTGGCGCGGGAAAACTGGTTCAGCCTGCGGAAGATCAGGTTATCCACCCGGCGCAGCTGGGCGGGAATGACCTGCGGCCCATCCCACGGCGGGTCCAGCTTGCAGTGCTCTTCAATAGGGTGCTGTGTACACATAATGTTTTTCCTCTGTTCAAGTTGTTCGATGTGAAACTGTTTGATACAGTACATATTTTAACCGTGCCCGCACCGATTGTCAAGAGGACAGCGCAAGGTTTTGAGGCAGGCAGGCTGCACCGAAACGAAAAACCGCCGAAGGTTTCCCTTCGGCGGTCTTTCGTATGATAGGAGGATCAAAAATGATCTTTGCTAAGTCTTAGTTCAGGATGGTCAGCTCGGTCTCGATGTCGAACAGGTGCACCTTATGGGGATCGAATGCAACGCGGACGGTGTCTCCGTTGCGAGCCTTGGAGGTGGGAGCAACGCGGGCGGTCATCTTGTTGCCCTTGTACTCCAGATACAGGTAGATCTCAGCGCCCATCATTTCGGAAACATCGACCTGAGCATCCAGCTGGCAGTCGGTGTGCTTTGCCATAAACTCGGGCTCGTCGTCGATATCCTCGGGACGGATGCCCATCTTGATCTTCTTGCCAACGTAGGAATCCAGCTTGCCGTCGGTGGTCTTCTCCTTGGGCAGGGGGATCACGTCGCCGCCCAGATCAACACCGTACAGATCGCCCTTCTTGATCAGGGTGCCGTCCAAGAAGTTCATCTGGGGGCTGCCGATGAAGCCTGCAACGAACATATTGCAGGGCATATCGTACAGGTTCTGCGGGGTATCGACCTGCTGGATGATGCCGTCCTTCATGACAACGATACGGTCGCCCATGGTCATAGCCTCGGTCTGGTCGTGGGTAACGTAGATGAAGGTGGTAGCCAGCTTCTTGTGCAGCTTGATGATCTCGGTGCGCATGGAGGTACGCAGCTTAGCATCCAGGTTGGACAGGGGCTCGTCCAGCAGGAAGACTGCCGGGTTACGAACCATTGCACGACCCAGAGCAACACGCTGACGCTGACCACCGGACAGAGCCTTGGGCTTGCGGTCCAGCAGGTGCTCAATCTCCAGGATCTTAGCAGCCTCGTGCACGCGCTTGTCGATCTCGTCCTTCGGGGTCTTGCGCAGCTCCAGACCGAAAGCGATGTTCTTGTAAACGGTCATGTGGGGGTACAGAGCGTAGCTCTGGAACACCATGGCGATATCACGATCCTTCGGGGGAACATCGTTGATCAGACGGCCGCCGATGTACATCTCGCCCTTGGAGATCTCCTCCAGACCGGCGATCATACGCAGAGTGGTGGACTTGCCGCAGCCAGAGGGGCCGACGAAGATGATGAACTCCTTATCCTGGATCTCCAGGTTGAAGTCGGTAACGGACGGGGCAGTTGCGCCCGGATAGATCTTGTAGATGTGCTGGCAGCTAATGGAAGCCATAATCGTTATCCTCCGTAAAATATTTGGTATTTCACGCCCTTGACGGCGTGTTGTTTCGTTGGTACTATAATAGCAGATAATTTTGTGATATAAAATAGCATTTTATTGATCAGAGGTGTCAGATATTGCTGTTTGACTGGAACACCATCGCCGCACCGGCTGCGCTGCTGGATGTGCAGCTTTCCGCGCCCCGCACCCTGACCGGCGAGGGGCTGTGGGTCTGCCTTGTTTCCAGCGGCAGATGCACGGCTTCCCTGCCCGGGGCATCTGCTGCGCCTTCCGGCTCTGTGCTGGTGCTGCCGCCGCAGTCCGCTGCAGCGGGGCACCTGATTTTAAGCCGTGCCCCGCTCACCCTGACCCCGGAGGACAGCTGCCACCTGCTGTGTGTCCAGCTGACCGGGCAGGCCAGCACGCAGTTTTTGAACGGCCTGCGGGAGCTGCCCTATCTTGCCAAAGGTGAGACCTGCCCTGCCGCCGCTGAGCTGATGGGGCGGCTTGCCGAGGAAAAGCCCACCCACAGCCGTGCCCGCAGCCAGCTGGTCTTTGCCCTGCTGTGCGAGCTGGCGGATGCCGACAGCGCCGCACACGCCCTGCCGCCGCTGGTGCAGGCCGCTATTGAGGATATCCGCGCCAACTATGCCGGGCTGTACGGCGTGGAGGAGCTCAGCGAGCGGCTGGGGGTTTCCAAAAGCCATCTGGTGCGCACCTTTACCGCCGCCGTAGGCGTGCCGCCGGGCAAATACCTGACCACCGTGCGCATCGAAGCCGCACAGCGGCTGCTGCTGCACCGGGAGTACACGCTGGACGTGGTGGCCAGCCTGTGCGGCTTTTCCGGGGCCAACTACCTGTGCCGGGTATTCAAAAAAGAAACCGGCCAGTCCCCTGCACAATGGCGGGCACTGACCGGTCGCGCCGCACAGGCCGGGCTTACGCCCGAGGAGACCATGCGGGAACAGGAGATGTATATTTAAGCTTTTCCGCTCTCTTTTCTGCGCAGCAGAAACAGGGTCAGCAGCGCGGTGAGCAGTTCCGAAGCCGGGAATGCCGCCCATACGCCCGGCATCCCGAACACCGCGCTGAGCACCAGCGAACAGGCCACGATGGCCACCATGCCCCGGCAGATGGAGGTGATGGAAGCCTCCGCCGGGCGGTTCACGGCGCTCAGATAGCCCGCCGCCATGATGTTGAAGCCCGCAAAGAAGTAGCCCACAAAGTACATCCGCATCCCGGTGTGGGCGTACTGCGCCATCTGCACCGAGTTCTCGCTGTTGAACCAGCTTACAAAGGGATCGGTCAGGCCGAACACCGCGGCGTACAGCACCGCAGCCAGCACCAGCACGGTGCCGCTGCCCAGCAGCAGCAGCTTCCGCGCCCCGGCGTGGTCGTTCTGACCGTAGCAGCGGCTCACCAGCGGCTGTGCGCCCTGCGCCACGCCGTTGAAGATGGCGGTAGCCACCAGCGCAAAGTTTGCCACCACGCCGTAGGCTGCTACGCCCACGTTACCCGCCAGCCCCAGCAGCAGAAAGTTGAACACCGTGGTGGTCACGCCGGAGGAAAGCTCGCCCACAAAGCCGGAGATGCCCAGCTGACAGCTCTGCCCCAGCAGCCTTGCCGAGGGCATCTGCCGCACGAATTGCAGGGTGTTCTCCTTTTTAAAGAAATGGCGGCTGCAAATGGCGATGCTGATGATAGGCGACACCGCCGTTGCCAGCGCCGCACCGGCCAGCCCCAGCCCTAGGGGGAACATGAAGATATAGTCGAACACCACATTGAACAGACTGCCGCTCAAGGTCGCCACCATGGCAAGGGAGGGGTCGCCGTCGTTGCGGACAAAGGCCGACACGATGTAGTTACACATAAAAAACGGGGTGAACAGCAGAAAAATGCGGGCGTAGGGGATGCCCAGTGCCACGATGCCCACATCGCCGCCCATGAGCCGCAGCAGCGCCCCGGGCACAAAGGCACCCGCCAGCATCCACGGGATGGACGCCAGCACGGCACACAGGATGGCGTTGGAAAAATACCGCTGCCCCCGGGCATCGTTCTGTGCCTTGGCAATGGCGTAGCGGGTGGCCGAGCCCAGCGCGATCATGGAGCCAATGGCAAAAATAAAGTTGTAGATGGGCAGGCAGAGGTTGAGCAGGGTAACGCCGTCTGTACCGGCGGCCTGCGCAATAAAATAGGTATCGGCCAGAATATAGCACGAAGTGCCCAGCAGGCCGAAAATATTCTGCGAGACATATTTAAAGAACTGTTTTGTCAGATCCATACACTTTTTCCTTTTCCTGTTGTTGCATACGTCTGGAAATTGTAGCATATCTGCCGCTGCAAGTCAACCGCAAAACCCGCCCATTACCGTATAAAAGAAGCAGTTGCGCACAGCGCCCTGCGGGTGTATACTGTACACTGCCGCACCCTGCGGCACACCTGAATGCAGAAAGGAAGAAGCCCTATGTCCGACAGGATCTTATTTTCCATCGGCGAAGCGCTGATCGATATGATCCCCTCCCGGGTGGGGTGCAGCTTTGACGAAGTACCCGCCTTCAGCCCCCGGGTGGGCGGCGCTCCGGCCAATGTCTGTGCCGCCGCTGCCCGGCTGGGCGGGCGCAGTGCGCTGCTGAGCCAGCTGGGCGACGACCCCTTCGGTCACAAGATCGCCCGGGCGCTGGCTGGATGCGGCGTGGAGCTTTCCCATCTGGAATTTACCAATAAAGCCAGCACCGCGCTGGCCTTCGTCAGCTTAGCAGAAAACGGCGAGCGCACCTTCAGCTTCTGCCGCAAGCCCTCCGCAGACCTGCTGTACGCCCCGGAGCAGATCGACCCGGGCTGGTTCTCGCAGGCCTTTGCCCTGCATTTTTGCAGCGTCTCGCTGGTGGACAGCCCCATGCGCTACGCCCATCTGGCTGCCATCACTGCCGCGCGGGAGGCGGGTGCCATCCTCAGCTTTGACCCCAATCTCCGCTTCCCTCTCTGGCCGGACCGGGAGCAGCTGCGCCAGACCGTGTGGCAGTTTCTTCCCCTGACCCATATCCTGAAGCTTTCGGACGAGGAGCTGCCCTTCCTCACCGGCACGGAGGATATTGAAGCCGCGCTGCCCCGGCTGTTTACCGGGGATGTGCAGCTGGTACTGTACACCTGCGGCAGCAAGGGTGCCCGCGCCTACACCCGCACCGCCAGCGCCCATGCCCGCAGCCCCAAGGTGGCGGCGGTGGACACCACCGGCGCGGGAGATGGCTTTATCGGCTCGTTTTTGTGGCAGCTGCAGCGGGACGGCGTGACCGCCGCCGAGCTGCCAAAGCTTTCCCGCAAGCGCCTGACCGAGTATCTGATTTTTTCCAACCGCTTCTGCTCTATCAGCGTGCAGCACCACGGTGCCATCGACAGCTACCCCACCTTGGAACAGATGGAGCAGCCGGAGACCGATTTTCCCCTGCCATAAAGGCAAATTTACAGCACATTTTGTATTTTTTAGCATTTATATGCTATATTGTATAAAAAATCCGCTCTTTCACCGCCCAAAAGGAGGAACCCATGCCCTTTGAGTTTGCTTTTCTGGACTGGCTGTACCAGTTCCGCAACCCGGTAATGAACGCGATCTCCATCTTTTTTGATTACGCCGGAGCCCACGGCGAGATCTGGATCGCGTTCACCCTGCTGCTTCTGCTCTTCCGGCGCACCCGCAAAGCGGGCTTTGCCATGGCGGTGGCGCTGGTGCTGTACATGGCGGCGGGGCACTTCTTCCTCAAGCCGCTGTTCGCCCGTCCCCGCCCCTGTGATCTCAACACCTCCATCACCATGCTGGTGGCGCGTCCGCACGGACACTCCTTCCCCTCCGGGCACACCGCCTCCGGGGTGGCGGCAGCCTACGCGCTCTGGCTGCAAAACCGGAAGCTTGGTGCACCCGCGCTGGTGCTGGCAGCCTTTATCGCCTTTACCCGGCTGTACCTCTATGTGCACTTCCCCACCGATATCCTCGGCGGCGCAGTGCTGGGCATCGTTTTGGGCGCTGCGGCTTCCGCAATCGCAAACTATATGGCAAATTACAAAAAGAAACAACAAATTGTATAAAGTTCTGCATACCTTTTATTGCAGCGATTTTTTAGCAAGCTCGCCCTCTCAGTCAAATCCTATGGATTTGCCAGCTCTCCCAAAGGGAGAGCCTTTGGCAGTCCACATAAGCTTCATCTCTTTGCCAAGGCCTCTCCCTTTGGGAGAGGTGTCACCGTAGGTGACGGAGAGGGCGAGGATGCTACCCTATGCGACTTCCAGCATCTATAAAAAATTCTTTTGAATTCTAGCCAAAGAAAAAAGGTCGCTGCACAAATGCGTGCAGCGACCTTTTTGTTCTATCATTCCTCCGCCGGGAGCTGCACTTTCCGGTTCTGTGCCGGGTCCCAGCACACCAGTTCCAGCCGACTGCCCGCAGGCAGGGCGGTGTCCGGCTTTGCCGTCTGCCAGCAGCGCTTGAGCACCGCAGCGGCTCCGGCGTCCTCTGCGCCGGGCAGCTCGGTGCACAGCACCGTGCCCTGCCAGCCGTTCTCCGTGTACAGGCTCAGTGCGCCTGCCTTGCCGTCCAGAATGGCGGTGATGTCCTGCTGCAGCTGCGCGTAGCCCTCGGCGGTGGCGGCGTACTCGCCATGCCACTTTTCAAAAAACACCGAGAACTCCCCGCACAGCTCAATCAGCAGATCCTCTGTGCCGGAGGGGCTTTGCACCACCAGCGCCAGATCCTGCTCTTCCATGTAGTCAAAGTCCGGGTCGTCCCATGTGTGCACGGTGACCTGCTGCCGACTGAGCAGCATCAGCAGTTCCCCCTGCTTTTCAGCGGTGTCAAAATCGCCCTGCGGGCTGTTCCAGTCTGTGTTCATCGGTGTTCCTCCGTTTATAAAGTGTGCAGGCAGGGCTTCAGGCTGTCCGCTCGCTGCCATCTGCGGGCTTTTCCGCAGCGGCGCGGGCCTTCTGTTCCTTTTTAGCACAGTAGAGCGCGCGGTCGGCACGGTCCTTCACTGCGACCACGTCCTCCCCGGAAAAGACGGCAGAGCCAAGGGAGACCGTTGGCAAAATGGCAAGCGTCTTGCGCCGTTCTGCCAGCAGAGCTTGCAGCGTTGCTGCGCAGCAGACTTCGCTTGCTTCGTCCTTCAGCAGCACGCAGAATTCATCGCCGCCAATGCGGTAGCAGTAGCCGCGGCGGGCGTAGGCTTTTTTGATGCAGTCTGCGATCTCGGCAAGGCAGACATCTCCCTGTAAATGGCCGTAGCGGTCATTGATCTGCTTGAAGTCATCCACATCGAACACCACCAGCACCCCGCCGCTGCGGCGCATCTCGGCGGTGCGGTTCAGGTAACTGTTCTGGTTCAAAAGCCCGGTCAGCGCGTCCAGCTGGTTCCACATCTCGCTGCAATAGATATAATACAGCACCGACAGCAACGTGACGCACAGCCATGTGACGTGCAGCGCCGGCAGCGCGATCTGGATCACAGTCTCCGCGCCCAGAAAAAGGATCAGCGGGTAGATCAGCGTGCGGCTGCGGTTCTGAAAGGCCGTCGCCGTACGCACCGTAGCCACCATAAGGTACAGCATGGAGACATAATACATAACGACATAAATATAGAAGTACTCACCCCGGGCGTAGAGGTTCTCCCTGCTCACCGAGAACACCGGCCCATAGGGCAGCGTTGCCGCCAGAAAAAGCAGATACACACCCTCGCAGCAGACCGCTGCCTTGAACCCGCGCCGGATGACGGATTTTTTGTCCAGCACATATACAAGGCACAGCGCCACCGCCGGTGTCAGCCCGAAGCCCAGATAGTTGGACAAAATATTCAGCCAGCGGTAGCCCGGCGGTGTGCTGTCTACCACAATGGTGATGACTTCCAGCACCGAGATGCACGCAATGAGCGCAAAGGCCAGAAAGAACCCGCGCTTCTGCTTTTTATTCAAAGATTCGCTCAGCTTTGTAAGAAAGCACATAAAGCCAAGCACAAAAAGATCAATGGTCGTTAAAATAAAAAAATAGCCATCCATTACAAATTATCTCGCTCTGTGAGCTGACACCCCTGTCCGGGTACATACAATATTAGTATATCACTCCGCAAAACTTTTCTCAACCGGGAACCGCTTATTTTCATTCAACTAGCAATTCAACTTTTTAATGCAACAGCGTTGCATTGCATATCGCAAATATGCTGTTTGAATGACACACCATTTTTTTGACTCGCGATAAAAAAGCTTCAACGTCTCCCGGACGGCTTTTTGCCGTGGATATCCAGTTTGGACAATGCGCATACCGTCTCGATATGCTCCGTATGCGGGAACATATCCACCGGGGTAAAGCCCTCGGCCTTATAGCCCAGCTTTGTCAGGGTGGCAAGGTCGCGGGCGAGAGTGACGGGGTTGCAACTGACGTAGACCACGCGCTTCGGTGCCATACGCACCACGCTGGCAAGAAATTCCGGGGTGGAGCCTTCGCGCGGGGGGTCCATAAAGATCACGTCTGCCTTCTCCCCTGCTGCGGCGGCTTCACTGATCCAGCGGGTGGCGTCGGCGGCAAAGAAGCGGGCGTTCTTTACGCCGTTGTGCCTTGCGTTGCCAATGGCGTCCTGCACGGCGTCCCGGTTCAGCTCCACGCCCACCACCTGCTTTGCATGGTCGGCGGCGGTCAGGCCGATGGTGCCGATGCCGCAGTAGGCGTCCAGCACCACCTCTTTGCCGGTCAGTTTTGCGGCTTCCACAGCAAGGCCGTACAATACGGCGGTCTGCGCCGGGTTCACCTGATAAAAGCTGCGCGGGCTGATGGCGTAGGTCTTGCCGCAAAGGGTGTCCAGAATGAACCCCTTGCCGTACAGCACCTTTTCCGCTTCGCCCAGCACCACGCTGGTCTTGCGGCTGTTCACGTTCTGCACCACGGTGGTCACGGTCACGCCGCGCTGCGCAGTTTCCGCCAGCAGCGCCTTGACAAAGTTCTTTGCGCCCGGCAGCACCGGCTGCGCCGTCACCAGCACCACCATCACCTGCCCGGTGGCTACGCCCCGCCGCAGCAGGCAGTGGCGCACAAGTCCGGTGCCCTTGTCCTCATCGTAGGGCTGGTAGCGGCAGGCGTTGGCGGCAGCCCGCACCGCCTGCATGGTCTTGTCCAGCACCTCGTCCTGCAGCAGGCAGCTTTCCACCGGCAGCACCTTATGGCTGTTTGCCGCGTAGATACCGGAGGTCAGCTTTCCGCCCCAGCCGGGGGCAAAGGTGGAGATCACCTTATTGCGGTAGTGGTAAGGCTGCTCCATGCCCCGGATGGGGTGCACCGGGCCGTATTTGCCCAAAAGAGCCCGCACTTTTTCTTCCTTCTGTTTCAGCTGCGCGGCATAGTCCAGCCCCAGCAGGGGGCAGCCGCCGCAGTTTTTGGCACGCAGTTTGCAATCCATGGCAGTTTCTTCCTTTATATAATAGATACTCTCTTTTCAGGATATCACAGGGCAGGGTGGATTGCAACTGCAAGGCGGGGCGATTTTTACAGTTTTCTTTTTTATTGCCGGGGCTTTACTTTCGCGCGATGATTTGCCATAATAGGGACAGAAAACGACCGTTTACGGGAGGGCTACAAGATGAAGATCATGGTTTTTGATGTAGGCGGAACCGAGATCAAATACTCGGTCATGGATGAGCAGATGCACCGCGCGGACAGCGGCGCGGTGCCCACGCCGCAAGATACGCAGGTGCAGTTTCTGGATACGGTCTACCGGCTGTATGCGCCCCATAAGGACGAGGTGAGCGGCATTGCCATGGCGCTGCCGGGCTTTGTGGATAACCGCACCGGCTATGTGTCCAACGGCGGGGCGCTGCTGTACAATACCGCCACCCCGGTGGGGCAGCTGCTGGCAGAAAAATGCGGCTGCCCTGTTATCCTGGAAAACGACGGCAAGGCCGCCGCCATGGCAGAGCTGGCAAACGGCGCGCTGAAGGACTGCTGCAACGCGGCGGTGTTCATCATCGGCACCGGCGTGGGCGGCGGCATCATTGCCAACGGGCAGCTGGTGCGCGGAGTGCACTTTACCGCCGGGGAGTACAGCTTTGTCAACACCAACGCCGAAGCGTGGGACGCCCCGGATCAGAACATGGCCTGCCAGTGCAGCACCAGCAATCTG
>UMEM01001116.1_pt1 | contig 28676 bp, 48 predicted proteins | sample 1964761 | NCBI WGS metagenome assembly UMEM01 (sample SAMEA4836021, study PRJEB28245) | human gut metagenome | biome: gut microbiome; material: fecal sample | place: Denmark | collected 2008 | reverse complement strand
GCTACTGAAAGTTATCTGTTCCAACTCTCTGCCGCGGGTATTTACAGGGCTTGTACCACTCGTGTCACTGTTTGCGTCAGATTTCAGCTTGAATTCTGTTGAAAAATCGGAAAGCGGGTATATTTTTTTTGTTGTTGTTTCAAATTTTTTCGTTCCCCAGCTTGCAATAACGCCCATGCAGTTTCACCATCCTTTCTACTTCGGCGCGTCTGTGTCGTCGCTGCCTTTGGTTACGCCGCTATGAACATGACCTTTCAGGCTGACACCGTCAGCCGTCACGTCGCTGCTGGAACTCATACCACTTGCGGACACGCTGCCCGTTGCGGTAATGTTGCCCGTAAGAAATATATTCCCCCGCACATTTACGTCACCGCCGCCAGCCGCAGAAATACCTCCTGTTGCGGTAATGCCGCTGTCAGCCGTCAGGTGTTGCGTCATGTGGGTGGTTCCTTCCACCGTCAATTCTCTGTATATTTTATGGTTCCATTCCCCGTCCAACCGGGCAAGGATAATGCCCGTATTATCCGGGAAAGTCGAATAAACAACGGGCATGTTTGGTTCCAAGCATTCAAGGAGGAAGTACGGGACAACCAGAGGGAAAGACACGTTTCCGCTTGATTCCTGCGGGATAACGATTGCCTTTTTCCCTCCTTCCGTAAGGGATGAAATAAATCCTTTGTTAATCACTCCGCATACCTCCTTTCAGTATCCTTCCAACGGTTTTCTAAAAAAGACCTTGCTTTTTCCGTTTGCATAGTCGTTTCTTACATGCGTCAAAAATACCGCACCATTCCATGACGGTGCGCGGTAATTTTCCAGTGCTGCCGTACTTGCCGCCGCAAACTCCGACATGATTCGGCTGTAAATGTACCCGTTCAACATCCCTTTGTTTACGCTTCGCAATAGATTCATAGCGTACCTGTCCGCTTCTACCTGATTGGACATGGTTATAGGTATGTTCATTTCTGGCACATACTTACGTGTTGCACCGTTCCCGGCTGTATATGTTCCCTTATACAACCCTCTTTCAATCAGGCAGGAACCATACAAACGCGCCGAATTATCAATGAATTTGTAATCACCATCTGACGTGATAGTTATTGTTTTTACGGGTGCAATACCCTCCATGTAGGACTGCGAATACATTACAAGAACGCCGTCAAAGACAAGGTATGCGCATCCCTCAAGAGTGCATAACCTTTGAAAAAATGCAAAGTCGGTTTCATTGGTCTGCAAGATATAATCATACTGCACGTCAGTCACGCCGTATGACTGAAACCCAAGACCATGATTTCCTGCAATCTCCTTCCCGATCTGCGAAAGGAATATCTTCTGCCATGCCTTACTTTTGCCTTCCTTTGCTGAAGGTGGGATTGACGTTGCAACGATTGTATAAAGACCATTTTCAGGTGTTGCGCTGTCGACGAACATCTTACCCGTCCCTATACTGCCGTATGAAACAGAGATTTCGTCACCCACTTTTGGCTGCCAGACATCCCATTGGTTCTGTGGGTCGTTGAAACGGATATGCAGGGTATCGCTTCTGCCCTCACAGTACATATCGTGATAGCAGCGGTTTACAGAAACGTCTTTTGTTATATCGACACCGCGAAATTTAACTTCAATCAAGACGTTTCACCCCTTCGCCAAGGTGGAAGGCTTTCAGGAACCTCCGTCATGTCTAGGACTGGAATAGAAAGGATTATGCCCTGCTCAAAAACCAATGTGTCCGCATAATCTAAATTCGCCTGAATGATATAGCTTGACAGGTTTTCGTCGTTGTAACTTTTCAACGCCAAAATGTCAAACGTATCACCTTCGGCGGTCAAATAATCCTCATATCCGACCACTTCAATTTTCATATGCAAAGTACCCCCTTTCTTCAAACCAGCGTTCCAGCAGGTCAATAAATTCAGGATATTCCGCTTCAATCGCCGCCATGATATCCTCTTTGTCCGCATTGCCTGTGATTTCGATTTTCGGGGAAAAATTGATTTCTCCGATGCTCACGGTTCTGCTGTTGTTGGTTTCCAGCGGGTCAACGTCGTCAGGCAATGCACCCAACATTTGTCCAGCCTTTGCCCAGTAAGAAAGGTTTTCACTTCGGACAGACGGGTCAAAGCTGATAACCGCTTCTGTGCCTGCTTCGCCGGCAATAGATACACCGTTTGTGAAACCACCTTTTGCTAATAATGGCATTGTAGGCAACATCAATCCGAAATGTTTTCCGCCAAACCCAGGTACCCAGTCAGGAATATCCACACTGATACCGTTGATTCCGTTGATAGCTCCATTAATCAGACTGATGACGCTATTAATGGGTGCCTTAACGATACCCACGATGGCACTGAAACCCGATAGGAATTTTTCTTTAATGCCATTGATGAAGTTGCTAACTGCCATGCTAATACTGTTCCATACGCCTGACAGGAATTCTCCAAGCTGTGCAGCGTACATTTTGACTGTATCCCAGTTTTTATACAGCAAAACGCCAATGCCAATGAGGGCACCAATAGCAAGGATCACAAGCCCAATGGGCGATGTCAGAAAAGCCATCGCAGCACCGAATGCCGTTGTGACTGCCGTACCAATTCCGGCAACTACATTCCACGCACCTGTTGCTACTGTCTGTGCTACTGTTGCCGCTGTACTTGCCCCCTTTGCCACTGCGTCTTTTGCGTATAACCCCATAAGGTACAACGTGTCAGCCTTTTCTTTTAGGTGTGCAATCTGTAACGCAGCGAAAGACGTTACCAAGTTGTATATCCCCTTAACCATTCTGACAGTAGAAAATGCGCCTATAACACCACCCAACGTGCCAACAATTGGAATCAGCACATCTGAATGTTCTATCAGGAACAATACCGCGTCAGATGCTAGGTCAATTGCAATAACAAGTCCATCCCCGAATTTTGTTGCCAATTCATCAATTTTTGGCATGAGTTCATTAAGCTTTTCCTGAAATGGCGGTGCAAGGTCTTTCAGTTTTTGCGTGACGTTTGTTGCCGCTGGGGTAAGCCCCATTTCCAACTGCCGACCTATCCCCTGTATTGCCATGTCAAGATTGTCGTATTTTATGTCGCCGATTTCCGCGAGAGCATCACCGGTCAGGTAAGAACTTCCCTCAATGTTGCCAAGCGCAGAAATTGCATCAACACCAAGGTCCTCCCACATGGTGCCGAATAGCTGAACACCTACAGCATCACGCGCAACAGCGTCGTCCATCGAAACAAGGTCACTTATGATCTGCTGGAATGCTATGCTCGCATCGTCTCCACCTGCGGCAAATATCTTCATTACTTCGTTCGCATCATAGCCAAGTGCAGCATACGCTTCTTTCGTTGTGTCGGAACCGTCAATCGCTCTGATAGAAAATTCCTTGACCGCGTCACCTACCTTGTCAAGATTCCATGCACCGCTCTCTGCGCCTTCCTGCATGATAGTGAACATATCGTCAATGTCCAGACCAACTTTTTTAAAATGGACAGAATATTCACTGATGGTGTCAATCAACTCGCCCGAATAGTCAAGCCCGTTCTGTGCACCCTCTGCAATATAGTTCATTGCGGTATACCCATCAACACCAAAATTCTGCATCAGGGCTTTTGACGCTCTCAAACTTTCATTTACATCGTAGTCAAATACATCTCGTAACATGAGGGAACCTTCTGTTACTCCCGTAAGGTCGCCTTCCAAATCGCCAACGTATTGTTTCGCCGTAGCTACTGCGTCCGCAACGTCCTGCCAGTCCTCGCCTAAATTGCTAACATAGACATTATCAACTGTATCAGACAATTCCTCCATGTCAGCAGCAGTCGCGCCTGTCTTAGCCTGCAAATCGTTCATGACGCTTCCGTATTCGTCACCAATTGAAATCATTGCCTTTCCTGCCTGCACAGCACCAACAGTAACACCTGCGCCAATTGCGGCAATAGATGCTCCAACCGCAACTGATTTTGCATCAAGACCGGAAAGCCTTTTTTCCACTTCCTCAAATCCTTTTTTAACGGAAGAATCAACATTCCCTTTCATGTTGATTACGGTTGTAAATATTTTATTTTTTGCCAAAAAATCACCTCCGCTTTCTCTTGAAATGAGGCGGTGAATATTTCATTTTCTTCAATTGCTCATTCTGCTTTTTCAGATCCTCAACGGCTTCTCCGTAATCTCGCAGAAAATCAATCAATGGCATCTTTTTGATATCGTTTATTCCTGTGTGGAAGTGTCTGGCATATTGTCGGATTGCTCGTCGGAGTGTTTTTCCTCGGAGGTTTCCCCCAACCTCCCTAATGTAAAAAGCAAGCCGATGTTTGAAATGCGGAGAATATCAATCCCTTTGACACGTTCCAGATCAGACATGTCAATATCAGGATTTACAGCAACAATAGCGGCAAATCCAAGATACATATGCAATCCGTAGTCACTTTCACGCAGTTTCGCCGTCATGGTTTTTGTTTTGTCCAGTGCGGCGCATCTGCTACACGCTTCAAGGTACAACATGGAATCAATTTCGCTTGCATCATATTTCAGTTCTGTTACTGTCTGCCCGTTGATTTTGATAGGGTTTTTTAAATACAGTGTGTCTTTCATTCTTTTTTCTCCTTTCCGTTTGCATAAAAAAGCCCCGCAGAAAATGAATCCCGCAGGGCTGTATTTTATATCAATCAAAGCAGGCTATTCGTATTTTTGGTATAGTCTACGCCGCCGATTTTCACAATCCCGGCAAGGCGATCAATGAGGAACATTTCCTCTCCGCCTACAAAAAGCTGATAGCGAATAACCGTAAAAGCCATTTCGTTTGAACTTCCTTCTCCGACGGTCATTGCAATACCCGGAATTTTTGTCGGAATACATTTGAAAAATGCCTTGCATCCTACTTCCTTGCTGTTCCCGTTTGCGTCGGTTACATTCTGGACAAACCGCAGTTCAACATTCATTGTTTCTGGCTTCACCATGGAAGTAAAACCCTTATCAACGCCGATTTTGGTAATAACCAATTCCATGTTGTCAATGCGCTGTTTGATAGGGATAGACATAGTACCCATTGCTTCAATTTCAGCCAACACAAAAGCCACTTCCGGCAGTGTTGCTTCAATGTCTTTTGCAACAAGAACATTGTTCACGTAGCCAGTATTCGCAACGATAGCACCGTAAATATCAATAAAAGGCATGTTTTTTCACCTCTCTATTTCTGTTTTAATATTATTCAAAGTACGAAGAGAATCCCTCGTCTGTATATGCAACTTTCATAGTTCCGGACTTGAATGGAGGTGTCGGGGTAATACGATTGTTCCAAACAAAGTCACCTTCCATAATCTGTGTTGTGCTGTTTTCGCTCTCTTTGAATTCGCAAACAGGCTCACCGATCAAAGCACCAACAGCAACAAGCGCGTCAAGCTTGTCCTGCTCTCTGTTTAGGATGGTATCTGCCATTGATTTTGTCATGGGCGCGTCGATTTTAAGCGCATGTTCACGCTGGAAACTATTAGTGACATACATCATCATTCGAATGGATACGTCAAAAATAGACCGCGCATCTGTCACAAGACCATACTTGTATGCAGCGGTATGGTTCCCCCAGAGTACATAGGAACCACCCCAATATACAGCTGTTGTAATACCGTTCTCGTTCAGTCCGTTCGTTGTCTGCTGGTCATATCCTTTGTTTTTGCTTCCTGCGCCGAAATACTGTCTGCCTGCCGGAATCTGTTTATTAGACGGAGTTTCCATAGGAATTCCCGTGTGTGTGGAATCAACCAGACACATAAGCCATGTTGTCAGTGTTGACAGGTGGTAAACAGTGCCATCCTTCAACCGCCATTTTGGATAACATACCTTTGCTCGTTCAGACGTATAGGCGTTATCGTCTTTCCACTTGATAGCCTTTGCAATGGTGTCTGTATCCTCGATAGGAATATCCACGTTGATAAACGCATCCCAGTGACCGTTGATTTTTGTCGCTGCCTGAACCATTGCTTTGTATACTTCCGGCTTGTCACTGTATGCAGGCGCAGCAATGATGTTCGGAATCAGTCCCAGTTCTGGATATACCAAAGAAACACACCCCAAACCTTTATATACGCCCTCCGCGGATACTCCACCGATAATATCAGTGTTCTGAATCAAGGAAACGTCAACCTCATCGTATGTCGCATTTACAGTTGTCAGTGGCACTTCTGCAATGCTTGTAACAATGACTTCACCAGAAGTGAAATCATAATCAATCGTGAAGTCTGTTCCTTCCACCTTGTCTGCCAGAACCAGCGTATCAAGAATGATTGTGTCACTTTTAATTTTTGCTGTGCCGTTGACGAATGTTAATTCCTTTGTCGTTGCTTCGCCAGATTTTTTATGTGTGGCAGGGTCTAAAACATTGATAACAACAATCGGGGCTACATTGGAAACCTCGTTGCTGAAATGTGCCGCAAATACTTCACACAGAGAGAACTTCTCCCAGTCAGAAGAATAGCCGAAACTTCCCTGCGCCGCAGCCATAGTTTTTAACTGCAATGGCGCATTCACGTTGCCGATTTCCTCATACCCACGCACAAGGTTGACAGGTGCAACGCCTACATATACGGGGATTGTATCAGTCGCAACAGGCACAAGCCCGATAGACTTGTCAAATTCCCCGTATGTACCATGTAAATATGCCATGTTCTCAACTCCTTTTTTCAAAGTTTCAAAGTAAATCGTTATATTCTGGGATGTTGCGCACAATGGGTCTTTTGACTGCAAATTGTACGCATGCAAACCAGAAGGGATACAGGTCGGAAATAGCCTCCTGTTCTTTCAGTGGGTAAAACTTAACCCCAGCACTGCGGTCAATTTCAATACCGTTGATTGTGTGTGTGCTTTCAACCGCCCGCAAGGTAACATCTAACCAATTCCACGCATCACGCCAACCGTCGTATCTGCGTTCAAAGTACGCTTCTGCCTTTTCCCCAGTCCATTGATGGACAATAGAGTGGTCTTTTTCGTCAGGGAAAAAATAATCTTTCCCGTGTACCCCCGGATTCCACGTTGCAAGACAAAACTCAATTGTTATGCTCCCGGTGTTTCTTGTCAAATCGTCCTCACCATCAACTATCTTTACCCATAACGACGGAATCGGTGACAGAATGGAGGGCGGCAGTTTTTCTCTTGATGGTACGAAAAAAGGAAACACCGCGGGTGTTATCAGCTTATATTCGTACCCTGCCGAATTGCTTTCATTGTCGTCTTCCGGCGGCATTTTTAGGCTTACTCTTTCGCATATTTCAGCCCTTGCCCAATCCACAATTTTGTCCACAATTTCCACAACAGTCAATTTTTTCGCCCTCCCATCCAGTTACATTACAATGTTTTCGCGCAGGGCAATAGTGGACACGCCCATGTCCTCCTGCCAGTCGTCTATAATACACTCTCGCCCGTTGATATTGATACTTTCTCCTGCCGCTCGACGTTTTGGTAAGTCCTCTGTTCTTGCGTAGAACAATGTAGCACTTTCGGCAACAGCCAAATCCTGACCGCCCTGACGGTTTTTCAGTTCGTTGTTATCAAGCACAATAAGAATGTTTTTGCCCTCAACCTTTGCTTCCACTCCAAAGAACTCAACGTCAATAAAAACGCCCAAGCGGTCAGCGGAAACCATATCTTTGAACCCTGACATTACTGCACCGCCTCCGCAGCGTCAAAAGAAGGTGGCTGTTCTGCTCCGTCGCTCTCCACTTCGTCGTATGCTACAAGTGCCTGTTTGATAGATTTGATAAAATCAGCCTTTTTTGTGCCGACTTTGAACTTCACGCCGAAAGGTTCCGCGAATTTTTTCAGTTCATCCAACGTCATTTCCTCAAGGTTTACTTCCTGAACCTCAACTTTCGCTTCGTCAAACTCCGTTTCGTCGCCTTCTCCTGTGCCTTCGTCACCATCATTTTCAATGGTTACGCCGTCAGGAATTTCGTCGCAGCCGTAAACATACGCGCCTGGGTATTTGTCGTCGCAAACAGGTTCCGCAACCCCAAGACCGAAAAGGCGTTCTGCCTTATCCTCATCCAGAAAAAAAGGGGCGTCATTTGCTGTCTTTCTTGCAACCGTATTTCCTACGATATGACCGTATGTTCCCTTTGTGATCTTGACTAAAATCTGTTCCATGTGTATTCCTCCTTCCAGATTACACAGTTACTTTTGCAGAAACCCAAGGGTTTTTCTTGTTTGGAATCAGCAGAGGGCAGGAAGTCAGCATTACTGTTCTTGTATTGCCGTCTGCGTTAGAAACATACTTTGGTACTCTCTGACCTGTATATGTGTGGAATTCGCCGTCGGACTGTTCGACCTGTGTTACCGCACCGTACACGGTACGACCTGCGTTTGGTGCTGCCAAAATAACCTGACCTTCTCCGATGTAAGGAGTATCTTTGCCGGATTCGTTTTCGTATGTTTCTTCATAACAGAATACGTCAATCATACGTCCACGAACATTCAGGCGCATAATTCTTGCGACACCATCAGGCAGGACCATAGGGTCAACCTGACCGATATTGTAGTTACGAATATCCAGCAGTTTCAGGATGTTTTCGTCATTCAACATAATGGCCGCGACATCAGGCGCAACGATCAGGTCAGTAGCAGGCAGACCGCGACTTGTCAGCATAGAAATCATTGCAGCAATATCATCAATGATTTTTGCGCCTTCCTGTCCCCATTTCGTAGCAGGTGTATAGGTGGAAGGATTGGAACCGCCATCGTAAAAATGGATTTCCAAATCATCCGCTTTGGTGTGGTCGTCCGCAATGTGCTTCATGACGCAGCCATTAGTCAGCATAGTTTCAGCCGCCATTACTTCTTTGCGGCGGATGATAGTGTCGTCCAGATCACGAATATCACGCAAAATCATAGTCAGCTGACGCTGTTCAGGTGTAAGCTGTGTCAGGATTGCTTCACCGAAACCACGTTTTTTCAAATCATCCAGCGTGATTGTTGTTTTAGGCGCAATACGCGGGGGTGTGAAACGCTCCATGTAGGAACCTTTGTGCTGCATAGTCACGCCGCCTTTACGGGGTGCGACAAAAGGCGCAATCTTCTTGTCACCGTCGCGGTATTCAATCAGTACGTCGTCTGTATTGAAAATGTCTGTTGCCGCATTTGTAGGGAAATATCTATCCTGCAGAAATGTAGTGGGCGGTGTAATCTGTTCTACCGCCATCAAAAGGGTATGTGTGCTGTAAATATCCAGTGCCATAGTTTTATAACCTCCTTTTTTATTACAGAGCATCGGACAGCAGAATTCCGCCTTTGCGCAGAGCTTCTTTGTCCTTGTATGTCATTACATACTCACTCTTTGTAATCAGTTTGTTTGTGGCAAAATGACCTGTTCTGTATGCGAGTGCGGTTGCTTCACTTGTAGCGTCGACATCATCCGCAAGAATACAGTTCGCTTCTGCTGTACCGTCACTTTCCGCAGAAATCAGTTTCATTTTACCGTCTGCCAGTGTCATTGCCAGAACAGAGCCGCGGGACAGTTTACCCTCTCCGGCGGCAATTGTAACGCTGTAAACGTCAGCAGGCGGGAAGTTGTCAACAATCAGACCATCATAAGATGTTTCGCCGATTTTTTCGTTCATAAGTTTAGCCATTATTTTTTACCTCCAATCATTTTGAGTGCTTCGACAGCAACATTGACTGTGTCTGTTACTTTGGATTCGTCAGATTCTACGCCTTCGTTTCCTTTGTTTGGTACAGACACGACACCTTCTGTCGCCTTACTGTCATTGTCGATTTTGTTCAGGACGGAATTTCTGATTTCCGCTTCCTTTTGCATTGCTACAAGCGCAAGGTCAGCCGCATTCATAGGCTTTTCGCCGTATTTTGCGTTCTTGACAATTTCCTTGTCGGCAATAGCGTTTTCGATTGCTTCAATTCCCTGCAATCTGTTTCTTTCACTGCTTACACCCTCTGCTCTTCCGGATTCTTTTGCTGCAGATTCGATCTGTGTTGTAAGTTCTGGGAAAGCTGCTTTCAATTCTTCTACTGTTTTGATTTCCATACTTTCTTTACCTCCTGTCAAATTTTTATTTGCATTATCCCGTTGGTTATGTTCCACAGGCAAAGCACTTTTGGAAACTGGGATGCTCTGCGGGATGCAATTCATCCCTGCTGTTGAAAATCTCACCCCGTTTGAAATCAGATAATTTCTGTCATGGGAAAGTCGCATTGTTACGGGGATGCTGTCAATGACTTCATCAGCCAGACCAGCGTCAACGGCTTCCTGCCCAGTCAGCCATGTTTCTCCGCTCATAAAGTTTTTGCATTCTTCTTTTGTTTTTCCGCTTCTCTCCGCATAAACACCGATTGCGGCATTATTATGGGCGGTAAACTGTTTGATAATTGCTTTTAACTGCTCGGTGTTGTAATAATCAAACAGCAAGGCGGAAACTCCATGGATCATCAAATTACTTCCAGCGTTCATTTTTCGAGTGTTGCCAGCCTGAAAAATGATGGATGCCGCCGACGCAGCTAGACCATCATTGATGGTTGTGATATTCCCCGGAAGTGCTTTCAGTCGGTTATAAATGGAAAGCCCAGCATAAAAATCACCGCCCACGGAATTGATGTGGACATTGATATTTGCCTTGTTCTCGATTTCTTTCAAGTCGTCCAAAAATTCATCCAGTGCAATGAAATTGCCGGGAATCTTCTCACCTGTCCACCAGTCAACTGGATATTGGCTTACAACCTCGCCATACATATTAATTTCTGCCGTATCATCATCCAACACAGAAATGTTATATGCCTTGACAGGCTCATTTTTCAATACCTGCAATTCTCTCAACCTCCTTTTTCACTTCACTTTTTACAGCTTGTGTTATCATGTTTTGAAAAATCTGTTCAGCCTGCGTCCGCTGTTCCTCACCATTTGCCATACGCAGGAGTTCATTTTCCGTAATCAGACGGTCAATGTTCGCTGTATACTTGCCACCGTTAAGCTTAATTGTTTCGGCTTCACGGGTAGATAGACCGTTTTCGATTGCCATAATTGCAGCCGAAATTTCTTTAGTAGGGTCAAGTTGCCCAGCAGGTGCCCCGATCCACTCACTTCCCAAATACGCCTGGCGTGCCAACGGGTCTGTGAAAAACGCTGGCGCGTAAATACGCCCAAGTGCAACGGCTTCTGTTAGCCAGATTTCGTATGTCGGTCGGCAGAGGTCATTTGTCAGCCATTCCCTTCTCATCTTGAAAGATTTCCACGCTTCCAGCAACGCGGCACGGCTTGCAGAGTAGTTTGCATTGAATGATTTCAGTAATAGATCAGCCGGAACTTCAAGCGCAGCTCCTGTCTGTTCGCAAAGTGACCGCATGAATACATCAAAACCGCTGTTAGGATGGGTCGGCGCACCGAATTTAACATCTTCTCCAGCTTTCAAAACATTGATGGTTCCCGCGCCCATTTCATATTCGTTTTCGTTATCTGACACCTCATAATCATCGTCACCCAATGCTTCATTCATGGGAATTTCGTTCTGTGCTTGCTCTGTTGTAATAAAAGCTGTGAAAAAGCTTTGCACCAGTGCGCTCATAATCTCCGCTTCTGTGTATCTCCGCATTTGCAAAATAGGCTCAATGACCTGCGCTAAGTACGGAACACCACGGAACTGTTCAGGGCGTTCACTATCCATTATGTGAAGAATGTTTGGTAATCCGCTTTCTTCTCCGTATGCTTCAACCCTTACGAACTCTGTCGGTTCTAGTGTGGATTGATACGGGTGCTTGTTCGCAATATGATATGCCTGTATACTTCCGTTAAAATTGATCTCCACTCCATCATAGATTTTATTGCCGCTCTCCGTCGTTCCTGTCGTTCTGCCCAAAACGCCGTTGCAAAACGTCAGCGGTGTCCTTACTCGGTCGGCTTCTACCAGATGTAGGCGCAGACCATACGGCAGTAGTGTCGACCTGTCAAAATGTTTTACAACCGCAAACACATCACCTGATAACAACCAAGATATAAGGGCAAGCTGTTGCATTCCGTAGAAGTCATTTACACCAGTAGCGTCACAGGCTCGCTTGTTGCTCGCCCAAAGTTCAAACTCCGCTTCTGTCCTTTCCTGCCATGCTTCCGCTTCCTCCTGCGTCATACCTAAAATATGGCGGTTGATAGTGCTTTTCAATTTCAGCCCATTTCCTACTACATTCGTTCGCACTGTTCTGATTGCACTTGTGGCAATAGCAGAGGACATATAAAGCATTCTTGACCTTTCACGTAACGTCCTGTTATTGTCATCAATATCCTCGTTTGGTGCTCCGCTGTTCGGAATCATTGCTTTTAATGATTTCTTTGTATAGCTTGCTCCGCTCTCCGAATATCCTTTATTCATGACGCTGAAATGGTCTCTTTTTCTGGCTATACGTCTGTTCATTCCACTTTTCCCCCATCCTTTCTACATGAAAAAAAGCACCCATAACGGTGCTTTGTTTATGTTATCCTGCAAAAAAAACGCAGAGAATAACCGACACTATAACGAATTTATGTGTTTTTATAGCATAAATGCGTCATTAATAACATTTTTCTAAATGTCTCGTGGAACAACCCCAAATGCCTTTCTTGGCTTCTTCCCTGCTATCTGCCCTTCCAGCATATCAATTTCCTGTTCCAGTTTTGTAATGGTTTCTTCCAAAGACGGCAAATCCAGACGGGTCAGACTGCGGCTGCCAATGGTGTATGACTGCACGCCGCCCTTGAGCAAAGCCGTATAAGCATTGTATGCCGCTTCCAACTGCGTCTGTTTTCTTTCCAGCCGCATCTTCAGCAGTGTTTTGTTTTCCATCATGCGCCTCCTTTCTACCAGCCTTCTTCCATGGCACGGTTTTTCCGCACACGGTTTCTTTTGGGCTTGGTGGGCTGTTGTTCTTTTGGCGTTCCCCGCAGGCGTTCCGCTACGGCATCCATATCTGGATCCAACACCCGAAAAGCCGCAAGGGCATAGTTGCGGCAGTCCAAGGCTTCGTTTCGCTCATGTCCCAACAATTTCACCCATGCCCAACGGGTACGCCCTTTTTCTGTTTTCATGACCAGTTTTTCTGACAGCAGTCCACTGAAATAAAGGCTGTCATATCCCCGCTCCAATTCCCTTGGGAAATGACAAAATTTCGCGCCGGGCTCCTGTACCTTCAAATTGCTCATGATGTCCGTTTTCCCCGCATCAACACCAATGGCATAAAGCCACGCAAAGCCCACAGCCTTGCCGTTTACCACCATTTTCACTTTGGAAGGCGGCTTTGTATAGGGAATGCCGTCACCGCCATAACCTTTGATGGCAAATACCCGCTTATAAATGCGTTTGGCACATTCCCGATAAACATCTTGGGTTTTATGACCGCCGCTGTCCACAAAGGTCATAGAAATCTTCAGCCCTCTTTTGGGATCAGCAAAAGAATATGTTTTGTCAATCACACCATCCAAACGCTCCCACACTTCCTTGTCGTGGGGATCGCCCACAATCATGCCTTTTTTGATGCCCCACGTTTCGCCATAGTATCCGTGTCCCACTACTTCGTATTCCAAACGGTCGTCCTGGGTATCTACACCGCATGTCAGCACCAACACACCTTCTGGCAGCTCAATAGGACTACCGTCTGCTCGTGTGCCGTAAAGTTCCCGACGGGACAACATGGTATCTTCATCCTCCAGATCACCACGATCTTCCCATAGTTTCCCCAGCATGGTGTTATAGACAACTTTCAGCCGCTGTGGGTCTTTTCTGGCACGAAGAAAGGCATAAATGATTTTTTCCCACGGCTGCCATGGAGAGGAAAAGCCCTTCAGCCAAAAAGAACGATGTCCATGGGCAATGGCTTCCGGGTACGCTGCCACCCATTGGGAAGGCTGTTTCCGCATTTCCTGTTCCGTTGCCATGTATCCGCAATCCGGGCAGACCCAGTAAATATCTTTGACCAGATAATCCTTTTCCCGCCCCTGCTGTATGGTATCAAACTGAAAATGGATGTCGTCAAAATCGATTTCATGAAAGACATCACAACAAGGACAAGCCTGCTGCCATGTTTCCTGTGTCCCTTCCAGAAAAGAAGTTTCAATGGCAGAGGCGCCTTTGATGGTCGGCGTGGATACGTCCACCATTTTATGATTGAAAAATGTGGTTGTGCGGGCTTCTGCCAGTTTCCACGGGTCCCCTTCATTGCCTGCGGACAATGCCCATCTGTCCCGTTCGTCCCCCAGAACATATTTTACAGGCGTAGACGCCAATGCAGAGGCGCTGTTGGAACCAATGATGGTGAGCATGCCGCCGGGGAAACTTTTCTGCAATACCGTATTGCCGTTTTCCCTTGCCTTGGATTCTGTCACTTTTCCGCTGATTTTTTTGCAGTCCCGAATCATGGGCGCAATACGCAGACGGCTGAACTTTTTGGCTTCTTCAATGCTGGGTTGTATGTATAAAATGCTGCTGGGGTCCTGATCGATGATGAACGCAGCAATGTTAAGCTGAATCTCCGTTTTCCCCACCTGAGAACTTGCCACCACAGAAATTTTCTCCACCTTTGGGTCTGTAAAAGCGTCCATGATTTCCACCATGTAAGGCGTTCTTTCGTTGCGCCAGCGTCCAGCTTCCGCGCTGCTTTCCCGTGACAGCACTCTGTATTTTTCTGCCCATTGGGAAACGGTGAGGGCTTCCGGCGGTTTGTAATTGGCAAAAGCGCGGGAAAATGTGCGGATTACTGACGGCACATTACGGGGTTTCTTCGTCATAGACTTTGTTCTGCATGTTGGCGCGTTCCCGCATGCGCTTATGGTAGGCTTCTTTGTCGTATCGAAAAGTGGATAAATCCTCCAGCATAGTCTGTACTTCCTTGCGAATGCGCTCTGCCGCTTCTGCCGCAGTGGAAATATGCGCCAAATCCACAGCAAGTTTATTCGGCAGCGCCATAAGCATTGCACGCACCTGCATCACATGTTCCGTTGTGATCTGCTCCACATCTTCCGCACGATGGAGCTCCCCTTTGAACTCCTGCAGCTTCAATTCTTCCATTTCCGCTTTTGCCTGTTTGAACCGCGCTTCCGCTTCAATTTTCAGACTTTCGTTTTCCTGATCTGTTGCTTTCTTTTCTCTGCCGTTGGCTTTATCAGAAAGATACTGGATGTAGCTTTTGACCGTGGGAAACAGATCATACTTGATGGGACGCCCTTCCCCTTGGATGATGCCTTCTGTTTTGAGCTGTTCCACCCTTCTGGTTGTGACGCCAAAAAGGGAAGCAATGGTCCGTGTAGACTGTAAATTCTTTTTGGTTTCTGCCATTTCTCCACCTCCTTGGAAACGAAATGGGTCAAAAAAATTTCTGCAAAAATAGAGAGATTTTGGGCTCGCCAGCACCACAGTAGATAAAGGTGGTTTCACAGTACCTGTGGAATGCCTGCACCATGCCTTTGCTTCATTTTTCTTTATTTTACAGTAAAATTATTTCATGTATCTACTCATATGTTGGTCAAGACGTTTACCGATATTCTTGCTCAAAACATCATCGATCTTTTTTTCTACCCTCTTACTGCTTACCATCTGGGGCATGGATATTGTCTTGCGTACTTCCAAATCATCACGTCTTTGACTGACACGCTGGAATGGAATATAGTTCGTTCCACCCTCATGTTTGTTTCCTGTATGCAGAAGCATATTGGGTGATTTCGGGCTATTCCGGCTGCCTTGCTTTCGGAAGTTCTTACCCAGTTTCTTTCTTTGTTCTTTGGTAAGCTTTTTAACAACGCCCAATTTCTTAACATTGCCTTTCAAAATTTCAACGGTAAGAGTGTAGTTACCGCTTTTATAAGGCTTCTTCGGTTTCATCCCAAAATGTGTTGGTGTCAACAGCCTTCCTCTGTATACCAGAGATACGCTTTTGATTGTCTTTCCCTTTACAGCAATACTCCCGACAGATACGTCCCCGGATTTCGACGGTCTGATTTCATTTTTTTTGATGTTGTAAACACTCACAACTTCACTTGCAATCCATCCTGGCGCACGGCTCTTAAAATCACTGACAATCCTCTTTTCAACTATTTCTGGCGCCTTCTGTAATTTGCGGAATTCTTTTTTCATTTTTTTGTAGTCTTTTATCCCAATGGTGAATGTGTTTCCCATTAAAATCACCTTCCTAAGAAAAAGAAAAAGGACGCCCCGTAAAGTGTCCCCAAAAGAATGGAGTTCCATTTATGTCTTTTTCCACGATGACATTTTACCATATATTTGTAGGACATAATAGGACATCTTTATGAAATTTCAAAATTCTGCAACGCATGTCCATGAATTCTAGTAATATTTCGGTAACTGTACCCCATTTCTACTGCAATTTTCTCCCAGCTTTGTCCAATAAGATAACGTCTAGACAGGATTTCTTGTTCTGTTGGATCCGGAACCATGCCGATCTGCTGGCGGATTTCCCGGTAAGTCACCATCTGCATTTCTTTTTCTGCCTCCAGTTCCCTTACCAGCTCGTCCCATCTTGCTGCGTATCCAGACAGATCAGATGTACCACTACCATGCGGTAACCCGTCCCCTAACCCAACAGGGCTTGTCTTGCTGGAACGCAGCTCGTCAATTTCCTCCTGAATCATTTTCGCCCTTTTCTTAGCTGCCTGATATCTGCGAAGGTACTGCTTCTTTTCTTCGTTGTTCATCGGTATTCCCTCCCCGTTGGTTTATGCCTGATCTGGATACGCTCAACAAGCTCAAAATCACAGATTCGCAATAAATCTTTGATTAGTCTGATGATGCGGTTGGCATTCTCATCGGCTTCCTGCTCTTGTTTATGTATGGCGTGTAAAACTGGTGAAGCAGTTGGGTCATAGTATCCGCTGCCATTGCGGCTGAGTTCGTCCATAGTTATTCCTCCCAAATCATAGGTGTACAATCAGGATTTACAAGGACTGTAAATACAGCACCAAAATCAACATCACCAACTACATACATCACTTTTGTTTCTGCATGATATACTACGCTGTAACTACGACCTTCATACACTTCCACAAACATTTCCTCTTGCCCTGCTTCCGCCTCGCTCACCCCGCAACATGCAAGGGATACGGCAATAACTGCCGCCGCGAGGGCGCAAATTAAAAATCGTTTCATTTTATCACCATCCCGTTTTATTGAATACCTCAAACCTTGCTTTTACCATAGGATGTTCCATAGCTGCAGCAATACTCATACCATGGTTATGGGCAAACGTAACAGCATACTCTCCGGCTGGATTAAGCATTTTATCAGGTGCTTCACTACCTGCAGGGACTTTTGCTTTTTTAAGCTTTTCCTTGTCGTCACATGCCTCATTGCAAGGTTTATCAAACTTCGAACAATAATTACACGGTGTCATATACACACAAAAAGTCGAATTTTTATTTACCATCATGTCAATTTCACCTCTTTTAATAACAAAATCTTATAATTCAACATCAAATTCATCCACTTCAACCACAGCGTCGATCTGCTTTTCGGAATAGATTTCTTCCACCTCATCAAAAGCTTTTTCCTCAGCTTCTTCGGCTGTATCGGCTTCAACATAAACGAAACCGCTGTAAGAGACTTTATATTTTGCCATCATTCCTCACCCCCTAACAGGTCAGGAAGGTACAGAGGGGAGTTTTCAAAGGTGACAAAGTCGTAAACTCCGCTTTTAGATGACGCTGCTAAAAAATCAGTTTTTTTTGGATTTTCAGAATAAAATATAACAATACCTTCGCAATATAAATGTTTGGAAACCCATGGAGTACCCTCGGCAATCCTCCCACGGATCGCCGTTTTCTGCTGCTCTGTCAGAATGATGACATGGTGGGTTTTAGCCCAGTTTTCGACAGCTTTAACAAGTTCCTCGCAATTAGAACAAATTCCTTTTTCTGAAGTGCAGAGTTTATATCCATCACATTCTTTGCATTTTTCGTTACTTTTGCACATTCTGTCCCATTCTTTCAAAAATTCCACTGCATCCATGGTCACTCCTCCTTGTCGTGAATGTTTCCGATGACTTCATATTCACAGCTAGCAGATAATTCTCTACAATCACTTTGAACTGTTGACGATGTTCTCAAATATCGTTGTGTTGGATTATGCCAGAATATTTTTCCGGTATCTATTGAATACTCATTTATTTGGCAATCAGTATAGTGTTTAATAATATCCCCTTCGAAAATCTTAACCCCTTTCCTGTCCTTCAACCCAATATATTGGCAAAGTGTTGATGGGTATATGTTATAAGTATTTACAACAGTTCCACCTGGATACTGTTCAAAAACAGTCATTCGGCAAAGGATGTTTTGATCCCTGTGATATTCCGAAACCGGATCTCCTTTTCCAGCGCTTCCAGTCCACCTTCTCTGACGATCTTTAACGCCAGATACATCCCATCCTCTCTCCCGGCGTCATACGCATTTTTCTTCATGGTCTTTATCCCCTTTCACACACCCGCATTTCTCCGACTCATTCTGGCAGCTGTTTTTGCATTTTGGCCTGTACCCGCAGTCCGCACAGCATACATTTCCATGCCTGCGGTCGCAGTTGAACAGCGTACACATCCTCGTTTTTTTCTTTTTCATCTTCCCCAATCCTTTCCATTGCTGTTGATGAACCGCAAACATACGGCTCCCACCTGCATCAGCTCCGCAGCACATTTCATAGCATCGTTATAGATTTCTTCCGCGATCCCTGCCGCTTCGTCCTCTGCATCTTCTCTGATCTTGCCCCATAGCGCTTTCATGTCCTCTCGTAGACTTTCCATTTCTTCCTGTGCTTCTTCCACTTCTTCCAACAAAACGCCGTATCCTTCATGGGCACTGTGGAACACGCCCCACTTTGCTAAGATTTTCTCATATTCCGCTTCCGCTGCAGCTTCCATTTTTTCTAAGATTTTATCCATTTTGTTCCATCTCCATTTTCTTTGCAATCGCTTCAATGACATTCACAGTCACACCATTTCCAGCCTGCTTGTATAACTGACTGTCACTATTCACCATTTCTGCCCGTTCGAAATAAATATCTTCCCATCCTTGTAAACGAAAACATTCTTTTGGTGTCAACTTTCTTATGCAAACATAGCAGCCATATTCCTCGTTCCATATACATCCTATATTTTCTTCTGTTTGTTTTAGAGCTGTTACAACTCCTTGATTGCATCCCGTATCCAATGTATTTGCAATTTCTTTTCCTACCCTCCCTCTCCTTGTTTTACTGTTTGGGATCGATAAATTTATGCTATCCCCTACATTTGCCACATCATATCCTTTTTTTGTTGCTTCTTTCACACTAATCATGATTCCATGCCTATCTTTTGCGGTCAGAGTGAACATTGGTTCTTCACTTTCTTTTATTCTTCTTCCATTTTGGTTTTTCTTTCACATTTCCGGTGTCGCAACAGGACAGATTACTTTAGGCTGATTATTGTTTCCAGCAGAAAGACATTGACTATATCCTTCCAATTTAAAAATTTTGCCATCCTGCGAACCGTTTATCCTTCCTGCCACCATGACTCCAGTTGCTTCTTTTTTTCTATTACTCATTCCCTTATAATATCTTGACATCAAACAATATGCTTTATCTGAATCCGCTCCTCCGCTTCCATAACTCATATCACAAAATGAAGGAAGTACCACGCTTGGCTCCCTACCACCACCATCCATCTTATTCAAACAAGGAGATATCCCAGAAGGATCATAAATATGGCCTTGGTTCGGATTATCCCTTGTTTTCGTTGACAAATAATTTCCTACTTGCTTAATATCACCTTTTCCAACTTGTCCTTGGACAGGAAATATTTTTTTGGTGCATCTTCCTCTAAGATGTCCAATAATGAACACCCTTTCTCTGCTCTGTGGCACCCCAAAGTCTGCGGAATTGAGAACTTGCCATTCTGCATCATACCCAGCTTCGTCCAGCGCAATGAGAAGTTTAAGGAAGTCCGTTCCTCCATTAACACTAAGTAGGTTTTTAACGTTCTCAATAAATAAGTATGTGGGTCGATCTTCTTCTTTTGTGTCTTGTATAATTCGCATAACTGCGAAAAACAGACTGCTTCGTTCCCCCCGAAATCCCAACTGTTTTCCGGCAACGCTGATGTCCTGACAGGGGAATCCGAAACACCAGCACTCAGCCCTAGGAACGTGAGCTGCTCGAATCTCTCTGATGTCCCTTGCATACCATTCTCCATTTCTGTATTCCTCCTTTCCGATTTCTTTTATCCTTTTGTTCTTTGGCATGGTCATAAGCCTTTCCCGCTGTTCCTCCGTCAGAAGGTGCATAGAAACATAACTGCCGTAAGCAAATTTGTCATATTCGCAAAAACCAACACATTCATGACCAGCCAGCTCCATTCCCCGCCTAAATCCCCCGATCCCAGCAAAAAAATCAAAAAATTTCATTCAAACCTCCTCCATATTCAAAACGGCAGATCATCATCCTCGATATCCTCACTCACCGGATAAAACCCATCTTCTGCCGGTTCTCTCCGTGGCTCCTGGTTCTCATTCTTGCTTCCCGCAAAATACTGTTCCTCCACCACCACTTCAATGTTTCTTCTTTTGTTTCCGTCCTTGTCTGTCCAATTCCGCACCTGCATCCTTCCAACGATTCCAATCATCTGTCCTTTAGAAAAATATTTCTCCGCAAAGGTGGCAGACTTTCCAAACACAATACATGGGATAAAATCCGCTTCCGATTCTCCTTCCTTCTTCCATCTTCGATTGACTGCCAGCGTATACCGCCCCACTGCAACCGGATTTTCTCCCTCGGCGTATCGTATCTCTGGATTCTTTGTCAGTCTGCCCAGCAATTCCACTTTGTTCATCTTTTTTGCTTCCTCCTTATGTAATTCCGCACTGCTGCCTTTTTCCGCTCATCCGCTTCATGTTCTGATTTTCTTTCCTTCCACATTTCCGCTTTCATCTTTTTCTGTTCTGCATCCCAGTTTTTATACTGGTCACAGCTGCCATGGCATTTTTCATGCCGCTTCTGGCAGTCCTTACATGGGCAGAACAATGTTTTCAAATGGGGTCGTATCACCATATTCTTCATCCCTCCATTTGTCGCAACGCTTCCGCTGCCATTCTTGCATATTCCTTTTTCCGCTGGATGTTTTCGATCTCCTGCTCACTGCGCCCCTGCCACTTTGCCTTGTTTACTTGGTATCTATGTTTCTTTTCCAACTTTTCAAAATAAGCTATGGCATCCGCATATAATGGCTTCTGCATGTTTATCTCCTTTCATATACCTTTTGCCTTTTTCTTGACCTCACGAAAATGCTCTATGCATCCTCCCCGTACTTTTCCTCGTATTCCTCCTGAGAAATAAACCGGCAGTCCTTTTCCTCCACAAACATTCCCAATCCTGTGAACCACAGAACATCTTTGATGGTCACTTTCTGTCTGATTTCCTCCATTTTTTCTTCATACTCATCCTCTGGTGCCATGTTTCCGCCAATGCTCAAACCCGCTGCATCTGGATTCCCGTTTTCATCCTCCGCAAGCCCCATGATTTCCAAATAGATTTTCAATTCTTTCATACCTATTCTCCTTTCGCTGGCTCTGGAAAAGGCATCCAGTGTGTCACCTTTCCTTTTAACAAAAGAAAATCTAATTTCCATACTCCATCTTGTGTTCTTCCAGTCGTTGTTTCCCTGTTCCCGTCTTTCATTTCAAAAGTAACCAGTACTTTTTTGGATATTTTCCGAAACATTCCCTTTGTCCATCTTGTGGTTCCATAACATCTTGCAAAAACACTATCTTCTTCTTTTGGCATATCATCTTTCACACTGATCCATTCCATGCCCGTTCCTCCTATTTTCCAAATCAATCGCTTCACCTATACAGTAAGTCGCTCTCTTATCCGCTGCCCTGTTGAACGCTTCCACAAATGCCTTTGTTTCTTTTTCGTCGATCAGTTCATAATACATATCATCTTCCCAATCTTCGTACTGATCATTTCCAAGCATTTCCGTCAACTTGGTTATCAATTCTCTTTCATTGATCTGTACGGTATCTTTTACGGCTGTGTAAAATTCCAATGAAAATCCTTCGTTATAGGCAATGCAGCTTTCTATTTCCCCTGCATCAATGACCTCTGTCATTCCTTCTTTGTATTTGACAATAACTTTCTCGTCATCCTTTAACTCGCATAATTTCTTCATATCATTCACTCCTATATCTCTAACCTCATTTGTCTGTCCTCCATCTGAAATATTTCCTCCCAGTCGTGTATTTTTGTTTTGCCTAATCTATTCCAAATATTTCCTACTGTTTCTTTGTCATTTTCAAGTTCTAAAAGTATATTGAATAATTCTTTGTGATTATTCCACAAGTTTCTTAATTCTGCTTCTCTCGCGTTAGGACAGAACCAGCAGCCGCCCCTTTTGGCAAAGTTATACATTGGCGAAAGTAGGTCATATTTTTTGCATAATTGATAAGCCATTTCTTCCGTATATCCATACTTTTCCAAAATGCTCACTGTGTTTTTGTTTTTAACAAGACGGTCAAGTCTTTTCTTTTCTTCTACAGCAATACCTACATACTGTGTGTATTCTCCTTCGACAGATTTCCAAAATTTACGAATAGGGCGCATTTTGCAATCTCTATTTACACAGCATTTACCGGACAAAGGAAAACCTTGTTTTTTCCCCACCCTTTCTTGGGTTCTGCTTCTTGTTATTCTGTGGTTAAAGCAATCCATATACGTACGATCTGACTGAAGTATATGAACCGGATACCCCCAACTTTCAAACACTTTCGCCGCTCGGTGTACAAATTCAATATGTTCCGGAAGTTCGCCGCTGATATTTTCGTCAAACATGACTTCTACAAAAATAATCATGTCTAATGGTTCTTTGTGTTCGTGCGCTAAAATAATGCTGGCGGTGGAATCTTTCCCACCGCTCCAGCTCGCTATGTATTTCAACTTCCTCACCTCAAAACGGCATTCTTCCCTTATTCCACCAACAAACCACCTTGACGATCCCTCTGCAAATCATCCCTTTCAAATCAGCCAAAACCCTTCCTCCTCTCCATGGATGCACTTTCCCATTTCCTCCACAAACTGGCTTTCATATTCACACATCCAACAGTCATTCACCGGCAATGCCCCATATTTCAACATGCAGAATATCTTGTACTGCTTCAATCCGCTTTCCTCCACCATGCTTTCCATTTCCGCTTTCCGCTGTTCCGCTTCTTCCAGATCCAGCATGATGTAATTTTTTCCGATCAGTTTGATAAATTCTTCTCTGGTATGTGTTTTCTCGTATTCCCGCTGACAGATACACTTCAAAGCCCTGTCCAGACCATTCTCCGGGTACGCATGCAAACCGCCCAGCCCAGCCAGATGTTTTTCCGGCACCAGGTAGCACCAGAAACCATTCTTGTCTGAAACCTCCCGTTTTCCGCTTCCATGGAAAATATGGTGTTTCTGCAGCCCGTTTTCTCTCCCGGTTACAAAACAACGCTTATCCTTCCCTGTCAGGATGCTCCATGTGTGGCTCCCCTTCTTTTCCGTTGCCATAGTCCTCGCCTCCGATCTTCACCGCTCTTACATATCTTGTGTGTCCTGTGATTTCTGAATAATACTGCACTTCCTCAATGACCTTGTAATTCTTCGGCACCCGCATCCGCTTCGTTTTCTTTTCCTCCGAAACCAAAGTGACCTTTACTTTTGGCTTTTCTAAATTCCGGCTGCCGCTCCACCGTTTTCCGTACTCTTTGTAATTTTCTTTGGTGATGTAAAAAGCCAGTCCCGTGTAGTCCCCTCCCGGTTCCAGTATGGAAACCATCACACGCCCCAGCCCCCATACCTCTTTCAGTTCCTTCATGGTCAAGTCCATTTTGTTTATGAGCAGATGCACATGCTCCCGCTTCCGTTTGCTCTCCACCACATATAAATATTTCAGCTCACTGTATCCCTTCCGCTTCCGCAGCCGTTTCAATCTGCTGATAAAATTTCTGAATAACCGCAGGGCATCTTCCACATCTACCTTCTCCCGGAACGTCAACGTCAAAAATAAATCACCCTGCCGGAAATTTGCGTTCACCATTCTTGCACATTTCCTTCTTGCTTCGATGCAGTTGTATTCTGCCATTTCCTCCGATGATAAATTTTCTTTCGCTGCTCTCTCACAGCTCATTCCTCGTTCTCTGGGTGAGAAATATTCTTTCGCTTCATATACATCCCCCGCCCAAATCCTTTTGATATATCTCGGCATCCTTCCACCTCATAATTATGTATCTCTCAATTCCTATCTGCTTATAGTGATATGGCTCTAAAGATAATTACATTATCAAGGAGCCATAGGGACCCCCGTCCCTTGCAAAATCAACCTTCTTTTGATATCATAAAACTGTATCTCGTATTCAATTATCTGTGGGAAGGACGATCTCTCTTTTTGAGAACGCCCTTCTTTTTTTATGCAAAGACTTCTTCCAACTGCTCCATCTGCTTTTCCGTCAAATCCCCGAATTCTTCCCCATTCACGCCTACCAGAAGGAAGTCCCCGTTGATGGTATAAAAATGCGTGTTCGGTTCCAGCTTCAGCAGCTTCCCTTCTTCGTTGCAGATCAGCACCACACCATCAGCAAACTTCAGTGTTTGGATATATCCGCCCACTGTTTCCTGTAATGCTTCCAGTTCGTTTTTCACTGCCACCCGCCGAATCTCTCCTCTCACCGGCACCAGCAGTCCTTTGATGTATTCCATCCCTACGCCTCCAATTCCATTTGATTTCCAATGATCTCTACTTTTCCTTCCATCTGTTTCATGTCTTCTTCCGTCAAGTCCTTGATCATCATGCTCACCATGCGGAACAGCAGCCCTTTCCCGTGGATGAGCTTCTTCTCCCCTTCCCATCCGTCATATAACGGTCCATCCGGGTTCTTCTGGGCGTCGTATGCAAGATATACTCTTTCACTGATAGGATTCATGGGAACGATGTCCACGCCGCCAACAGCCTCAATCTTCACCGCCATGTCCAGCATCTGCGGGCTCTGCTTCACTACTCTCTGGCTCTTCTCCGTAATAAAGATCATCTGCACTGATTTCATCATCATACACTCCTTCCCATCCTCGTTCCTGTCTGCACTTTCTCCACATAATGTTGACCTTGTCCATAAAATCGTCACTCATGACCACTGGCGAAATGACAGCAACCAGAATCAATCCATCTTTCACAGCAACCATTCTTCTTCCCTTTTCGCCTCGCAGGAAAAAAGCTAAATACTTGCTGTCCATCTTCCGCACTGGTTCCAGCAGGTCTTCATCCATCCATAACACCCCATCCGTTGTATAAAATGGTGTCAGGCACATGCCGTTGTAAAATACAGAAATCCCAGCCGGATCTGCTGTCAGTTCCACTTCTCCAAACCTGTCTGTTTTTGTCAGCCCCGCTTCGTCAAACATTTCTCCACTTTCCCATTTGTTTTTCTTGTCCTCTGGCACACCCAACAGGTTCAGAAAATCATCACTGGTCATTTTCGGCAGTCCCTCCAATCTGTAAACTGCATCCATGGTGTTTAACCACTGACTGCCGTCCACATCGTCCATGATGTAGCAGACCTTATCTCTTTTCGCTACTCTGGCAATGTCCGTAAATTTCATAGTACCCCACCTTTCTTCTCAGCTCCCTTTTGTTTCTGCTTTACATTTTTTCTGTCAAGTTTTTTGAGATTTTTTTTCAGTTTTTGTCTAGTTTCTAAAATTCATATTGATATGTGTAAGGGGCAGACATCTATACTTTCTATGTCCCTCCCCTTTTCGTTTTCCACCATATCATTCACTCTCTTTTGGCTCTGATCTGCGCCGCTGCATAATAGCGGTTTTTCCAGTCACGCTTGTCCTGTTGCAGGGCTTTGATCTCCTCCCATGCAATACACAAAAGCAGAGCCTCAAACCCGATCACAATCAAAAGAACGATTATGTATTTTTCTATCATGTTTTTTCATCCTCTCCATGCGACGCTTGTATGCACATTGCGGGCAAAGATAGCCGTGTCTGGTGTCCTGCTCTTTCGCAATGTTCCAGATTCGACCGCAGTCGCCGCAAACTACATATCTGTGACCTTCTCTCATACGCCATCATCAGATGTATCTGCTTGCAAAGGTGTAATATGGTATGGATCAGACACATCATAGCCCTCATATTTTTCCAGGAAAGAAATTAAAGCTTCTCTGCGGCATTTCAGCTGACCAAGTTTCAAAAATGGCAGCAAGCCGGCTTTATTCAAGTCATAAACCCTTTTAGTATTACACCGGAGTATCTTGGCTACCTCCGGCACTGTGTATAAAATTTTTTCCATTATAAATTCACCCCTTTCTTTTCTTGACAATTTCTCTTGCCACTCCTATTCTGAAAGTACAGGCTGTTGCAGCAGCCAAGTATTTCAGAAAGGTGGGCTATCATTTGAAACTTGATCTAAATTGTGTGAGGGATATACTCTCTGCTATCAACGATTACACTAAGCCTATGTATCTTCCCCCTGATGAGTTTTGCAAGCTACTTCCCGAATACAATCCAAAAGAAATTTTGTATTGTTGTCGCAGGCTACACGAAGGAAATTTTTTGAATGTCTATTTTGTTGATCTTCCTAATTTTTTCCCTCATGAAGTACCTCCAATTAACTGTATTGGAGATTTGACATTCCAAGGTCACGAATTTCTCGCTTCTATACAAGAGCCTGATGTTTGGAAACGGATTTCAACTCTTTTTAGCAAAGGTTGTTTTTCCTCTCTCAAAGTTGTTGCCGAATTGGCTTCCTCTCTCACCCTTGAAGTTCTAAAAGCAAAAATAAACCTCAGATCTTAATCAATCAGAAATCTTATCTCCTGATATTTCTGCTTAATGGCTGATGCATATGGGCGAATGATGTCCGCTTTCGTTATAACATCTTCGCTCATATGCGGCTTCTTATACTTTGGCATTTCATCCCACCCTTCGGGTGCATCACCCAACAGATCTGACCATTTCCACTGATTAAGATCTTTGTAAATAGAAACAATTGTTTCTTTTGGCATAGTCATCATTTCTTTAACTGTAACAGTCTTCATAATTTCTCCTTCTTTAAGGCGTAGTCCAGTATTTTAATCACAAATTGACGTTCTTTATATGACAAATCATCTTCTTCCATTTTCTTCATCAAGTTTTCTGCCATACGTTGAACAATATCAACGCGGATTCCTTCTCTTTTTAGTTGTTGTATTTTTCTTTCTGAAAAAATTACTTGCGGTAGCTGATGATGAACAGTTATTTCTTTTTCCCCTGATAAATTTCTGTTAATGAGTGTTTTCGTTTTTTCGATTGCACTCATTTTTTTGCGATTTTTCATGATTTCACCTCCCTTATTGGTGTCATATCTGGCATTATCTGCTTTGGGCAATTTTTTCCGAAAAGGCAGCGGCTTCCCTGATAGTAACGTCGCGAGATTCTTTTGCAGTTGTATAATCTTCATACTTTTCCATTTGTATCTCCTCCCTCAACCAGCCTGCTTATCCGCAAAAGACATGGGATCAACGCCAAGGAAATTGCAGATAGCAATCAGTTCCCTTCCTCTTAACTCTCGACCTCTTTTTTCATTCAGCAAACTATCGTATAAAGCACCATACGGAATACCTGTCTTTCTAGCCATCTGAGAAATAGTGATCCCTTTTTCTTTTACGTAGTCAGATACATTTTTAGTTAACGCATCCATTGTTATCACCCCATCGTTTAGTATGTTGAACTTTTATCCTAAAAAAATTTCACTGACCTCTTTCCCCATAGCATTAGCAATTTTCAAAAGAGTTCCAGTTGTTGTAGTTGTAATTACTCCAGTCTCCAGACCCGAAATTATTGTTCTTGACACTCCAGATTTTTTGGATAATTCTTCTTGTGTCATATGTAATTCCTTTCTTGCCTCTTTAATTTTGTAACCCATTTCCGCTCACCTCCACCGTTTAGCATGTTGAACTTAATTGCATATTACCACCATAAAAATATTTTGTCAAGTATGTTAAACAAATTTATTGACATTTTCTGTTTCATCATGTACAATATACTAAACAAAAGGAGGGCACGTATATGACACTTGGAGATATCCTTAAACAATATCGAGATGAAAATAAAATTAGTATGGATGATTTTTCCAAAAGAAGCGGTCTTAGCAAAGGATATATATCTATGTTGGAAAACAATACCAATCCTAGAAATAATAAGCCTATTGCACCAACATTGCAAACAATTAAAAAAATTGCAAACGGTATGAATATGGATGTAGATACCTTGTTAAAAAAAATTGATTCTAATCAGGAAGTTTCTTTAAAGGCTGAAACCGACAACGAGAACAAATTGTTGCTCGGACAAGTATTAAAAACATATAGAAATAAAGAAAAAATAACAGTAAAAGAAATTTCTGATATTTTGACACAAAAAGGATTCAAAGCATCTGAATCCACAATATACAGTTGGGAAAACGGAAATAGTCAGCCTACTCCCGGTGCATTACTTGCAATGTGTTCCGCATATAAAATCGAAAATATTTTAGAAGCTTTTGGATATGACGGCTATAACGAAGATGGCAGCATACGCCTAAATATGTATGAAGAAGATTTAGTAGAAAAATACCGTGTGCTGGATACCCATGGCAAAGAAATGGTCGATTTGGTTTTGAACAAAGAATATGAAAGAAGTAAAAGTGCAACT
>UMEM01010451.1_pt1 | contig 28752 bp, 9 predicted proteins | sample 1964761 | NCBI WGS metagenome assembly UMEM01 (sample SAMEA4836021, study PRJEB28245) | human gut metagenome | biome: gut microbiome; material: fecal sample | place: Denmark | collected 2008 | reverse complement strand
CAGGAGCCTGCGTGACCGGTGCACTAACGGTGGGCAGCGCCAGAGAACTATTTACCCCCCACCAACTTTGCGGCATGGCAACCAGCGCCTGCAGCGCATGACAATAAGCACCAAACATCTGATCCAGCAGCGTGGTATCAAACAGTTGCTCGACCGCGTCCCAGTTGAAATGCAACTCCCCAGCCAACTCGATCACCTGGTGATCGAGCCACACCTGCGGTGTTTGGGTAATATTGGCGTCCGGACACAGAGTAAAACGGGTTGTGTCCCGAGGGTCTTGCGCAGTCGTCTCCCCGTCGATATCCAACATACTAGTGAATACCACCGGCATCGGCGCATGGAAACGACCGCTATGGATCAGCGCCTCGCTGGCGCGGATCCCACTGAAACGACGATGTTCGAGATCTTCCCACAGTTGCACCTGAATACGCTGAGCGTTGTGGGCATAAGAGTGCTGGCTGTCGTAACAAACATTCAGCAAGCTGACAGCGGTAAAATCACCAATAACTGCCTCTGCGTTGGGGTAACCCTGCGGGCGGTTGAACAACGTCAGATTGAGCGTAAACGTCGGGCTAAGGCTCCAACGTGCCAGCACTTGGCTAAAGACTGTCAACAACAATGCCGTCTTGGTGATACGTGTGCGTTGGGCCAGCGCGCTCAGCACTCCCCAGTTGTGGGCTGACAGCCGATGACGGCGACGTACGAACCTGATCGCAGACAGTTGCGCCAAATCGCCCTGTACGGGCAGCGTTGGTGGGCCATACAGCTGCGGCAGCGCCCGTTGCCAATAGGCCTGATCGCGTGCATAGGCTTCACTCGCCTGCTCTACCAACAGCGCCTGCACGTAGTCACGAAAAGAGAACGGTAGCAACGGCAGTGACACATGGGGCTCACGGTACAGCATCATCAACTCCTGCTGTAGCGTGCGCATACTCAGAGCATCGGCAATCAGCAGATCGAGACTGAAATGCAAGCGGCCATGTTGCGCCGTGCAAGCCGAATAACTGAAATCAAACAGCGGCCAACGATCTGCGGGATGCACATGATGCGACAGCCGATCGCGGATCGCCATCAAGGCATCGTTTCGTGCGTTAGGGGACAAAGCACTCAGATCGCGCTGCTCTAACTGATACGCCGGCACTTGCGCCAGAATCTGCTGAGTACCGTCGGGGAGTACCCGCGCACGTAGCATTTCATGGCGAGCGATCAGCGCATTCACCGCATGGGTAAAACGCGTAACATTAAAGTGTTCTACGTCAAATTCATGGTAGATGTGGGTCGCGATCGAGGTAGCACCCGTCTGTCGTCCAAGCCAGTAGGCGCGCTGAACATCCGTCAATGGGAACGGTTGATGACGATGCTCAGGGTCGTGCACTATCACCCAGTCATCCTGAGACGCGGCAGCGTCCGTGATAGATTGCTGTGCAATACGCGCACTCAGTGCCCGTAGTGTGGAGTAGTGGAAAATGTCCTTCAGGGTCAAGGCGCAGTGAAAAGTGCGGTTGATCTCTGCTACCAACGTTACCGCCAACAGCGAATGTCCCCCCAAGCGAAAGAAATCGCACTCAGGATCGACGTTTTTTATCGGCAAATAGCGCATCCACAGCGCCAGCAACATCTGTTCCGTGTCGCTCAGCGCTTGCGTCTGCGGCGACACAAGGGAGCTATCGGCAACGAAATTTTCCGCTAACCGCTTACGATCGATTTTACCGTTGTCAGTGTTCGGGAAGTCGGCCACCCTCTGCCACAGCGTTGGCACCATATAGTCTGGCAGTTGCTGCCGAAGCTCGTTTTTCAGTTGCTCGAATAGCGAGGGAGGCTCACTGGTGATGATGAATGCTGCCAGTGCTTTGTGTAACGGTGCTCTTTCAATACAGGCCACCACCGCGGCGTCCACATGCGGATGCCGTGCCAACGTCCGTTCAATTTCGCCTAACTCAATACGATAACCGCGCAGTTTGATCTGGCTATCTTTGCGCCCAACAAAAAACAACTGCCCCTGCGCATCACTCCTGACCAGATCGCCAGTGCGGAACATCCTGCCACCGGGGACCCCTGGTTCTGACAAGAAGAACTGTGCGTTCAACTCAGGCTGCCCATCATACCCTTGCGCCACACCATCCCCGGCGATGTAAAGCTCGCCGTCAACGCCTTGCGGCACTGGATGGCCCTCATTGTCCAGAATGTATATACGGGTATTGGCAATGGGAGCGCCGAGGGTGATGTTTTCCGCTTGGGTTATCTGCGATTTCAGCGACCAAATGGTTGTTTCGGTGGGACCGTAGAGGTTCCACAATGAACCACAACAGCGCAACAGTTCTTCCGCCACTTTCGTTGGCAGCGCTTCACCGCCTGCCAGCACACATAGTTCCGGGTCGCCACGCCAACCCGCCATCAACAGCCCGTGCCAGAACGAGGGCGTCGCCTGCATCAGCGTTGGTCGATAGTCGGCAATCAGCGGAATCATACGGAAGCTGTCTGCGGCGCGTTCCGCCTCTGTCAGATAGAGACTCGCACCGGAGATCAGCGGCAACAGATACTCCAAGAATGAGATATCAAATGTTGGCGTCGTCACCGAGAGCAGCCGGTCTTGCGAGCCAACCGCAAAGGTACGCTGCATATCCAACAACAAGTTCAGCAACCCGCGGTGAACAACGCACACGCCTTTAGGTTCACCGGTACTGCCGGAGGTAAACAACAGGTAGGCCTGCATATCCGGCAACAGCGCGCAAGGTGTAGAATACCGGATCGCATTCGACATGTCCTGCATCAATTCCGGCAACGACAGTTGTACAATTTCACCCCACTCTCCCGGCTGACGGACCACCAGACAGACCAAACGCGCGCGTTGCATAAGGCGTTGCAAACGCGCGGCAGGCTGATGAATATCGAACGGCACGTAGCACGCCCCCACAAACCACGTCGCCAACATGGTTGCAATCACATCCCTGTGACGTGGCAACAGCACGCCAATACGATCGCCCGGTTGTATGCCATGCGCTCGAAAACGCATCGCGATGAACTGCACACGCGCCCAGAGCTCAGCGTAGGTCAGTGTGCCGTCATGCTGCTGTATTGCCAGTTGCTTTGGGTGCTGCACACAGCGCTGTTCAATGATACGCAGCACATCCTGCGGCCCGAGCCACGGGACGTTAGTGGCGTTGAGCGGATCACGCCGCGGCGTTGCGGTCTCCGGTGCATGCAGAGGGATCGCCCCTATCGGGGTCTCCAGTGATGATGTCAACGATAAGCAGTGCTGACGCAGCGCCTCGGCAATCTGCTTCACCACATCAGCATCGTATAACCCCAAATCGTACTCAAAGGAGACGTCGAACGTGGCGTCGTTTTGGAACACCTCGACTGTCATGTCGTATTTGACGGTCTGATTGTGATACGTCACCTGCTCCCAATACGCACCAGCCAAGGTAAAAGCGCGTGGGGTCACGTGGTTATGGTAGATATAGAGGATCTGGAACAACGGTGAATGGGAAAGGCTGCGAGGGAGATCCAGCATATTCACCAAGTTTTCAAACGGCAGTTGCTGGCGCCCCTGCGTCTCTTTCACGCTGGCCTTCACACGCTGGAGCGCCTCGCGCCCTACCTCAACCCCATTAAAATCGGTGTAGATAACCGCAGTGCTGGCATAATAACCAATGCTACTCTGCAATTCCGGGCGAATGCGCCCCGATACTGGCATGCCTATCACCAATCGCTGTTGCTGAGCGTAACGCATCAGCACCAGTTGGAAGGCAGTCAGCATCAGCACGAACGGCGTTGTTTCCTGCGTGCGGGCTACGTGTTTCAACGCGAGGCTTAATGTTTCATCCAGGGTGATGCTGAACCGGGAACCATGTGTAGAGGGTTGTGCCGGGCGCGGGTGCAGCGATGGAAATGTCGACAGCAGAGGCGCGTCTTGCAAACGCGCACGCCAGTAGGCAAGTTCGTTCGCCAGCAAGGTATCCTGGAACCATTCGCGCTGCCAGAAGGCATAATCGGCATATTGCAGCGGCGGCGGAGGCAGCGACGTTTCATTACCAGCATGCAATCGAGCATACTGCTGCTGTAACTCATCGAACAATAGCCGTAACGAGATACCGTCGATGATGATATGGTGCGCGCAAAACACCAAATGACAACCTTGATCGGGTTGAATAATCTGAGTTACCCCCCACAGAGGACCGCGTGCCAGATCGAACCGGGTGTTTATCACCTGCTGAATTACCGCATCTAGCGCTGAAGTTGGGGCCTGCGCTGCCAGCGTGACCGTATCGAGAACTAACGAAGACGCATCATCTATCACCTGGCAAGGCCGATCGTTACGTACTATGATACGGGTACGCAAGATGGCGTGGCGTGCTTGCACATGGCGCAATGCCTCCGTGAGCATCGGCATATCCACCACGCCATGCAAACGATACACCACATAAAGGTTGTAGTTAGTGGCGGTACTGTCGTATTTTTGCAAAAACCACAACCGCTCCTGATTAAACGACAGCGGGATTGCCTGCGCCGGATCCGCTTTGATGATGGGAATGCGGCTGGGCGACACGCCTGATTGCGCCAACTGTCGTAATAGCTTTTCCTTTTTTTCCGCCGGTAACATTCGCGCCAATGCGGCATGATGTATCGTCATGACCGTCCTTTCCTTTTCGCTGTGTTAAATACTTTTGCCAACGTCACTCATTAATCATGTCGTTAACTAGCACGGCAAGTGCGGACCCTCCATCATCCTGCTGCTCCTGCTCGACCAACTGCGCTAACGCGCGCACGCTGGCATCCTCCATCACGTCGAAAAAGGAAAGAGTGACGGCGAACCGTTCCTGTACCTGCGCCAGCAACATGCCCAGCATCAATGAATGTCCGCCAGCTTCGAAGAAGTTGTCGTCAATGCCCAAGCCGTCAATTCCCAGCAATGCTTCACAAATCGCCACTAAGCCGCGCTGCGTTTTGCTCTCTGGAGCCGCGTAAGGCACCGAAAACGCCGGACGCGGCTGACGGCGCACCGACGGTTCGCTAGGGATGACACTTCCCGCGTCCGCCACCGGCGTTACGGCGCTCCTCTGTTCTTCTGGACTGTCGACCCAGTAACGGATTTTGTCAAAGGCGTAGGTCGGTAGAGAGACACGGCGCGGTTGCTCACCTGCAAACGCAGACAAATCGATGTTATGCCCTCGCACCCAAAGCGCTGCCACGGTATCTAAGATATGTTTGTGCTCATCGCTGCTGCGGGCACCTGCTGGCAGCGAGCTGAACGCGAGACGATCACCTAATGCATGACCGTTGGTCAGCTGGGTCAGGGTGGCACCTGGCCCGATTTCCAGAAAATCGACATCAAATGTAGCTTGCGCCTCTTGCAGTGCAGCGGAGAACTGCACAGGCATCAGCATCTGTTCAATCCAGTAGTCCGGTGTGGTGAGAGTGTCGGCACTGACGTGCGCGCCGGTTACGGTAGAGATGATGGTGAGCGTCGGCGGGTTCAGTCGTACATTCTCAAATGCCTGACGTAGCGCCTGCGCCGCATCTTGCATCATGCTAGAGTGGAAGGCATGAGAGGTATGCAATCGTTTGTTGATGATGTTCTGCTCCGTCAGACGCTGGCTGACGGCGAGGATCTCCGACGTAGGCCCGGCGATAACCGAATAGTCAGGGGCGTTAACAGCGGCAATCGCCAGCGGGGCGGTAATCAGTGCGCGAATCTGTGCTTCGGGCAGCGCCACCATCAACATGGCACCGCTTGGTGCCTGATGCATCAGCTCTGCTCGACGCGCCACCAAGCGCAACGCATCCTCTAAAGAGAACACGCCTGCCAACGTCGCTGCCACCCATTCGCCCAGCGAATGACCAATCATTACCGTTGGCGTGATTCCCCAACTGAGCCACAATTGGGCTAAGGCATACTCGACGCTGAACAGCAGCGGTTGTGTGAGGCAGGTTTGCGCAAGGCGTTCGCCTTGGGCTAACGAGACTTCTGCTCTGAACAACTCATGGCGGATATCCAGTTGGTATTCACGCTCGAGTAACGTCGCGCAACGGTCGAAGGCATCGGCGTAGGCCGGCCAAACCTGATAGAGCTGATGGCCCATGCGCTGATATTGGCTACCCTGCCCGGAAAACAACAGCCCCAGCCCGAGCTGTGTCTGCGCTACACCACGAGCAAACGGCGCTGTCGCGGCCTGCTGCAACAGCGTCCCGGCAGCATGTAGATCTCTGGTTACGAGCGCGGCGCGATGTGCGAAGGCTTTACGTCCCTGTGAGAGTGTCCACGCCAGATCCCGCCTATCCGGCAGCGATTCATGTTGCAGAAAATCGGCAAAACGCGCCAGCCCCGAGGATAAGGCACTGTCGGTCTTGGCAGAAAACGGCAAAATACTGTAGGCAGGTACAGGCGCTCGCGCTTGCAAGTCAACGGCTGGCGCTTGTTCCAGCACAACATGGGCATTGGTGCCGCCCATGCCAAGCGAGGTGACGCCCGCGCGACGGATGCCGCTTTCCGGTTGCCACGGTTGACAGGTAGTGTTGATGTAAAACGGACTATTGGTCAGATCGATCTGTGCATTGGGCCGTTCAAAGTGCAATGTTGCGGGAATTATTCCCTGCTGCACTGCCAGCGCGGTTTTTATCAACCCTGCGACGCCCGCTGCCGTATCCAAATGGCCGATATTGGTTTTTACCGACCCCAGCGCACAGTACTGCTTTTGTGACGCGCCCGCAAAGGCTTGGCTTAGCGCAGAAAACTCAACCGGATCGCCCAAACGCGTACCGGTACCGTGGGCTTCCACATAAGTGATATCCTGCGGTGTCAAACCTGCCAACCGCTGTGCCTGAGCAATGGCGCGCGCTTGGGCATCCACGCTCGGCGCGGTATAACTGATCTTCTCCGAACCGTCGTTGTTGACGGCAAATCCTTTGATGACCGCATAGATGTTATCGCCATCACGCAGCGCTTCATCAACACGCTTTAACACCACCAGCCCCGCGCCGGTGCCGGGCACAAATCCGCTGCTGTTATCGGAAAACGCCCGACAGTGGCCATCGGCGGCGGTGATCCCACCTTCCTGCGACAAGTAGCCGGTTTTTGCTGGTGGCCCCAGCGTTACTCCGCCAGCAATCGCCATGTCACACTGCCAAGTCAACAGACTTTGGCATGCCACGCACACCGCCACCAAGGATGTCGATGAGGAAGTCTGCACCGTGATCGCCGGGCCGCGCAGGTTGAGGTGATAGGCGATGGTAGTAGTGATACTGTCTTTGTCGTTACCAATGGCCGCCTGCAAACTGCCAGAAGAGAAAACGCGTTTAAAGTGCGGCATCAAGTTCAGCATCAAATAGGAATCCATGCTTTTGCCAGCAAAAATACCCACATCCCCCGGATAATCGGCAGCCACATAGCCCGCATCTTCGAAGGCTGCCCACGCGGTTTCCAACAGGACACGGTGCTGAGGATCCATCAGCTCCGCCTCTCGGGGTGCGATACCGAAGAAAGCAGCATCAAATTTATCGATGTCAGCTACCTCCCCTTTGGCCTTGACGTAATCTGGGTGCTGAACAAATTCAGGACTGATTCCCATCGCCAGCAGTTCCTCATCGCTGTAAAAGGAAATGCACTCTCGGCTTGCCAGAAGATTTTCCCAAAACGCCTGTACCGTATCGGCTTGAGGGAAACGCCCCGCCATCCCAATGATAGCTATACCAAAATCATTCTCTGCCATGTTGCTTTCCCCCTATATTCAGGTTTATCACGCGTTTCATTCAGTGGAATCAGTGATGACTGTCGGTTGTGGCTGCCCAGCGCGTGTGACTAAAGGCCAAACGCTGCTTCGCCGCACGCAGTTGTGTCTGATCTCCTGTGGTCCCTTGCGCTGCGTCCGGGGCCAGCAGAAATTCCGCCAAGCGTTTGATGGTAGTGAAGCGCAGCAGGTCAACCAACGCCACGTGCTGACCGCACTGCTGCCCGATGTATTGCTGCATCTGTACTAGCAGAAGTGAGTGTCCACCGAGATCGAAGAAATTTGTGGTGGTGCCGACACGCTCCAGGCCAAGCAACTGCTGCCAGATCTCCGCCAGACGCTGTTCCAGTTCGGTTGCCGGAGGGACATACTCGCCCGGCCCTTCCAACTGCCGCAGATCGACCAGCGGCAGGCACTGGGGATCGATTTTGCCGTTTACACCTAGCGGCATGGCGCTCAGCGGCACGTAGAGCAACGGCAGCATATGCAACGGAAGCCGCAGGCTGAGCCATACGCGCAATTGCTGAGCATCCAGCGCAACGCCGTTGACGCTGCAATAGAAGGCCACTAGTAGCGGCGTTGCCGCCGCATTGCGTCGCACATCGACCCACGCATCAGCAATATCCGGATGCTGTTTCAGTAGGCTTTCGATGTCGCCCAGTTCAACTCGGTATCCACGGATCTGCACTTGGCGATCTTGTCTGCCGAGATAGAACAACATCCCGTCGGTTGCCCAACGAGCACGATCGCCAGTTTTCAGCACCCGAACGCCAGGGTATTCCGGCAACTCGACAAAGCGCTCGGGATCCTGTCGTGCATCAAGGTAGCCGGGCGAAATGCCCAGACCAGAGAAACAGAGTTCTCCACAGGCACCTGGCGGTACCAAACGATTATATGCATCCACCACATAAGCTTGGGTGTTCTGAATCGGGCGGCCAATGGGCAATGCTCCCGTTTCTTGCTCCCTACGCTTTGCGACAGGAAAGTAGGTCGAGCAGATACCGCTTTCGGTCAGGCCATAACCGTTAACCACTGCCATGTGCGGCAGAAGCGGCGCTATCTGCTCATACTCTAACGCTTCACCACCGCACAGAAACAAGCGCAGCGATCCCATCGACTGAGCCAGCACAGAGAGGCTGGCAGAAAGCGATGGGGTGGTGCTCAGGATAGTCACCCGCTGAGATGCCAGCAGCGCAATGAGCGCATCACTATCCAAACTCTGCGCTTTTTGCGCCAATACTAAGGTACCGCCAGCGGCGAGCAGCGGCAGTACCTCCCCGACAAAGCTAGCAGACGCGACTGAGGTAATGGGTAGCAGAACATCCTGATGCGTCACTTGATAGCTGGATATAAAGGATGCGGTTAAGTTGACCAGATTACGTTGGCTGAGTCGGACGCCTTTGGGCTGCCCGGTAGTACCGGAGGTAAAGATCACCACCGCATCGCAATCTAAAGCATCTGGCGCAACACTAACTGGCAGGTTCGGTATTTCTGTCAGCAGGCTACGCCAGTCAGGCACTAGCACCCAAGGTATCGTCAGCCCATGAGGGGATTCCAGCGGTTGCGCCACCAGCAGCATGCACGGCGTTGCCTGCGCCAAGATCAGGGCATTGCGGGCCGCTGGCGCGTTACCATCCAGCGGCACATAGCTCGCCCCCAAAGAGAGGATCGCCAATTGTGCGATAATCAATTCGAAACAAAAAGGCAGTTGCAGTGCGACAGATTCTCCGCGTTTTACGCCTTGCGCACGCAGCCAAGTACACATCTGCATCGTGGCCTGTTGCAATTCGCCATAGGTCATGGCGTCGTCAGCGTGGCGCAAAGCCACCTGTGTAGGGCGCTGCTGGCAGTGCGGTAACACTAGCGCCAGCAGGTTATCTACGGGCGGCAGAGCAACTTCAGTGGCGTTGTGCCGCGCCAGCCAAGCGTGCTCTCGAGGGGTGAAACGAATCAAATCGCGGACTAACTGCGTGGGTTGGCTGCTGGCCTCATCTAGCAGTTCTCTCCACTGCGCCACCAGGTGCTGAATACGATCCGCACTGTATAACCCAGCGTCGTATTCGAAAGTGCCGGTGATGCGCCCATCGATATGCTGCATACTTAGCGAAATATCCACCTGAGATGCACTGGTATCCAACAATAATGGTGTAACGTTGACACCGTTTAGTGTCGGGCTCGCCAGAGGCATATTGTCGAGTTGGAACATGCACTGATATATTGGGAAATGTCCGGCGCTGCGATCCACATTCACTGCGCGCACTATGTCGGTAAATTCGAGACGCTGGTGCCTGAAAGCGGCAAACAGAATACCTCTGATCGTCTGTACTAACTCGGAAAACGATGCCGCTTCGTCAAGAGGTAAGCGCAGCGGTAGTACGTTGACCAGCGGCGCGATCATATGCTCCTGTTCTTTCGTCAGCCGCGCAGCAATCGGCATACCGACGATGTATTCCTGTTGACGCGCATTACGATGCAGCAGGAGGACGAAGGCGGTCAGCAGATAGTTATACAACGACACGCGCTGCGCACGCGCCGCCGCCAACACTCGCTCGCATGTGTTGGCAGACAATGCGAAGGCAACAAACGCGCCTTGGTAACGTGCCACCTTCTGACGCGGTTGATCGGTGGGGATATCAAGAATCGGCAACGTCCCCGCCAGGGTATTTTGCCAGTAACGCATCGCGTCCTGATAGGCGTCACTCTGACGCCACTCTTCTTGGTACTCCATGTAGTCGGCATACTCCAACAACGGTTCTGGCGTCAGCGATTCACCGTTATATGCGGCCTGCAATTCGCGTAACAAAACGCCTTTCGACCAGCCATCACTGATGATGTGGTGCAGATGAATCAACAATACGCTACGATCGTCATCGAGCGTCAACAGTTCAAACCGGCACAGCGGTGTGCCTGACGTTAAGGGCATGGGGTGTGCCGCACGCTGGTTGATCATCGCCTGTAGCGCGTTATCATCACTCACCGAGGGGAGTGGCACTATGGTCAGCAACGCCTGCGACGATACGCACTGAGGCACCGCCAATACTGGTTGTCCATTGTGGGTTTCCGCCATAGCACGTAACAGAGTATGCCGACTCATCAATTGACGAATCGCGCCGTCCATCCGCGTGCGATCCAGTTCTCCTTCAAGCAGCAAGGCGGTGGGGTTATTGTATAGTGCAGTATGCGGCGCCAATTGTTGCATAAACCACATCGACGATTGAGCCGATGACAACGGTAGGTAGCGCACGGCGGGAGTTTCACGTAAATCGACGCGACTGGCTGAGTACGCCCGCGCCAAGTCGAGCAACGTTTTACGACAGCACTTGCCATTGTCGGAGAGTGGTAACTCTGACATTGCCAACAAACGGTTCGGCAGCATGTAGGCAGGCAAGTTTTTGGACAGTGCGTCCATTAAGGCCGCCAAATTGAGCGGCACGCTACTGACGACAAAAGCGTAAATCAACTGATTGTCGGGATCATCCTGATCCGCCACCACGACTGCCTGCTGTACCCCCGGGAAACGCATCGCATGGGCTTCGATTTCTCCCAATTCAACGCGCAACCCTCTAATTTTAATCTGAAAATCATTACGGCCAATGTAATGAATTTGTTGGCTTTCCCCGTCGCGCCACACCAGATCTCCAGTTTTATACAGCCGCTCCGGTTTCCCTAAATGGCGCAAAGTTGGATGTATAGTAAAACAGCGATCAGTTAACGCCACGTTGTTGAGATAGCCACGTGCCAGCCCGATACCAGCGAGATACAGTTCGCCCTCTTCGCCGTCTGCTACCGGATTACCATGGTCATCCAGCACATAGAGTCGGCAACCGTCAATCGCTTGACCGATAGGGATATCGTCGTAGTCGTACCCGCGCAGGCAGCGGTGATGACTGACATCGATTGCTGCTTCGGTCGGGCCATAGAGATTTATAAGATCACCCTGCGCCACCGATTGATAAAAGCGAGCCACACTGTGGACCGTGAGTTTCTCACCGCTGGAAAACACTAATCGCAATGAGGCGGTCAAACGAGGATCCTGTTTCATCTCCAGATACTCGACAAACAGGTTCAGCATCGAAGGGACAAAGTGCACAACCGACACGCGGTGACGCTGAATCAGTCGAGCCAAGGTTCGCGGATCGCTCTCCAGTCCGGACGGTAACAGCACTACAGATGCGCCGTACATCGCCCACCAGAACATCTCCCAGACAGAGACGTCAAAGGTGTACACCGTCTTCTGAAACAGCACGTCCTGAGAACTGATAGGATAAGCGTTCTGCATCCAGACAATTCGGTTTAGCAGCGCTGCATGTTCCGTCGCCACCCCTTTAGGGACACCGGTGGAACCGGAGGTGTAAATAATATACGCCAGTTGCCGCGCATGTGGTCGGTAACGCAGATCCGTCGTTGGCATGGCACTGACCGCCGCGCTGTCGATTTCGACGCGAGGAATCGGCCAGCGATCACCATCGTCAGTACCGATCAGACAAACAGCGCCGCTGTTGCTCAGTATATTTTCAATGCGGCTACGCGGTGCATTGTACGCCAGCGGTAAATAGGCACCACCAGCTTTTACAATAGCGAAAATGGCAATCAGCATTGCCATGCCGCGCGGCAGGCGGATAGCTACCACACGATCCTCGCCGATCCCCAGCCCACGCAGATAATGCGCCAGTTGGTTAGAGCGTGCATTAAGATCGTGATAGCTCAGCGCCGCGTCCCCCATCAATACAGCGGCTTTTTCCCCATATTCTCCGGCGATACGATACAAATAGTCGACTATCGTTTGGTCGTCGGTAGGCAACTGTCTCATAATCCCTTGCTGTTCCATAACTCTGGCCTTCAAAGCGAGATAAGTACGTAAAATGGCGTGACGGGTTACGCCTGTCCGCCGTTGTCGGAAGCCAACCGCGCGTGGCAGGCGTCGATTTCTGCCTGACTACTGCCTTTGAGTTGAAATCCCTGTTCAAGAAGCTCATGCAAAAAAGCAATGTCCTCTTCGCTGGATGTGCCGCGCTGCTCAATCTGCTGGATGCGCTCAAAAAAACGACTGAGCAATTCTTTCAATTGCGCACTGGCAGCCACATCGGCGGCGCGGTGATGGCGTGTGGCTGTCAGGGCGTTAGTGAGCAGCGTGATGCGTTGGCGGCGCACGGCTTCCGGATCGGTCTTCACCGCCATGTTATCCCCCAGCACCAATGCTAGTTGCGCACGATCATGACGATTGTCAAATGCGTAAACTGGTGCTGGATAGCGATTCTCCAGCAGCAGGTTTTTCAGCACACTTTGCGGACCGATCTCTATCGCGATCGGTGACAAGTGTCCTGTCAGGTAGGTGAGAGAGCGCTGCCACTGCACTGGCTGAGAGAGCTGTTGTTCTAGCCACTGGACTGGCGTGACCGTATCGGGATAGGGTTGAGCGTTGACATTGGAGATCACTGGGCAGCACGGACGTCGCCATTCGCAGCGATCCAGCGCCTTGCGCAATTGCTGTCCGCAAGGTTTCAATAGTGGGCTGTGGTAAGGAACACCACCAATCAGCGGCACTACTTCGACTTGGCGATCATGATCCAGCAGGTATTGCTCGGCGGCGATAATGGCCGAGTTTTGTCCGGATAACATAAACTGTTGCGGCGAATTGAAGCAGGCAATACCGACCTGCTGTCGGGTTTCACGCTCCGCCACCTCGCACGCCGCTGCCACCAGTGCCTGATTCCCTTGCTTGATGATAGTGGTACTCGCGTCCATTTCGCGGGCGATCTCACTGGCTAAACGGCTACGCATCGCCACCAGCGCCAGTGCTTGGGAAAAGCTCAGCGCACCACTACAGGTCAGCGCAGCATATTCGCCCAAACTATGACCCAACATATAACGTAGGTTGACATGGACACCGGTTTGCGCCAAAAACTGCTGCCACGCGACAAAGTGGGCCACGCTGGTGGTATAGATAGCCAGCGCCATTGCCGTCGGCTCAGCAAGTTGTACCAAAGTACCCGACAGGCACAGCGCTGCCATGTCCCGTTCCGTGATCTGGCTAGCTTCATCAAACAGAGTACGCACCTGCGGATAACGCTCATACAGCCACCGTGCCATGCCTACATATTGCGAACCGGAGCCAGGGAACATCAGTGCGACATCCTTCGTCATGCTTCACTCCCCATCATGTAATTCATCGCAATTTGGATTTCATGAATTTGCGATGTCCCTTCGATGATTTCCATGATTTTGGCGTCGCGGTAGTAACGTTCGACGGCATAATCGGCATGGCAACCATTCGCACCGAGCAGTTGCACCGCCTTCCCGGCCACGTCCACCGCAGCTTTGGAAGCGACATACTTCGCCATCAGGATTTGGTTTATCATGGCCGGGTGCAGCGTTTCGCGGTATTCCGCCGCGCTGAAGCACATTAGTTGCGCACTGCGCGTTTGGGTCAGCATTGTGGCAAACAAGTGCTGAACAATGCCATGAGAAAATAACCGCCGCTTGAACTGTTTACGCTGGCGGATGTAGCGCGCTGCCACATCCACAGCGGCCCGACATAATCCTAGGCTGCCACAAGCGGTGGTGAACCGCCCTTCATTGAGCGCAAAATTCACCGCCAGCGGTACCCAGGGGTGAGCGGACCGAGCAATGCATCCTCCTTCAGGCGGCAGTCATTAAAATGCAGCTCTGCCAACATATTGCCGCGTAACCCCAACATGTCGTTGAGTGGAGTGATAGTAAAGCCGTCGGTATTGCGATCGATAAGCACTGTCGCTAATTGATTACCACAGTGGATTAAAACAATAAAAAAATCAGCAATCTGCCCTAGCGTGATCCATTTCTTTTTCCCGTTCAGCCGCCAACCGTCGCCATCCTGCTGTAATTCTGTTTCCACGTTCACTAAGTCACTGCCGATATTCGGCTCTGTGAGGGCAATCGCGCCGATCAATTCCCCCGTTGCCAGCTTTGGCAAATAATGGGCTTTTTGCGCTGCGCTGCCCACGCGTTGCAGCAGCGTGCTGACCATGCCAGTCACTGTTATGAGATTTTCTAACGAACCGTGAACCCCAGCCATCACTTCATGCAAAGCGCACAGTTGATAAGAATCGTAACCTCGTCCGCCATATTTTTGGGGGATTGACGCACCTAAGTACCCGGCCTGCGCCACGCAAGAAATAATGTCTGGCACAATAAACTGCTGACGTTCAATATTCTGTGCAGCCAGGGCGAGATGTTGTTTGGCAAACAGGACTGCCTCTTGCTGAGCCAGCTCATAATTTTCAGTGCACATAGTTTACTCCAGGCCTGTTTGTCGCTGAATGAGCTCCACTATTTTATTGACGGTAGCAATCTGTTCTGTTTTCAACTCACTCACTTCCAGCTCAACCTGAAAATTTTTTTCTATAAACAGTATGATTTGCACAGTAAATAACGAATGGACAAGCCCGAGAGAAAAAATATCGTCATCATCGTTCAACGTATGCCCACGTAATGAGCGTGAAAGAAATTCCCGAATGGCGGCTTTCATATCTTGCTTTTTCATATTCATATCCCTATCTGGTTAACCCAGAATCACTGCTCGGCGTACGTCTGTTGATAGCGATAAAACCCCTGCCCTGATTTCACGCCCAAATACCCTGCATCGACCATTTTCTTTAATAAAAAGCTGGGGCGATACTTATCATCATTAAAACTTTCATATAGCACCTGCAACGATTGCAAAATCGTATCCAAGCCAATCAAATCGGCAGTTTGTAGTGGCCCCATCTTGTGCCCGAAGCAGGTTTTAAACAACGTATCGATATCCTCAGCACGGGCGATCTGCTCCTGCACCATAAATATGGCTTCGTTAACAAAAATCATCATGGCACGATTAGTGACAAAGCCCGGAGAATCATTGACCACGATGCCGGTTTTATTCAACTGAGCAAATAAGTGGTGAAATATGTTCAGTGTACGCTCTGCAGTATGTACACCACGGATTAATTCGACGGTGTGCATCAGCGGTACCGGGTTCATAAAATGGACGCCGACTACATTCTCCGGATGTCGCATTAATTTTGACAACGCAGTGATAGATATGGCGGACGTATTAACACCAAACACTGTCGACGCGCCGCAGATCGTATTCATCCGTGTGTATAGTGCATTTTTTTTCTCTATATCCTCAGTAATATTCTCAATCACCAAATCACATTCTACAATGTCGTCCAACTCAGTTGTGAAACGGATATTTTCCATTATCTCCGCTGTGCTATGCGTCTTTTTTTTATGCTGCGGGTGAAAATTATATAAGCGTAAGTTCGCTTCGATCATCTGTCGGCATTTATCCAACTGAGATTGAGAAATATCCACAACGTTAGTTGATATGCCGTATTGCGCCATGTTATGAGCGACGCCAGTTCCCATTACTCCTGCACCTATTACCGCCACGTTCATCATTGAGCTCCTTTACTGACAGGCTATTTCGAGGTTGTCTTCGCCCCCCAGTTGCGCCGCGATATGCGCGTAGATATTGCGCGGATTGGGGTTTTCCATCAGGGTCAAAAGATCGATATGTACGTTGAAATCGCGTTCTAAACGGGAGGTCAATTGCGTCACCAGCAGCGAATGCCCGCCTAATTCAAAAAAGTCGTCGTCCACCCCGACCGGCGATATTTCCAGCAACAGTTCCATCAGACCTGTGATATACTGCATACCCCGCGAGTGTGCGGCTACGAAAGGTACGCTTAACACGGGACGTGCCTGATAAGGGTGGTGCGTTTCGGGTCCTGCTTCGGGTTGGGTTTCCACACTACCCATTACCCGTCCAGGCAATGGGTAGTGGTTGTGTGCGAAGGGATATGCTGATGCGCTCCCGCGTTGCGGCAGCGGAGTGCCGTACCACACGGCCCAATCCACATTGATACCTGCACACCACAGTTGCGCCACGTAGCGCAATACATCAACGTCTTCTCTTATTTCCGGCGGCAGCCTAACCCAGTTGATACTGTGAACGCCCTCCCCCAGTTCTCGGGTATCTGCCAACAGCGCTTCACTCCAAAACCCTCTGTCGTTACGCTGTGCATCGGTGATGGGATTTCCTTGCCAAGCCAGCACGTAGCCGGGGATAGGTTCATGGCGCTCAGGAAGCCAGAGATGAAGCGCCTTTTGCTCCATTTCCCACAGCAAATGCAACACGTCTTGCGTCGCAATCATGCCACTGGCTGCAGCGGCAGGCAAAAGGCCTGTTCCAGCACCCGACAGCAGTGTTAATGTCGGTAGCAGGTTCATCCAGGTTTTTAGCGCGGCGATAGTCTGGCAGCCTCTGATTAGCAGGCTGCTGTTCGCTTGTGCCGCCCACGTTTCAGCGTGGCAATAAGCGGGTGGAATATTCATGCCGTCGAGTAATGCCGTCAGAGCAGTCGCTTCGCGTTGATAATGTGCCGAATGCGCCAGCCACTGTGCGTAAGTACAATCGTTCGTAGTACGTAGATCTGGACAGTGTAGGCCCCAAGGAGCGTCGGGCATTAGGTTATCCAGCGATGCCAGCATCGCTTGCGTACCATCGTTTTCCACTTGTATCACTCGGCGGCAATCAAACACGGGGCGCGCCACTTGTTGTGTGTAGGCTAGCGTTGACGCATCAAGGGTAGCCAGCAACGGGGTAAGCTGTTGCGTCAGCTCATCCAACTGCTCGAAAGACGGCGCGGAGAGAGGGATAAACACCGGTGCTCGCACTTGGTCATGGTCATCGCGCACCGCAGGATTCAGCCCTTCCAAAATCATATGCACATTAGTACCGCCAATGCCAAAAGAACTGACGCCAGCGCGGGGCGGCATCCGCGATGCGGGCCACTCCTGCGGCTGTATCGGGATATAAAACGGTGAATGCGCCAGATCCAGCTTCGAGTTAGGCATTTGATAGTTGGCGAGCGGCGGAATGGTCCGGTGATGAAGTACCAGCGCCGTCTTGATTAACCCAGCCACGCCCGCCGCCGCGTGGGTGTGGCCAATATTCGCCTTTACAGCCCCTAGTGCACAGTATTGGCGGTGTGAAGTATCGAACGCCTCCGTCAACGCAGCGAACTCGATAGGATCGCCAATACGGGTGCCGGTACCGTGGGTTTCAACGTAGCCGATGCTTTCTGGGCTTACTTCTGCCAGATGACAGGCCGCACAAATGACCGCCTTCTGTCCCTCATGACCAGGCGCGACAAAACCGATTTTTTGTTTACCGTCATTGTTGACCGCGCTACCCCGGATCACCGCATAGATGCGATCGCCCGCTGCCAGAGCATCTTCCAAACGCCGAAGCACAACCACACCCGCGCCATCGCCAAACAGGGTGCCAGAAGCCTGACTGTCAAAAGGACGGCAGTGGCCATCGGTGGAGTGGATCATGCCCTGTTGACAGAAGTAGCCTGACTTCTGCGGTAAATCGATAGTAATTCCACCCGCCAACGCCAGATCACATTCGCCAAACAACAAGCTGCGGCAAGCGATATGCGTTGCACTCAGAGAAGTCGAACAACTGGTGTAGAGACTATACACCGGACCGTTGAGATTGAGACTGTAGGCAATGAGATGTGCGAGCAGATCCTTATGACCATAGATGCCAGACTCAAAACGATTCAGCGCATCGCCGCCAATCTGTGACAGCGAACGCCGTAGCCAATCCACATCTTCTGACGCCCCCACGAATACCCCGGTGATCAGATCGCTGGTACGTTGGGCATAGCCTGCATCTTCCAGCGCATGGTAGGCAACTTCATGTAATACGCGGGATTTCGGATCCAGAGTCTGCGCCTCTTTGTGACTGTAACCGAAAAATGCAGCATCAAAGTCGCATATGCCCTCGATATAGGGCTTGGCCCGTACATAGGCCGGGTTGTCCAGAGTACTCTGTTCGACGCCTTCGGCCAGCAACTCCTCCTCGCTAAAGAAGGTGACGCACTCTTTACCCTGAACGATGTTATGCCAGAATTCGTGTAACGTCCGGGACTGCGGGAAACGGACCGCCATACCAATAATGGCGATTTCCATGCCGTTCATTTCGCTTGCGTATTCCATAAACTTCATTACCTTTCTTCAGGGCGAGGAGGCGCCCGGATTAATGCAAAGACGTGTGACTGCGCGCAGTATTTTTCGCAATTTGCAAAGCACGTTTTGCTATCTGATTCGCGCGCGTATTCGTCTGTACTGCAGGCTGTGGTGATGGCGCATTTGACTCGCCCTCCGGGGGCTGGCAAAACGTCGCCAGCTGGCGCACGGTGGCGTGGTTGTACAGCGACACCACGCTCACTTGCGGATAGTGACGCGCCATTTGCCCACTCAGTTGCACCATATCGAGTGAGGTTGCCCCTAATTCGGCATAGTTGTCGTCAATGCCTACTCTATCCAGACCCAGATACTCTTCCAGGATTTGGCAGAGCACGCGTTCCACTTCACGTGTCGCGGGGCTGTAAGGCACGCCAATTTCCGGACGGGGCCGCTTTTTCACTGTCTGCTGAGTAATCGTATCGTTAGCGGCAGACGGTACACCGCGATCCACCCGGTTGCCCCGCGCTAATCTATCGATCGCCCGAGGTGAGAGCAGCAGTTGCGCCCACGGACTGCGAGTGTTCAGTATCGGCCACAATTGGCGCATCACCTCGGCATTGCTCATGCTGAGCGCATAGCCGCCGAGGCGCCTTTCTGCTATCATGGCGTTCAGCCGGTCCATGCCTGCCGCAGTGCGATGCGTTACCACCACCTTGCCAATATGCTGCGGCGTGGTCAGGGTGGCGAAGGCGCGTGCAACCTCGGGCAATGGTACGGATTTGCATGGAAGGAGCGGTAGCGTGTTATCATCTATCCAAGCGACAATCTGTTGCAGGTAGCGACTAAACGCACCATGCGCCGCGTGAAAATTAATCGGAATAAAGGTGCCGCCTTGGGCGAAGAAACGCATCGGTAGCGCTTTGTCTTCCACAATGTCCTTGCTGCCCAGCTCAAGAAAACGGCCCAGCGGTGCCAGCAGCGCGAGGCTAGCGTCAAGCAGACGGCCTGTGAGGGAGTTAAGGATCACATCCATCCCCTGTCCGTCCGATGCGGTCAGCAGAGTGGCAGCGAACTGTTCGTCGTGTGAATCAGCTACGGCATGTACGCCTAGCGAAAGCAAGTAATCGCGTTTCTGCTCGCTACCTGCTGTGGCGAAAATCTGTGCTCCGCAGCGTTTGGCAATATGTAGCGCAGCCAAGCCAACGCCCCCCGCCGCACTGTGGATCAATACTCGTTCTCCGGGTTGCAAATTAGCGCGCACCACCAGTGCGTAATAGGCGGTGAGGTATGCGATAGGCAGCGCAGCCGCCTGTTCGATGCGACAATGGGCTGGTTTTCTCACTACGCAATCGCTTTCTACCCGTGCGTACTGGACAAAACCACCGTTTAGCACCGCCATAACATCCTCTCCCGGGGCAAATTCAGTGACATTTTTACCCACGCGAGTAATGCGTCCGGCGCACTCCAGTCCCAATTGCAGCGGAGCCTCACCCGGCTGCTGCCGGAGCAATCCCGTGGTGAACAGCACATCCTTAAAGTTCAGTCCGGTGGCCAGTACCTCAATCTCTACTTGTGAATCCCCCAGCGCTAAGCGCGGCGTAGGGCACAACGCTAGCTTTCCTGCCCCCTCCCCCTCAGCGGCCAGCCGCAGTTGGTAGTTATCGGCACTGGGCACGCGCAGTCGCGTGTCGTCATCGACATCTTGTATGTGGAGCTGTACCTTGCGCTTCACCATTGCCGCACAGCGGGCAACCATCTCGCCTGCCATGTCGTAGAGCGTGAAAGCGTAGCTGTCACCCTCCTCATCGTGCCGATTGACAGTCAGCGCCACATGTAAGGTGTTCGGCAACGGGCGGTACAGGCGTAAATCCTGATAAAGGAAAGGTACCGAATCAGTATGAAAACCAGGCAGTTGTTCGACAACACTGCTGGCGATGTCCAACAGCGCAGGGTGCAGTGCGATCGTATCATTAGCGGCAACGGTGGGCAGGGCCAGCGTTGCGAAAACCTGAGTCTGGGCGGTATTGCCATACAGTTGTTGTACGCTGTGCCAGCGCGGCCCATAGTGGAAGTGCGTGCTCGATAATTCCTTTGTTGGAGGAGTGATAGTGTGCATCTCGCGCATCAGCCCCGTGAGATCGCACACAACATTATCGTCTACCATCAGACGCGTCGCCCTGCCTCTGGCATGGGTTGTTAACGTGCCACTAAAGCGCTCCGTCATTGATTTCACCTCGACACTAACTCCTTGCCCGTTAGGTGAAATGTCAACAAAAACGTCAACACTGCAGTTGTCCATCACAGTCAACGGTGCCAAAAAGACCAATTCATCAATGCAGATTTGGTCTTGCACAAAGTAATGGCGCAGAGCTTCATACGCCAGCGCCAGATAGCCGGTTCCCGGCAGCGTGGCGATACCGGATATCCGGTGCTCATCCAGCAGCCAATCGGACTCGGGGGATAATCGCGCGTAGTAGCTGGTGTCAGCCCCTTGTTGTTTATAAGCCTGTAGCAACGTTCCCGTCATCAATGGGCGCAGTCCACGCAAGACATCGTATTCACTGCCGTTTATAGCATCCAACAACATGCCCTGCTCACGCAATGCATCCAACCCGATACTGAGCGCATTCACCTTGTAGCGGGTACGCAGTTGCTGTGCCAGTGCATCCAAATAGGCGCTGGCGGTAGCATAGCCTGTCTGGCCGATCTCCGCATTCACGGCAGCCAACGAGTTACAGAACAGCAGTAGCAGACGCTCATCCAGCAGATTCCGTTGCGCTAACGCATGCAGCACATTAGCAGTACCCCGTTCTTTCACCGTTAGCGTGTCGCGTAGCGCAGATTCGCTCAATTGATGCAGTGTCAATGTGGTGGTAGCGTCGGCAGCAAAAATCACGCCATCCAACCGTCCATAGCGTTCGAGCAGAGTTGCCAGACAAGCTCTAACCGCCTCCGCCTGCGTCACGTCGCAGTGGATAACGTCTAATGCGTCCTGCTGCACCGCTTCATGGTGATAACCTGTGCGGCTGCTCAGTACCACACGGACTCCCTCACGCTGAGCAAGCGCTTCGCCGATCATGCGGCCAATCCCCTTTTCACCGCCGATAATCCACAGTACGTTGCCCGGTATACACCCTGTTTGAGGGGGTAAGTGCGCCAACAGCCGTGTCGGGATAAAGCGTCGCAGGTAAAGCATCCCCTGCCTGAGCGCCATTACCGTTTCTTGTTTCGGGGCCAGACGCTGGGTTAGCAAGTTCAGATTCTCATCACTGCTCTGCGCATCGATATCGATCAATCGTACTTCGGTCGGGTGCAGCTCTTGGGCAAACACGTTTACTGCGCCCGACAACGCTGCCAGCGTCGGTTCGGGATTATCCTCTTCCTGTACGCGAAACGCACCATGGGTCAATACTGTTAAGGACGCCAGCGGCGTGGTGCTGTGCATACACCAGCGAGCAACACGATAAAGTCCCGAGAGCGACTGTGTCAACGATGATCCTGCCTCCGCACCGGGAGCATACAAGCAATGTAACTGTCGGTAGGTTTTGTGTGCTAAAAGTGCGCAGATGTCGTGGAAATGCGTCAGAATACGGTCATTATCCCACACGTCGTCCTCTGACGATATCGGCAGCGGCATTGTGATGCTGTCGACACCACTACTCATCAGCGTCTGCTGTAACTTGTCGCCGTCAGCACTAATAATGATGATCAATTCGCCCGGCGCATAGAACGCCTCCCGCAAGGATGTGTCGTGCATCCGCCACAGCACACGCTGGAGCCACTCATCTTGCGGACGGCGCAGAGGATTTGGATACTGGCGATAACCGGAAAGTGCAGCACCATAGCGATAGTAATAAGTCTGTTCGAAGGGGTAATCCGGCAATGGAATGTGCTTGCCGAGTGCCGTCTGGTTAAAGCGTCTCCAATCAATATTCTCCCCCCTGACCCACAGCGCCGCCAGCGTACGATGCAACATGTGCTCATCATCGATCGCCGCGTTGGCTTTGCGTAGCGTCAACAGGGTCGGCTGATCGCTGTATTGGTTATGTCCTTGAATAAAGGTAGAGAGCGTATTACCCGGCCCACATTCGATAAACAGCGTGGGTTGTACCAACAGTTGCGCCGCACCTTCGCTAAACAGCACCGCGTTGCGCACTTGCTGCACCCAGTAATCCGGCGAGGTAGCTTGCTCCTCAGTAATCCATGTACCGCTTACATTAGATATAAAGCGCTTGTGCGGCGCGTGCATCGGGATTTGCCCCAGCAACTGTGCAAAATCGTGCAGCATCGGCGTCATCATGGCCGAGTGGAATGCGTGAGAGGTTTTCAGGCGCCTGTGCTGTATCCCGCCCTCGACTAAGCGTGTGCTCAAACGGGAAATGGCCGCCTGCTCGCCCGCGACTACGCAAAAATGCGCGCTATTATTAGCTGCCAGTTCAATACCCCGTTCTGCAGCTAGCCATGGGGTCAACTGTTCGCGACTAAGGTAGACCGCCATCATGCTACCGGGACGCATGGACTGCATCAAACGTCCGCGCGCCTCAATGACGTGCAGCGCATCCTCAAGAGTAAATACGCCAGCAATACAGGCCGCAACATACTCGCCCAGACTGTGCCCGATCATACTGTCCGGCGTAATCCCCAGATCAATCAAGGTGCGCGCTAGGCTGTATTCGACACAGAACAACGCCGGTTGTGTGAACTGCGTTTGATCAATATCCCGCGTATCCTCATCGTCAAACAACAACGCCTTGAGATCGACCGTCGAATAGCGTTGGAATGCAGCAAAGCAGCGATCCATGTGCTGGCGAAACATGGGTTGATGAGCATAGAGCGCGCTGGCCATGCCGTGATATTGGCTACCTTGACCAGGAAACATGAAGCAGATCTCCGCTGTCGTGCGCTGACCATTGAAGATTTCCGCTTGCAATATCGTGGCACAGGAGAGATCGATTTTCGACCCACGACTCACCAAATAAGCCCGCCGATGGTCAAAGGCTGTGCGTCCAGTTTGCAATGTATAAGCCACATCCGGCAGGCGCACCCCTACTCCATGCTTGACATATTCCAGTGTGGAGGCCACGCGCAACTCTAACGCAGCGGGTGTTTTAGCGGAGAACAACAACAGATAGCTGTCGCGTACCCCCGTCGCTGAAGGGTCGTCCTCATGTTGATGTGCTTCTAGTGCGATGCTGGCATTGGTGCCGCCGATGCCGAAGGAGCTCACCAGTGCACGACGAGGACGCGTCGACGGCCACGGTTGGACTTGCTGGTTAACGTACAATGCAGAACGCGATAGATCTATAGCAGGATTGAGTTGGCGAAAGTGCGCTGTTGGTGGCAACACTTGATGATGCAGGGCGAGCGTTGTTTTGATGACGCCCGCCACTCCCGCAGCGGAGTTGAGGTGGCCAATATTACTTTTCAGCGCTGAAACCACACAAAACGGAACAGGTGTTGGGCCAAACACCTCATTAAGCGCACGTAACTCAATAGGATCACCCAGCACCGTACCGGTGCCGTGCGCTTCCACCAATCCGATACTGTCGCTATCAAAACCGGCACGGCGCAAACTGGTGCGGATTACCGTTGATTGCCCGATCACACTCGGCGCGGTATAGCCGATTTTGTTATTGCCATCATTATTGACCGCCGAACCTTTGATCACACCATAGATGCAGTCCCGATCCGCCAGCGCGTCGTCCAGACGTTTTAGCAGCAGCATTCCTAAGCCATCACCGGTGACTGTGCCAGAGGCTTGGCTATCGAAAGGACGACAGACACCATCTCGCGCATTGATCATGCCTTCATGATATTCATAGCCCCGGTACGCAGGCATCTCGATAGAAACGCCGCCCGCCAATGCCGCATCGCAATCCCGGTTACGTAGTGCGATGCAGGCCTGGTGGATAGCCACTGCCGAAGTGGAGCAGGCGGTGTCAAGCGTCACGGCAGGGCCGGTGAGGTTAAGCGCATGGGCAATCAATGCTGTGACGGAATGGATATTCAGGATACTGGCCTTGTACAGGGCGGTAGAGTCGGTAGTGTCTTGCATTACCGCATTAAGCCAGTGGGGGGATGTCAGCAGTCCGGCATAAATGCCAATCGCACCAGTAAAGGTGGCAGGATCGCACCCAGCGTGTTCCAGAGTTTGCCAGCAGCACTGATGCAATAAGCGAATTTGCGGATCCATACATTCCGCCTCGTTGGGAGTATAACCAAAGAAATCCGCATCAAACCATTCGTGATCATCAACAATCCCTTTGGTTTTTATATAATTCGCTTGTTTAAGCGTGTCAGGTGTCACACCATGCGCGCGCAACTCTTCATCACTGAACAGTGTTAATCCCGATTCCCCTCCTACAACCAGCGTCCACAACGCTGCAATATTCGCCGCACCGGGGAAACGTCCCGCCATACCGACAATCGCCACCGGCATGTCGCTGTAGACAACAGCACGCGTTGGAATTGCATCCTCCGGCGATACGGCAGTATCGAGAAAATGTGCTAACGCCGTGAGCGTTGGGTACTTAAAGAGATCGGTAATATCAATCTCCAAGCCAAGTTGCCGCTTAATATCCCCTTTAACCCTGATGGTATCCAATGAGGTGCCACCGAGGGCGAAAAAGGAGGCATTGCTATCAATGTCTTGTCTATCAAGTACGCGTTGCCAGATAGCATGCAGCGCATGTTCCATGTCACTATGCACCTCTGATATCGTGGTGGACACGGCGTTGCACTGAGTTGCGGGCAGGAGATACCGCAACTGCGCCAAGTCGGCCTTGCCACTATGGCTTTTTGCAATCTCCGTCACCACCACCAAGGATTCCGGAATAGCGAATGGCGGCAATCTGTCAGCCAATTGCCCTCGAACTTCCACCTCATCATAGCTATCATTGACGCAGACCACTGCCGCAATATGCAGCGTTTCACGTACGCGGTAAGGAACCACTACCGCCTCGATAATGCCGGAGCACTCCAGCAGGCGCTGCTCGATCTCTCCGGTTTCAATTCGTTGTCCATTGATCTTAATTTGACCGTCTTTACGCCCAAAACAGTCAACACAGCCATCATCCAGCAACCGGGCATAATCGCCAGTTTTGTACATCATACCGCCGGGAATAAAAGGATCAGGGACAAAAACCGTCGCACTTAGCGTCGGGTTGTTCTGATAGCCGATGGCGACCCCCACTCCACCCGCCACTAGTTCACCGGTGGCACCGATAGGCAACAAATGCCCATGGAGATCGGTAATGTAGAGCGAGGTGCCCGGTACCGCGTATCCTATCGGGACTCGGGCGGGTTGCAACCCGTTGAAACGATATGCGGTGGTAAAAATAGTGTTTTCCGTCGGCCCATAACCGTTTGTCACCACCAGATGCGGGTATTTTTGCATCACGTCGTTGACATGCCACGCAGATACTGCTTCGCCGCCCACCGTAATGTGTTGTAACATACCGAAGAAATCGGCACCTTCTGCCACATAGGAGTTAAACAAGGATGAGGTAAACCAGGCGCGCGCCACCTGTTCATCAGCGATCGTGCGGCGAATGTGATTGATATCAAGTAATGCCTGTTTGCTGAGTAATACTAGTTTGCCGTGGTTGAGCAAGGTAGACCACATCTCAAACACCGAAACATCAAACTCAAATGGGCAGGTCAGCAGCGTTGTCTCACCGCTCTCCACCTTCAGCGGGCTGTCGCCTTGTATCAGGCGCAATAAACCGCGGTGCGCCACCGCGATACCTTTTGGCTTACCCGTCGACCCCGATGAATAAATCACATAAGCGCGAGAATCTGGTGTGATAACCGGAAATACCACCGAGGGCGCGACGGGAAATGCACAGAGGTCACTCTGCGCAACGTTTAATGCATCTAGCGGTTTGCCATGTACCAGCAACAGCGCCAAGCCGCTGTCATCAATAATTTCCTGCATCCTACCCACTGGGTAGTCGGGGCTGATGGGCACATAAGCAGCCCCGATCAACATGATGGCGATGATGGCAACCACGGTGTTTACCCGGCGTTCGCTAATTATGCCTACAGTATCGCCAACCATAACACCCTGCTGTACCAAATAAGCCGCGAGCTGCTCAGCTTGTGCTGCCAACTCCGAATAGGTCAACGCGCACAATTCATCAACCACTGCGACCTGTGCTGGCGAAGTCGCAGCAACTTGATGAAATTGTTCGATGACGTTGGATTGACTATCCCAATCCCGGCATGCCATGCGTTCCAGATAGGGTTGAAGTACCTGCGCCTGCTGGCATGGGGACAAGTTTACCAACGCAGCAATGGGGCGCTGCGGATTGTCCACCAGTTGTTCAAGCAGATAACTCAGGTGCATCAGCAACGCTTGCGCCATGTTGTTGGTCAGGTAGTTAAGGGCATATGCAATACTGAAACGGAATCCCTTCTGTTGAGTGATGGTCAAGGTCAGCGGATAGTGCGTTTGTTCATGTACACTGAGATGGCGAATTGCCACGGGCGACGCGCATGACAATAATGTCATATCAACGGGATAATTCTCCAACACCACTAAGGTATTAAAAAGATCCCCAGCATGACCTTCTTTATGTACCAACCGTTGTATGCTGGCTAAGGCATCATGTTCATTGCTGTAGTGAGCTATTAGTGTTTGGTGCATACGTTGTAAGTGTTGCAACAGTGTCGCCCCATCATCACGCAGACGCAGCGGCAACGTGTTAATAAATAGCCCTAGTGTTTCTTCTATACCATCAATTGGTATATTTCGCCCTGATATTGTCGCGCCGAATAACACATCGTCAGCATAGCACCAACGTTGTAGCAGGATGCCCCAGGCCACATAGAAGATTACTGCGGGGGTGATACGATAATCGCTGCATAGCGTCTGTATTTTCTGACACACATCCGGAGACAAATTGATCTCCACATGATTTGTTTGATTAACGTAAGAATTGTTCTCGGCTTCAGTATCTGTGTGATATTGTGACAGCGGCACGATACAAGTTGGTGTTCCCTCCCGAAGATATGCAGCCCAATAGTCGTGCTGAAAGGTGTGACGTCGGGCCGACAGTGTGTCTACAAGGGGTTTCAGAGATGAGGGGATAATGGCGCTATCATCCCTCACACCACTGACCACAGCCGCTCCATAGAGTTGGAGCAACTGTTTAATGAAAAGGGATAAGCTCCAGCCATCCATCACAATATGATGGTATGATAGTATAAAAGCACTTTCTTTCGTTGACTGAATAAGGTAGGCCCGGACTGGGATCGTTTTCAAGGAAAATGGGTATTTTAAATCAGCCTGTAGCAGTTGAGGAATTATAGCATCAATACCGTCATCCTGCGGGACAGGAATGATAATGTCATCATTAGCTAGTAGAAAACGTATTTCCTCTTGCTCACAGTCTAACACATATATATCCGGCAACACATCGGTCTTCACCACCTGACAAGGGCGCTCATCAATCTCCCAGTTATAATCAGTGCGAAAACACTCATGCTTTCGAAATAACGTTTCCAGCGCCCACTTGAAGTGGGCGCTATCTACATGCTGAGAAAAAATGCATGTAAAATGCTCATGGTAGTTACTCCTTTTCTTATCCTTTAAGGAATGGAATAAAAACCCCTGTTGACTTGGTGTTAGCGGTAACTGCTTACGCGTGTCCATCTTATTACATGGAAAATCTCCAGAGGTATTATCCATAACCATCACCTTATTATCGGATTTATAGATTATTTAACATGATTATTCTAAATGGCACACCTATCCGCAAGTATAGTTTTTTATTGCGTATTCATATAATCATATTGCATTTTATCACTTACAGGAATACCCCCAAAAAATCCTTATATTCTGATTACATGTTTTTCTTCAATGAATTAGATTCTGTCTGTAAGCAAAAACATGTAAGTCATGCAGTACATACATGATGTAGCGGGTATGAATTGATACAGCCACCACATAGAAAATAATGCGTAATTCCCATTTACATAAAAACCGTTGTATCGTAAATTCCTCTTAAATACTGCCAAAACA